>ERZ842401.1489-NODE-1489-length-33406-cov-11.571287_pt1 | contig 33406 bp, 31 predicted proteins | sample MGYA00521270_ERZ842401 | MGnify/ENA primary metagenome ERZ842401 (study PRJEB31892, sample SAMEA3878208) | bioreactor metagenome | biome: Moose rumen | place: Sweden | collected 2011-10 | study: EMG produced TPA metagenomics assembly of the PRJEB12797 data set...
ACACTTTATTCTTAATTAGCCCAGGCTTTATCAACTGGGGAAATCCGCTGAGCCTATATAATCGCCCTGTAAGGACAACAGCTCTTAGTCGTTGAAATGCTGTTGCCCTTACAGGGCGCATATCCCTCCTGCCACATACCCAGGGTGCTGCCTTGGGCTGAAGGCTATAGCCCTTTTAGGGCAAGTTGTATGCAGGAGCGCAGGCGGCTCGCTTGCAAAATGGTGCAGGCGAGCCGCCTGCGCTCCCAGAGCCTGCGCTCCCAGAGTGTGAGTAATTTGGAATCCGCTTAAAACTTACGGAACGAGAGCCGTCGGGTAGCCGATGTAAGTACAAGGCTGGACGATGAGAGGTGGTCTATGTGATAGTCTTCTGTGGGAGCGGTGATGCCGTATGGCTTCAGCGTCAACGCATCATCTGCCTCGGTGATAAGAATATCGGCCTCGCGCTCGCTGTGATAGATTTCATAGAGGTGGAGTACGCCATCGCTCACATTAAACTTAGCAATCACCTCTCCGGGGTTGGTTTCTATTGGTATGCCGGTGCTTATGATTTGCAACACGTTGAGTTGCATACGCCAATAGATGCCGTCGGCTTTCACGTTGTGTGCATCGGTGCCGTCGGCAAGGGCTATCTCGGTGAGTTGCCAGTGGCCTTCATAGTCCTCATCGCTATATTTTTGGCACGCACTCATTAGCGTGAGCATCATCACAGCAGCAAGGCCTATTCTGGCGTGTTTCTTTGTGTGGGCGTGGGGGGTGAAGAAGCCGAACATTGGTCTATTGGTATTTAATAGGTGAGCCATCCGCGCTTTGAGAGCGTCACTTGTATGCCCGTGTTGTTACCGAGGTGGGAGCCGCGGTCGTAGGCAAAGGCGGCTGTCACGCCCCATCCGTCCCAAAAACGTTGTTTCGAGCCGTAGCCTAAATAGTTGCGCCGTGTATGCGGCTTCGGTTGCCACGACACCTCGGCCAGGAGACTGTTATTCTGCTTCGTCTCGGCGTACGGTAGGGCATAAGTACCCCAGTTTGTGGTGTGGGTAAACATCAGTCGATAGGCCAGCCTCGGCGAGGGGTTGCCCATAAGTGCTACGTGGTGGGCGTTGAAGCGATTTCCGCTGATGGCGAGCGTGCCGTTGTCGGCATAAAGCGCGGTGTAGTATAAGGGGTTTCCTATTGGCTGCCCCCAGTGTACCCATCCGGTATATGCGTTGTGGACGTAGTAGTTGTCGGCGGCTGAAATCTGGTCGGGCACAGCATCGGTGTGGTCGTGGTAAACGGGTCCGCTCTGGTTTTTTGTCGTTACGTATTCATAGACGAAAGAACTGACAACGGGGTTCTCGGGTGGTGTGACTTCAAGGCCTAATAAGGCATCGCGCCAACCGTATTCGAGGAAGAGTTGCGAGTGGTCTTCAAAGAAATGGTCGGCATAGGCACTGACCTTCCATCTCCCCGGAAAGGCCGTCAGGCGTACCACCCAACTGCCCAACGTGTTTCCGGCTGCGTTAGCATATATGCCGTCGCTCTTGTCGCTTCCCCCGCCGTAGATAGCTTTCACAAACCCCATAGGTCCATAGCCCATAGAGTAGTTGAAGCCTTGTTGGTCGTTCACGTTTTTGGCACTCCCGCCAAACAGCGTTGCCCACTCCAGTCCGCCTTCAAGCGTAAGAGGGAATTTCTCTTCCTGTCCGATTTTCAGATAGCCCGCTTTGCTGTGATACAGCGGCCAGCGCACGTGGTGTTGTCCGCTTTTGAGGTAACTCTGTTCAAACCACGTGTCGGAGAGTATGCCGTAGCCGAAGTGTCCTTTCACGGCGAGCCACTTGGCGCGCGGAATGATGTTCCACCAATCGGTCACCTCAACGCGTACCTGCGGCACGGGGCGCGCATTGATACCCAATGTCTGCGAACCTGTGCTTAATAGGTTGTTTTTGAGTTCCATCGGGCGTTCCTTACTTCCGACGGAGATATTGAAGCGTTTGAAATGAAAGTCGGCGTAGAGTTGTTGGATAACGGGAATGGAGGTGAAGCCGTAGGCCACGCCCGCCTGTGCGCCATATCCTATGCTCCACACATAGCCCGTATCGGCGGTTGTTTCGCGGAACACGCCGGCCAGGGCGTAACCGTTCTGGTTTTTCACGCTCGAAAGGCCGTAGCGGTTGGCTTGTAGCCAGAACGGGTTGTTGTGGATAGCACTACTCACTCCGAGTTCTAAGGAGTACTGTACGTTCTCGCTGGCGCGAAACAAGGCATCCTGGGCAAAGGTGGCTGTCTGTGCGACGAGGCACAACAGGAGTACTGCAATCTGTCGGAGGCATTGCACCTGCTCTCTCGCGGCCACACCTTTTGGTAAGATGTGCGGCGTAGCACACGGGTTGTTATTCGTTGTTATGTGTAGCAGGGGCTTCATCGTGCCGCGTGAGTGCTATTTGGCGATGCTTACGGAGCGTGTTTCGCGAATGACGGTTATTTTCACTTGTCCGGGGTAAGTCATCTCGTCTTGTATGCGCCGTGCTATGTCGGCACTGAGCCCGTCGAGTTGTGTGTCGTCAATCTTGTCGGCACCCACTATTACACGCAGCTCGCGTCCGGCTTGGATGGCATAGGTCTTTGTCACGCCGGGATAGCTCATAGCGATGCTCTCCAAGTCGTTAAGGCGCTTGACGTAAGCCTCTGCAATCTCACGGCGCGCACCGGGGCGTGCACCGCTGATGGCATCGCAGATCTGCACGACGGGGGCGATGAGTGTCTCCATTTCTATCTCGTCGTGGTGAGCTCCGATAGCGTTGCAAATCTCGGGCTTTTCCTTATAGCGCTCGGCGAGTTTGGCTCCATAGAGTGCGTGGGGCATATCGTTCTCTTCGTCGGGCACCTTGCCGATGTCGTGAAGCAGTCCGGCGCGTTTTGCTTTCTTGGTGTTTAGGCCGAGTTCGGCGGCCATCACCGCGCAAAGGTTAGCGGTCTCGCGGGCGTGCATCAAGAGGTTCTGACCATAGCTGGAGCGATACTTCATCTTGCCGATGATGCGGATAAGTTCGGGATGGAGGCCGTGGATGCCGAGGTCGATAGCGGTGCGTTTGCCGGTCTCCACTATTTCTTCCTCCACTTGGTGGCTCACTTTGGCCACTACCTCCTCTATCCGTGCGGGGTGGATACGTCCGTCGGCAATGAGTTGGTGAAGGGCGAGGCGGGCTATCTCGCGCCGCACGGGGTCGAAAGCACTGATGACAATGGCCTCGGGTGTGTCGTCAACAACGATCTCCACTCCTGTGGCGGCTTCCAGGGCGCGTATGTTGCGGCCCTCGCGGCCTATGATACGGCCTTTCACTTCGTCGCTGTCGATATGGAAGACGGTGACGCTGTTTTCTATTGCCGTTTCGCTCGCCACGCGCTGCATGCTCTGAATGATGATTTTCTTAGCCTCCTTGTTGGCCGTCATCTTGGCATCGTCAATCATTTCGTTGATGAGCGACTGCGCCTCTGTGCGTGCCTCCTCTTCCATAGCTTTGATGAGGCGGTTTTTTGCTTCTTCGGCGGTGAGACCGCTGAGTTCCTCAAGTTTCTCGCGCTCTTTGAGTTGCATACGCGAGAGTTCCTCCTCTTTCTTCTGCAGGGCACTCTTTTGTTGGTCGAGCCGCTGTTGGCGCCCGTCGAGGTCTTGTTTGCGGCGCGAGAGGTCGTCCTGGCGTTGGCTGAGGCTCATCTCGCGCTGTTTGAGTTTGTTCTCTATCTGGGAAATTTTTTGGCGGTGTTGCTGCACCTCTTTTTCAAGCTCTGATTTCTTGTTAAGGAATTTCTCCTTGACTTCCAGTAGTTTCTTTTCTTTCATCACTTCAGCCTGTCGCTCGGCTTCAGCAATGGATTCTTTGAATTTCCCGTTGACTACGTAACGAAAGAGAAAGTAGCCAGCAGCGCAGCCTATGATAATGGCGGCCACGCCTACAATTATATTTACAAGCATTGGAGTGTAGTGTTTATAGGTTCGTTGTTAACTGACTTTTGCTCGCCAAGGCATTGCTGACGCGGCTTCGCTTTGCTCTTCTGGCTACACGCAAAAGTTCAAAATAGTTGTTTCTTCGCTTCGGGGTTTTGAGACGTGGTTGTCTCGTTGTGGAATGTCAGCCCTCGTTCTGCAACTGGGCAAGTTCGTTGTTGAGCGCAACGATGGCTCGGTTGAACGGTTCGCTATCGGCCTCTTGCTCGGCCAGGAGTGCCCGCACGGCAAAGTCGAGCAACACGATGGAGAGGTAGCGCTCTTCTCCCTGCTCGGGATACTTTGTACGGTAGCGGTTGAACTTGTCCTGTATGGCGTGGGCGGCTTCGCGATAGACGTGCTCTTTCTCCATTGACACCGTGAGCGGTATGACGTTGCGCCCCACGTTAAGTCGTATTTGTATTTTGTCTGACATAGTGTTGCTTCAGGGAAAGGGTGTTTTGCCGTATTGAGAACTTGGTTCTATTGTTGTGTGTCGTTCTTTGAAGTTGTTGCCGTTTGTTTTTGGTGAGTCTGTGGGCTATGCACCGAGTAGTGCGATGCATTTGTCTATTTCGCGCAGCATTTTATTTATTTTGGCGCGTGCCGTTTTTATGTCGCCCTGCTCCATCTGCACGACGTGGGCTAAGCGTAGGGCGGAGAGTTGTTGCTTCAGGCTGGCGTTTTCTGAGCGCAACGCTTGGGTTTGCCTTTGCGCCTCGTCGGTGCTACGTTGCAACGCACGGTTGTCGGCACGCATACGTCGGAAGTCCAACATAAGTTGGCGCACGCGTGTTTCAAATTCTTGCAAGGTGCGTTGCTCGGCGGCGGTCATTGATGAGCGTTATTTTTTTGCTGTTTGGGCATCGTCGGGCTTGGGTTCTTTCTTGGCGAGTACCACGACATTATAGACATATTCCGTCATCCACTGTTCGGAATATCCGAGTTGGGCTTGGCCTTGGCGCACTTTGGCCACGGCTTGTCGCACACTGGCATCTTTCCAGTTGTTTTTGGTCAGGATGTCCTGCACCGTGCGTTGTGTCATAGCGCGCAGGGTGCCTTTCATAAAGCCCGGCAGACGAAATTTCCACTTCATCAGGTTGCCCATAAGCATCATTAGTTCTTGCGAGAAGCCTTGGAATTGATACAGATAGCGTTGCATGGCCTGCACGTTGCGGCAGTTCTTTTTCACGCTTGCGTCTATCTCCTTAAAGAAGTCCTCGCTCAGGCCGTAGATGTCGATAAGCATTTTCCGGCTTCTGTTTTTCTCGCTCACGCCGAGGCGGTTGCCGGCGGTGGGTACTTTTAGCGTCTGCTTAAAGACGCGCAAATCGGGCAAGGCGGCCAAGTTGGTAATGCCCAGGTTGGAGGCCATTAAACTTTGGTAATACACGCGGATGAGCATCATAAAATCTTCGATGCCCCCCACGCGCCAGCCGACCTCCTGCGTCTTAGGTTTTCGTTTGAAGAGTTTAGAAAAAAATGACATTGTTTAGTTTCAGTTTTGTGTTGCAGCGGCAAAGATACGTTTTTCCGTAAAAAAATCAGTGCGAATGACTGATTTAGTGCAATTCCGGCTGTGTGCGGAGATTGCCAACGCTTTGGGAAGGGATTAGTAGAGGAAGGTCCTGATATTTGTTGCCGCGCCATATTGTTTCAAGAGTTCTGCGGTGAAGTCCAACCCCGAGCGTATGGCACTGCTGTCGCCGTGGTAGCCGTTGAGAAGCACGAGTAGGCAACGTGTATGTGCTGTGATGCTGGTGCGCACGGAATCGCTCGTCGGCGTGGCAAAGGCTCCTATGGCATCGCGGTAAACGGGCATATTCAGGATATGCAACAGCCCGCGCCCGATGGCTTCGTAGGGCTCGTCGTCGCGTCCGATACCGAGCACGGCACGTCCTCCCGCTACTCGCTCGGCATCTATCACGCCCACGGAGCATCCTGTGCGCAGCGACACCAGGTTTCCTATATCCACGGCTACTCCGACGCTGAAGAGGCTCTTGCCTTGAAGCACACGGCGGGCGAGTTGTTCGCACGAGGGGCGGTAGCGCGAGGGGTCGAGGCCTGCCCGGCGATATGTCTCGCGCGTTTCGAGGATGCCTTTGCGGCGGCGCAGGCTGAGGACATCGTATTCACGGCGTAGTGCCTGGCTCTCCTGTGTAATCATTTCCCACAACGGGGGCGGCGTAGGTGAGGAGGCCGTTACACAGTCGCACATCAGGGCTCCGCCCACAAACTCCGGGGCGACGCGGCGCAATGCCGTGCTTACGGAAAGGGATATCGTCATAACTTCGTCACTATGTTCTACGTGCCAAGAGGGATGCTGAAAATACTTTGTCCGTTAACGAAAAAAAAGGTTGGGACTAAGAAAAAACATAGTCCGATTGATTTTAAAATCAATCGGATTGATTTTAAAATCAAAGCCATTGATTTTAAAATCAAAAGGACTATGTTTTTCTGCCGCCCGAGGCACAAAAAAATCGAGGGGTTTGTGATAGAAAAAGCCAGCTCACAGTTGCCGGTAGATCTGTTATGAGGAGTTACGGCTCGGCTTAGTTATAAACGCTCAGGTTGTTCAGCCCATCGTATGTAGCGTGGTAACGCATCAACACTTTGGCCTGCCCGTCGCCCTCAATAAGTATGCCTGACGCATCGTTCAGGCTGTACACACACCCGCAACGTGAGCACGCCAAACGTGTACGCGTCTCAAACGTGAGAGGCCGACTCACCAGCGCGCGGTAGCAGTTGGGACACGCCAGGTCGTAGGCCTCGAGCGTACCCGACATCACCGGTGTGCCTATGACAAAGCCTGCCCGACAGATATACGACACTTTTTGATCTACGGCATCTTTAAGATAGGTGTAGGGATTTGCGAGATCGTCGTTGGAGGTGATGATATAGCGATTGTCGGATGTGGCTCGTACGGTAAAGAAAGAGCCGGGGCTGGCACCCAATGCTGCCCGCATCTGTGGCACACTGGCACAGGAGCGAAACACGAAGTTGGCTGGCAAGTTACTGTATGCGTTCTCCACGCTATCGGTGGAGCAGGAAAAGAGCAGCAACAAGAGCGGCAGGGTGTGCTTGAACGACATAAGACGGTTGGAAAGCGTTACACCATAGCCAGCACGTTGGCCAATCCGTCGGCGGCTTTGGCGAGTGGGCCACTGAGCATGCCGCGCATCAGAAAGGGGATGTCGGCTTCTATTACTACCTGTAGATTTGTGGCGGCCTCGCCTGCGGGCTGAAGGTTTAGGGTAAGCGTTGCAGGAATGGGCGATTTCTCGGCTTCAAGGCGCACTTTGTTTGGTGCTTGCCGCTCTACGATACGCATTGCTATGGCTCCGAGAGGCGACTGCACGCTTACGCTATCGGCATCGCACTGAATGGCTTGAAGGGTGCTGCGCACGGTGTCGCGATACTCGGCGGGCACCTGTTCTAATTTTCCTGCTATTTCAGGGGTGCTGAGCTTCTCGCGCAACGAGGCCAAAGCCGAGAGGTCGCTAAGGCGGGCAAAGGCTTCGGCAACAGGACGGGACATGGTTTTCTGTCCACTTTCAAACGTTTGCATAGGGATATTTATGGTCAGAATGAGATTACAAAAACACGCTAAAGGCTTCGTCTGACAAGATACGCAACAACGGCAACCGTTATGGCAGCCACTCTGCGGGGTTCTCTCGCCAGCGGGACAGCACTTTCTCTTGCTCGGCTGTGATATAACCTTGACTTACGGCTACTTGCAGGACGTGGTGGTAGTCGGAGAGTGTACGCAGTTCCACCCCGGCATCTTTGAAGGCGGCCTCGGCCACGGGGAAGCCGTATGTAAAGCTGGCCACCATACCTTCTATCTGTGCGCCCTCGCGCCGGAGAGCCGCTACGGCCTTGAGGCTGCTTCCGCCGGTGGAGATGAGGTCTTCCACCACAAGGACACGAGTCCCCTCGGGCAGGCGGCCTTCTATCTGGTTGCCCATACCATGGTCTTTAGGCTTGGGGCGCACATAAACAAACGGTTTTTCCAACGCATCGGCTACGAGGGCACCCATAGCAATGGCACCGGTGGCCACGCCGGCCACTACATCGGCCTCTGAAAAATGCTTGGCGGCAAGATAGCAAAGGCCGTGCTTCACGTATGTGCGGATGTCGGGGAATGAAAGCAGGCGACGGTTGTCGCAATAAATGGGGGAACGCCAGCCACTCGCCCACGTAAAGGGTTCTTGGGGCTGTAAGCGCACGGCTTCGGCACGAAGTAGTTTTTGGGCAAAGGTCGTGGCACTCGGCGCAGAGGTTGTTTCAAAAAATAAGCTCAAAATAAAATATCGGTTTTTAGGAGGTTAAGGGGGCGTTCTATAAAATCAGGATTTATGCCCTTTATATGGCTGACTGCTTTTTGTCTCTCTCTCGCGCGTGCGGACGTCTCTTGTCTTAAACCCTCTCGCTACGGCGGCGGTGTGCCTAAGACTAACCCTGCTACAAGGTAGAACAAAAACAATCCTGCCAATTTACAGAACGACCCATAAGTTTGTTTTGGTTGTTGGTGATAGGAAAAAAAAGGGGGGGGGATGTGTGGCTCTTGTTTCGGCGCGCAACTACACTCTCTTTACGCGAAACACGCGTGTTTGGTGGCTCTCCACTTTCACGGGAAGCCCGTCGGATGGCATAAAGCGGTCGCGTGACGAAACACCCCATACATCGTGGAATAAGAGGTCAGCACCCTGAAGACGGAGCATAGCAGGAGTGAGGCAAAGTGTGGCAGGGCTATCGGCGCGGTTAAACACCGCCACAGCGATATCACCGTTTGCAAGTTCTTTGAGAAACACCTCAACACGCTGGCCGCCAGACAAAAGGGTGTCGCACACTACCTCGGCTTGCTGACCCATCGCATCTTGGTTGATGCGAATCATCTCGGTGTTGGAAATGATACGTAGGTCATCGTCGCTGATGTGACGAATGTCGAAAGACAGCGTGAGCGGAGAGGACATCATCGCCCACAGAGAAAACTGGCTCTGATACTCCTCTTGCGTCATCCCGACGTATTGGGGCTGCCCCGTGATGTCAAGATAGTGCTGGGCATCAAAGCTCGATGATTTGCCCGTGCCGTGAAGCCCCACCATCATCATATCGGCATCGTTGAAGCGGTTGACACCGCTGTAGGGCCAAAGGTTTTTCATACCGTCCAGGCCTTGCACCACGCCGACGTGTCCGGAGTCGTCATAGCCACGCCAGTCCCAGAAGTCACGGCTGTCGTAGGTGGTGCGCCAACACGTAGCACCAGTCTCGCTGGCCCATAGCCAAGGAGCAAGCTGTCCCCACTCGCACATATAAAAGAGTATCTTGCGTCCGCTGGCTTCAAGGGCGCGCCCCATCGTGGTGTAACGACGCTGTGCCTCCGCCATATCGTTCGGCGCACCGCAGTAGTCGTATTTCAGCAAGTCCATACCCCACTCGGCGTATTGCCGCGCATCAGCGGCCTCGTAGCCTAAGGAGCCAAAAGCACCGGCACACGTGTGCTCGGCGGCATCGCTGTAAATGCCTATCTTAAAGCCCATACGGTGGAGCGTGTCGGCCAACCAGGCCATACCGTGGGGGAACTTCACGTGGTCGTAGTCGGGATACTCGCCTTCGGGTCGCTCACTGCCGCTGTGCCACCAGTCGTCGAGGCAGAGATAACGATAGCCCAAGGTGTCAAGGCCATAGTGCTTCGCGGCGTGTGCCACGGCGAGCATCTTTTCTTCGTCAATTTCTTCTTCAAATACGTTCCACGAGAGCCAGCCCATCAACGGGGTAGGTTGCACCAAGTCGTCACTCACGGTGAGCCTCACCGTGTCGCGCCGCGTTTGTCCGTTGTGGCTTATGAGTACCACATAGGAATACTGACCTTTCTTCTTTATCGTGCCTTCTACACGACACCGCTCGGCATTCCACACCAATCCTTTTGGCAATTTCTCCACTTGGAGCGTGGCCTCGGGGCAGGCGGCTTTCAGGCGATGCATATAGCGCACACCGGGCAGGGAATACATCTGTGTGGCACAAGCCAACGCGCAAGCATCATCGGCTGACGCTGAAGGTTGGCCATAAGAAAAAAACGCGAGGCAAAGGAAAGCAAAAAGTAAAGCAAGTTTGCGCATAATCTTAAACGAATAAATTAGGAAAACAAAGGCCTAACGCATAAAGTCCTTGGCTTTGGCACAGCAAAAATACATTTTTCTACTTATTATTCCACACAGCAATTGAATAACTTACATATTCTGCACCATCGGAATGGCTGAATACGCCCGCACTCATCTGCTTTCGGAAGGGGACGCAAGGCATTAAGCACTGTGTTTGCTGCTGCGTCCCTATCTGGCTGGTATTCATATACCGCCTATCATCACTTTCCTGGCAGCAAGAGAAATATATGGATTACCACAACGTCGCAGACCAGTCACAACATTTACCAACCCATTGTGCTTGCTGTCAATGAGTTTCCTTAAGCGATTGTATCGTTTTCTCGCCATCCTTGCTTTCTATTTTGGGAAAAAACGCTTTGTTAGGAAGCACCAAGGAGTTCAAATAAAATATCAGCAAAAGAAAAACAAAGCTATTAAAGACCATAAAACACCAACGGGACAAGAAAATAAATTCCCTTGTCCCGTTGGTGTTAAATCTGCCCTTTAATACTCATCCTCGTTGAAATGCAGGACTCATATTGATAATCAGTAATTTGCATTACTTTATGTCGTATAGGGTAAACGCCTGTATCTACGTATTGCCACAAAATACTACGACCCTTTGGTTTTTGTTTACCTATGAGGTTTATACATCTTCTTCATAAAGAAGAAATCTTTCATCCTCACCAAGAGGAAATGAACAAAATTTTTTAGTAAAGTTTTGGCATATCAAAAATAATGAGTACCTGTTGCAGCAACAGTTCCCACCACGCCTCTTAACAATGCGTACCACGGTGGGACTTTGTCATTTATAACGGCATAAGATACACAAAGCAACAAACTGACATCACCACGCAACTCTCGATGCTTAAACAGAGAGGGCTTATTGTTTCTGATAACGACCTTGCGCTAAAACAAGTTACGTCTATAAGCTATTTTCGTTTGGCAAGTTATTGGAAACGATTTGAAATAGATACAAACACACATCAATTTGCCAACGGCACTCGACTTGAAGACATTATTTCCTTGTATAACTTCGACAGAGAACTTCGCACTATCATTTTTTCAGCCATACAAGATATAGAGGTGGCTTTACGTACCCGTATCATCCATTTCTTTTCTCTCCGACATGGGGCTTTTTGGTTTATGGATTCTGCAAAGTTCAACAACCAAACTATCTTTCAGACGTGTTTCACAAACATACAGGCAGAACTAAGTAGGTCAAGAGAAGAATTTTTGCAAGAGCATTTTGCAAGATATAGTTCACCATCAATGCCACCTGTATGGAAGACCTTGGAGGTGGTTTCTCTTGGAAATCTTTCTAAACTCTATGCCAACATGAAGGATGTCGTCGTGAAGAAACAAGTTGCGAAGAGTATGGGGCTACCTCAATACACCTACATGGAGAGTTGGATGCGCAGTCTTACAGTGCTTCGTAACTGTTGTGCTCACCATACACGCACTTGGAATAGGCGTTATCCCACCATGCCTCAAATACCTGCTCGCTTACCTCTTCTTTGGATTGACACAAGAAATGTGCGTCCGATGAAATTATATGCTCAACTCTCTACGCTATTGTATCTTGAATAGAACATTACACCTAACAGCAATATTAAACAGCAACTATTAGACCTCTTAACTAAATATCCCCAAATCAGCCTAAGAGCAATGGGATTCCCTCAGAATTGGCAGCACCAACCTTTGTGGCTTAGATAGTATCATTCAAGTTTCGCAAGTTCCTAACTTGCCTGTTTTAATTGATAGATTTCAACAAAATGACTGAGTTTGTCCGACCGATTCACAAGCATATCGAGGATTTGTTCATCTTCGATATTAAAACGTTTTTCCTCATTTCCCTAATTGTGGGTGGTGAGGCTTTTTTATGTTGTTTTGAGTTACTAATCGTCTTCTTTTTTAACACTCAAAGGATATGTCGTTTGGGGTAAACAAATAAGGAAAAACGTAGTCAGAAAATCCTATAAAACACTGAATGGGCAAACCAATGTTTACCCATTCAATATTGCTAACCCACTGAATATCAGCAGTGGTTTATCGGTGCTGATACTTAGTATTCATCCTCGTTGAAAAGAAAATCCTCTTTATCGGGGTAGTCGGGCCAAACTTCTTCGATATTGTCGTAGGCTTCGCCCTCGTCTTCGAGTTCTTGAAGATTTTCTACCACCTCCATCGGGGCGCCGGAGCGCATAGCGTAATCTATGAGTTCTTCCTTGGTAGCAGGCCAAGGGGCATCCTCAAGTTTTGAGGCTAATTCCAGTGTCCAATACATAATTCTTATGAGATTTTTATTCGTTGCGATATGCTTTTTACTGCGAGGGAACAGGGCAAAACCGTCGTTCTTTCTCTATAAAAGCGCGCAAAAGTACTACTTCCTTATAAAAAACAAAGAAAGCGTTCAATTTTTCTTTGATTTCTACACAAAAAACGCAGAAGTTCATTTATAGCGTATGCAAGATTCCTGCTTTTCAAGGGGTAAGACAAAAGTGTGTCCAAAGAAAAACCTCTGGACACACTTTTGTTTGTGATGATTTTAGTCGCCTTGACTTAGAACATCTTTTCGGGATAGATGCCGTCGGCGTGGAGTTTGGCGAGTTTTTCTACAACTTCGGGACGGTCTTCGGGATAGGTAACGCCAAACCACTTACTGGTGGTGTCGAGTACTTCGCAAGTGGCTTTACCCGTGCTAATCAGTTCGTCAACCATCAGCGGAATAAAGAACTCGCTTTTGAGGTTTTCGATGTTCTTCGGATTGCTGAGAAATTTCTTGAAATACTCACGGCTGTAAGCGAAATAGTCGGGTGTAAAGCCCCAGAAGTTCATAGAAACAGGCGTGGTGTCGGGTATAGAAACCCAAGTCTCGCCGTCGTCGTCGAGGAACTTCACAACGCCGCCTTGGCGCTCAATCTTGGTGCGCTCCACCACACTGGTGAGGTGGTGGTTCTCGTCGTTTTCGCAAACGCCGCGCGACACGGTGCCGCTCTCAGAGAGAGTGTTACCCACACGGAAGCCTACCATAGCATATTTGCCGGTGCTGCCTTCGGGCAGTTCGCTAAGGAATTTGCCCATCACGCGAAAGGCATCGCGGTCGTAGAAGTCGTCGCAGTTGAGTACGGCGAAAGGTTCGTTGATGGCTGTCTCGCCCATCATCACTGCATGGTTCGTACCCCAGGGTTTCGTACGCCCCTCGGGACAGGTGAAGCCTTCGGGAAGGGCATCTAAGGCTTGGAACACTACTTCACAAGGAATGTGGCCTTCGTATTTGGAAAGCACAATGCGGCGGAAGTCGTCTTCAAAGTCTTTGCGGATTACAAAGACGAGCTTGCCGAAGCCGGCGTTAATTGCATCGTAGATGCTATAGTCCATAATGGTTTCACCGTGAGGGCCAAGGCCATCAAGTTGTTTCAGGCCGCCGTAGCGACTGCCCATACCTGCTGCAAGCAGGAAAAGTGTTGGTTTCATAGGTATAGATTTATAAGTTACTTTTTTTGTTACGCACCCGCAAAAGTAATAAAAAACCTGAATGCGAAACATTATTGGCCTTGCAATGTGTATTTTTGCTCTGCAAAAGCGATGAAGACACTCTCCTACACCCCCTCTCGACTTGCGCCCTACGTCAACTGGGCATACTTTTTTTATGCTTGGGGTATTTCTGCGCGCTTCACTCCTTCGCCACACATAGTTTCGTGTACGGCTTGCACTGCGGCGTGGATAGCCTCACAGCCCAATGAGAAACGCGCCGCAGCGGTTGCCGCGCTCGACCTTATGAAGCAAGCGCAAACGATGCTCTCACAGTTAGAAGCCGAAGGGCTCGAAGTTCTTGCGCGCTTCGCCTTGCTGCCGTGTCGGAGCAAGGGTGAAGACTTGGTGTTTGAGGACACATGGAATCTGCCGTTGCTGCGCCAACAAAAGAAAGATGGTGTGTGTTTGTGCCTAAGCGACTTTGTGCTACCCGTGGGTTACGACGGCGGCGACGGCGTGAACGACCGCGTGGGTATCTATGCCACCACTTGTAAGGAAAGCGAGCCACACGAGGCTGATATGCTCCGACAGACGGTGTTAGACCGCCTCTGTGAGGCCGCAGCTGAGTTGATGCACCAAGAAGTGCGGAAACACTATTGGGGCTATGCGCCCGATGAGCATCTATCTATGGAAGACCTCCACGCGGAACGTTTTCAGGGCATTCGCCCTGCAATAGGATATCCGTGTTTGCCCGACCAGCGTGTTATCTTCCTACTCTCTCGCCACTTAAACTTTCAAGAGATAGGCATCAAACTTACCGAAATAGGCGCGATGCTTCCGCACGCCTCTACATGCGGGTTGCTCCTCGCACACCCCGAGGCACATTATTTCACAGTGGGAGAAGTATCAAAAGAGCAATGGGCGGACTATGAAAAACGACTGCTAAAAGAACTATCTTTCAAAGGTTAGTTCCTCGCAGTCCTCCGTCCTTCTTTAACTCCTCCAATCATTTTGCAGACAAGCCAAGCGCAGCCAAAAAACGTTTTTTTAACCTTGCACTACGATGGTCTTACGCGTCACGTTGTCTTTCTTACTGCTTATATTGGTGCCACCCCTTTTGCTATGGTGTTTATTGCCGCGAAGGTGGCGTTGTTGGTACGTGTTGCTCCCGAGTTGGCTGCTAACACTCGGCACGTTGTTTTTGTTCTTCGGCGCAGGCTACGTGTCGGCAGAGCCTTCAGTGTGGCGTACGCGTTTATTGGTGACGGTGTTGTTTGTGTCCGTAACAGAGTTAGGCGTAGTGGTATGCCTCTTGCTCACAAGACTCTTTGGGACACAGAGACGCCACTCCTTATTATATATATATGGTGTCGTCGTGGCGGCACTTATGGTCTTGATGATTTATGGCCTAACTACTGGCGACAGCACTATTGTCACACGCCGGCTGCTTGTGGCCGAGAAGAATGTTCCGCGTGCGTTTGATGACTACCGCATTGCTGTGGTGAGCGACTTACACGTTGGCACACACTTTGGCGACACGGCACATCTCTCGGCTATGGTAGCGGCAGTGAATGCCACTAAGCCCGACTTGATTTGCATAGTAGGCGATGTAGTAAACTTCAGCGAGAAGGAGATTGAGGCTGTGCGTCCTATCTTCTCGCGCCTTGTAGCAAGTGACGGCGTGATAAGTGTGATGGGCAACCACGACTACCTCGGCTACGGGCTTTATCCCGACAGCACAGAACGCCTTAGCCATATCGCCCGCCTACAGGCGATAGAGCGTGAGATGGGTTGGGATTTGTTGCTCAACGAAAAGCGCATAATACGTCGCGGCGCAGACAGCATTGTGATTGTAGGCACTGAGAACGATGGCGAACCGCCTATGCCGCAGTTGGCCAACCTCGCGCGCGCTATGGAAGGCACCGAGCGCGGCGCACTGCGTATATTACTTACTCACGACCCTACTTTTTGGCGTCGCGCCGTTGTAGGAAAAACGGATATCCCACTTACGTTTGCCGGCCATACACACGGCTTTCAGTTTGGCCTGCCCGGTGGTTTCTCGCCCGCGCAGTGGTGCTACAATGAATGGGGAGGCCTATACAGAGAAGGCCAGCAAAGGCTCTACGTCACTACCGGCCTTGGCGACAACCTTATTCCGTGGCGTTTAGGTATGCCTGCGGAAGTGCTGGTTTGTTCTTTGAGGCACGTTGAATAAATAAGACGCTCCATTTACCCTTGCTCGTCGTTGTTTTTCTTCTTGGCCTCCTGCCGCTTACCTTATTCCCTTTTCCAGATTAGCAGTTTTTCCTACTTTTGTAGGCAAATAAAACACATAGATTATGGCACTACAAACACTGACTATCCGACTAAAAAACACCGCTACGGAACATCGCGTACCCGTGGGCTATAACTTAGAACAGGTTTACGAACTCCTCTCTCTCTCTCTGCCCCATGGTGCCACGAGTGCTAAGGTCAACAACAAAGTAGAGGGGCTTCACTACACGCTCTTTTCCGACAAAGACATAGAGTTTCTTGACACATCTTCGCCCTCGGGACTGCGCACCTACACGCGCTCGCTCTTTTTTGTACTCTACAAAGCCACGAACGACCTCTTCCCTCAGTCGCGTCTGCGCATAGAGATTTCTATGTCGGGCGGTTTCTACTGCCGCTTGCTCAAACAGGGTGAAGAGAGCACCACCGAACAAGACGTTGCCGACCTGCGCCGTCGTATGCAAGAAATCATCGATGCCGACCTCCCCTTCCGCCGCATCACCGCGCATACCGACGAAGCCGCAGCCCTTTTTCGCCAATACGGACAAGAGGACAAGGCTCTGCTGCTTGAGAGCCAAGGCAAACTCTATACGCACTACTACACCCTTGATGGCCTGCCCGACTATTTCTACGGCTCTCTGCTCGTTCGTACCTCACAAATCTATCTTTTCGACCTCATAGCCTACGGCGAGGGACTCTTGCTGCGCATACCCGACAGTGCCTCCCCCGACACCCTGCGCACCATCTTTCCGCAGGAAAAACTCTTTGACATCTTTCGCGAGAACCATCGCTGGCAAGACATCCTCGGCATCAGCACCATTGGCCAATTGTCCGATGCCTGCAAGAAAGGTTTCGCCTCTACACTTATCCACGTGAGCGAAGCCCTGCAAGAGAAAAAAATTGCTGCACTCGCCGACCGTATTGCCGCCCGCCCCGAGATACGCGTCATACTCATCGCCGGCCCCTCGTCAAGCGGCAAGACTACCTTCTCCAAACGACTTAGCGTGGGACTCGCCGTATGTGGATTGCGACCCGTACCCATCTCCTTAGACGACTATTTTGTTGACCGCGACAAAACACCGCTCGACAGCGAGGGGCAATATGATTTTGAACATCTCCACGCACTCAACATACCACTCTTTAACGAACAAATGCGTACGTTGCTACAAGGCGGCGAGGTGGAACTGCCACACTACAACTTCCATAGTGGCAAGAGTGAGAAGAGCGGCAAACGCCTCCGACTAAGAGAGAACGAACTGCTGATACTCGAAGGCATACACGCCCTAAACCCCGAACTCACCAGCAACCTGCCACCCGAAAGCAAATTCCGCATCTACGCCAGTGCCCTTACGTCAATACTGCTGGACTATCACAATTATATCCCCACCACCGACAACCGCTTGTTACGCCGCATCGTGCGCGACAATAAATATCGCGGCTACTCTGCCCTCGACACAATACGCCGCTGGCCGAGCGTGCGCCGAGGCGAAGACCGTTGGATATTCCCCTTCCAGGAAGAGGCCGACGAGATGGTCAATACCGCACTACTCTTTGAACTCGCCGCACTACGTGGCGAGGCACTGCCGCTGCTCGAAGCCGTACCCGAGAACCAACCCGAATACTCTGAAGCCTATCGATTACGGAAGTTTCTGACCTATCTCCCACCTATCGACTTACGAGGCCTGCCACCCACGTCGCTACTTAGGGAATTCCTCGGAGGAAGTTCGTTTAAATACTCTTAAAAGGAGACTATAAATTAGGCTAAATTGGTCGTTATCGGTTACGACAAAACAACATCGTTTTTGTTAGTATTCTTACTGATATTGCTTTCTTCCGCATCTTCATCCACACATTGTTCCACGTGGTCGAACACCAGCCCTGCCTCAAAACCTCTGGAAAGTGCAAAACGTGCTAATTTCTCACGTATCTTGCGCGGCTCTTGGCCTACGAGCGTACGCCTCTTGGCTGTAAGGATATGGCGCAGGCCGGCGAGATAGTCTGTCTCCTTTATCTCCGAGAGTGCAACACGAATATCCCCCTCGCTGATACGTTTCTGCCGCAAAGCAGCACCAATTTTGAGCCTTCCCCAGCGTTGGTACAACACACGGTCGTGAACAAAGGCTCTGGCGTAACGGCTCTCGTCGATATATCCCTCGCGTTCTAATCTAAGGAGTATCTTCTCTGTCGCGTTAGGATCTATGCCCCACCGAACGAGCAACGAACGTATCTCCGAGAGACAACACTCCTGTGATGCGCACCGCGCGGCGGCACGCTGAAGTGCGGTGTCAGGACTTAGCGGTTTCATTGACAAGGATTGAATATCGCCTTATATATACGCTCCACAGCCCCTGCCCCGCTGTGAATATACTCAGCCGCCGCTTTGCCAGCCTGGTTGAGGCTCTTAGGATCAGACAAAAGGCTGTCCATCTTTTCTGCAAAATCCACGTTACCGCCCACCTCAAAGGCACCACCTCTTGCAAGCAATGTCTGCGCTTCTTGAAACTTCTTGTTGTTCGGGCCAAAGAGTACGGGCAACCCATACACCGCCGCCTCGGGAACATTGTGTATCCCCACACCGAAGCCTCCACCCACGTATGCCACCGTGCCGTAGCGATAAATGCTTGAGAGCAGACCAAAGCAATCAACAAGCAGTACGCGCGCCTCGCGCAGTGCATCAGCGGAGAACGAAGCGGCCTCGCCGTAGGTTATCGTGTATCCCACCTCACGCTCACAGCGCGCCCGGAGTTTTTCTATCCTCAGCGTACTGATTTCATGCGACGCAATGATGAGTTTCCAGCCTTTGTGGGCAAAATAAGGCAGGTAAACGTCTTCATCGGGCGGCCAACTGCTACCGGCGACAAACACATTCTGCGCCCCATCGCCCACAAAGGCCTCCACAAGCGGCAACGAACGTGCCTTTTGTTGTATCTGCACCACACGGTCAAGGCGTGTGTCGCCCGTCACCGTGACATTGGTAAGCCCCTTACGCGCAAGCAACAGACGTGATGCCTCATTTTGTACAAAAAAGTGCGTCACCCACCACAGCACGCGACTGTAACCCATATTCCACGGGCGGAAGAATAACTGACTGGGGCGGAAAATACTGCTCACGCTATAGACAGGAATATCCCGTTGGTGGCAGAGAAAAAGATAATTCGCCCAAAACTCGTATTTCACAAACACCGCCATCGCCGGGTGCGCCAGACGTAAAAATTTGCGCACCCCAGGCTTCGTATCAAAAGGCAGGTAGCATACCGCATCGGCATATTCATAGTTTTTCCTCACCTCATAGCCCGACGGGCTGAAGAACGTGAGCAGTATTTTCTGCTCGGGATGCTCACGCTTCAGCCGTTCTATAAGCAAACGCCCCTGTTCAAACTCACCGAGCGAGGCCACGTGAAACCACACCGGTCGGTCCGCCACGTCAATGCGCTCACGCAGGATTTTCCACGTAGCGCGTTGCCCACGCCGCATTAGGCGCGCCTTCTTGTGACCAAAGAGTGCCGCCAACGACACGAGGCACATATAAATATATATCACAAGGGTGTACACGAGGATTAACAATAAGTTTTCATTCTTTCCGAAACTGAAGAGAACAAGATGTTTAGGTGATATGCTGGCTTTCTTACCAACAACAGACACAAAGGGTACGCCTTTCAATGCGGCACAGAGGTCTGCGGCCTAATATCCCTTTGAGAAAAAAGAGAAATACTAAAGGTGTATTTAAGCAAGTACTTCAAGCGCACGTTTCATACGCTCCAACGTCTCTGTCTTACCTAAGAACGCGCTGATATCGAACATACCTGGACCTTTGCCTTCGCCCACCAACATAAGACGCCAAGCATTCATAATGTCGCCCATCTTGTATTCCTTGCTTTCTATCCAAGCATGCACAACGGCCTCTTGCCCACGAATACTGAAGTCGTCTATACCTGCGAGTACGTCCATCAACTCGCGCATCTGTTCGGGCGACTGCTCTTTCCAGCGTTTGCGCACTGTCTTCTCATCGTATGCCGTAGGTGCCACGAAGAAAAACTCACACAGCGGCCATAGGTCTTTCACAAAGTTCACACGGCTCTTCATCATTCCCACCACAGCGCAGGCGCGCTCCTCTGTTGTATCCACACCATTGTCGGCAAGCAGACGAAGGAAAGCGGGTGTGAGTTCTCTGTCGGTTTTCTGGAGGATGTATTCGTGGTTGAACCACGTGGCTTTCATATAGTCGAACTTAGCCCCTGCCTTTGAGCATTTCTCGAGGGAGAACACTTCAGCAAGCTCGTCCAAGGAGAACATCTCTTGTTCCGTGCCGGGATTCCATCCCAGCAAAGCAAGAAAGTTGAGTACTGCCTCGGGCAGGTAGCCGTCTTCGCGGTATCCGCGTGAGGTGTCGCCCGTAACGGGGTCTGTCCATTGCAAGGGGAAAACGGGAAAGCCCAGACGGTCGCCGTCGCGTTTAGAGAGCTTGCCTTTACCATCGGGCTTAAGCAATAACGGCAGGTGGGCAAACTGCGGCATCGTGTCCTCCCAGCCAAAAGCACGATAGAGCAACACATGGAGCGGTGCACTCGGCAGCCATTCCTCGCCGCGTATTACGTGGGAGATTTCCATCAAGTGGTCATCTACGATATTTGCCAGATGGTACGTGGGAAGCTCATCGGCAGCCTTGAAGAGTACTTTGTCGTCAAGCACACTACTATTGATATGCACCTCGCCACGAATAATATCCTGCACCACGATGTCCTGCCCGGGTTCTACCAAGAAACGCACCACATAGTTTGCCCCCTCTTTCAGCAAACGCGCTGTCTCTACGTCTGGCAAAGCGAGAGAGTTGCGCATAGTGCCACGTGTCGTGGCATCGTATTGGAAATTGGGTGTCGCAGCACGCGCGGCAGCGAGCTCCTCGGGTGTATCGAAAGCGAGATAAGCCTTGCCGCTGTCCAAGAGTTGCTGCACATACTCCTTATATATATCCCTGCGCTCACTCTGGCGGTAAGGCCCCTTATCGCCACCGAAGCTCACACCCTCATCAAAGTCTATGCCGAGCCAACGAAAGGCCTCAAGGATATAGGCCTCAGCACCAGGCACAAAACGTGAGGAGTCGGTGTCTTCTATACGAAAAATGAGTTTGCCACCGTGTTTACGGGCAAAGAGATAGTTATAGAGCGCAGTACGCACACCGCCGATATGCAACGGCCCCGTAGGACTCGGCGCAAAGCGCACACGAACTGGTCTGAACGAAGTAGCCATATAAAACAAAGAATTGTTGGGGGGTTATTTATGATGAAAGATAAATGTGGCTGCAAAGTTAGTGATTTTTAACCTTTAAGGCGTAATCTCTCTGTACTAAAAGCGGTTTTTCGTTGGAACGACGCTTAAGGGGCGTTCTCTCAAATAGACTGAATTGATTTTTGGCTAAACACCCTTTTTAAACCTCTGATTTCAACAATATGACAGCAAAAGAAGGTTTTTAGGTGTCGCTCGGACGTTTTTTGCACCGAGCAAATCACTTGATGATAGAAAAAGCGTAAATTTGCCCACAAGTTCCACCTTGGATTGTTCCAACTTTTTTCGTTACAGGGGTGTTCTATAATTAGGATTTATAGAACACACACAGAAACAGAACACACCTATAAATAATCTGATGTACATCGTTACCGCAGGAAATATGGGCAGCGGAAAAACCACGCTCACCAAAATGCTCTGTAAGCACTATGGATGGACACCGCGCTATGAGCAAGTGGCTGCAAATCCCTATATAGAGGACTACTACAACGATATGCCCCGATGGGTGCTGGGGATGGAAGTGTTTTTCCTCAAAGAACGCTTCCGCGACCTACTCGCCATCAACGCCGCGAGCGATTCGGAAACAATCATACAGGATCGCTCTATCTTTGAAGGTGTCTATGTCTTTGCTAAAAACAACTACGCTTTGGGCAATATGCAGACGCGCGACTTTGAGACATATATGGAACTCTTTGAGTCGATGATGATGGTAGCCCGACAGCCCGACCTTATGATTTACCTCCGTGCCAGTGTACCCCACCTCGTGGCTAACATCCAAAAGCGTGGGCGCGAATACGAACAAGGCCTCGCCATAGAATACCTGCGCGGACTCAACGAAAACTACGACGACTTTATTTTCCACCAATACAAAGGCCAGTGTCTGGTTATTGACGTGGACAACCTTGACTACGAACACCGCACCGAAGACTTTAAGAGCATTATAAACCGCATTGACGCACGCCTCTTCGGTTTTTTTTAATCATAGAAGATAAACACTCTCCTTTTACTTACATAACCCCACACAAATATGCACATCGCAATAGCAGGAAACATAGGTAGCGGCAAGACAACGCTCACCAAGATGCTCGCCAAACACTACGGCTGGCAACCACGTTTTGAGCCCGTAGAACACAACCCTTATCTTGATGACTTCTATGCCGATATGCAGCGTTGGTCGTTCAACCTACAAGTATATTTCCTCAACAAGCGCTTCAAAGAAGTGGTGGAAATATCTAAGTCGAAGGATGTCATCATACAAGACCGCACCATCTTTGAAGACGCGCGCATCTTCGCCCCCAACCTCCACGATATGGGTATGATGAGCGACCGCGACTTCCAGAACTACACCGACCTCTTCGACTTGATGATGTCGCTCGTGAAGCTACCCGACTTGATGATATACATTCGCAGCACCATTCCCAACCTCGTGGCGCAGATACAAAAACGCGGACGCGAGTTTGAAAAGAGCATACGCATTGACTACCTACAAGGCCTCAACAACCGCTACGAAAACTGGATCGCTGGATACAAAGGCCATCTCATCATCGTTGACGGCGACAACCTCAAATTCGAAGGAAACCAAGATAGCTTCCGACAAGTTACAGATATGATTGACGCTAAACTCTTTGGTCTATTCCCAATGGACTAACACGGAATACTGACGAAAGAGCCAAAAACAACGCGCAGCACCCATAACCCTTCAAAAAGTCCGTAACCCCCAATAAGTTTCATAAAAAAGTTATGTCCGACCGCCTTTTCATCTTTGATACCACATTACGCGACGGCGAACAAGTGCCTGGTTGCCAACTCAACACCGTGGAAAAAATCCAAGTGGCCAAACAACTTGAGAAACTCGGCGTAGATGTCATAGAAGCCGGTTTCCCCATCAGCTCGCCCGGCGACTTCCAGAGCGTCATAGAGATTTCCAAAGCCGTTACGTGGCCTACCATCTGCGCCTTAACGCGTGCCGTGGAGAAAGATATTGACTGTGCAGCCGAAGCCTTGCAATATGCCAAACACAAACGCATCCATACAGGCATTGGCACGAGCGACTCGCACATCAAGTACAAATTCAACTCCACACGTGAAGCCATCATAGAACGCGCCGTGGCAGCCGTGAAATACGCTAAGCACTTTGTGGAAGACGTAGAGTTCTACGCCGAAGACGCGGGGCGCACCGACAACGAGTACCTCGCCCGTGTGGTAGAAGCCGTGATAAAAGCCGGTGCCACGGTAGTAAATATCCCCGACACTACAGGCTACTGCCTCCCCTCGGAATACGGTGCTAAGATAAAATACCTAATGGAGCACGTGGACGGCATCCACAACGCCGTAATCTCTACCCACTGCCACAACGACCTGGGTATGGCCACGGCGTGCACACTTGAGGGCGTACTCAACGGAGCGCGCCAGGTGGAGGTAACCATCAATGGCATCGGCGAGCGCGCCGGCAACACCAGCGAAGAGGAAATAGCAATGATACTCAAGTGCCACGCACACCTCGGTATAGAGACCAACATCAACACACAACGCATAGCCGCCACCAGCCGTCTTATCAGTTCGCTGATGAATATGCCCGTGCAGCCCAACAAAGCCATCGTCGGGCGCAACGCCTTTGCCCACAGTAGCGGCATACACCAGGACGGCGTGCTGAAAAATGTGCAGACATACGAAATCATAGACCCCAAGGACATAGGCATTGACGACAACGCCATTATTCTCACCGCTCGCAGCGGACACGCCGCACTGAAACACCGTCTTGAGGTACACGGCATAGAACTCGACGATGAACGCCTTGATAAGGTGTATGAGGAATTCCTGCGCTTAGCCGATAAGAAAAAAGAAGTTACCGACGACGATATCTTGATGCTCGCCGGTGCCGACCGCGCCGAGAGCCGCGCTATAAAGGTTATCAACCTACAGGTCACTGGCGGCGTTGGCATACGCCCTGTTGCCGCTATCACACTCGACATCGCAGGCGAACGATTTAGTGCCGCAGCCGAGGGCAACGGCCCCGTGGACGCTGCTATCAACGCCCTCAAACAAATTATTCGCCGCAAAATGACACTTAAAGAATTTACCATACAAGCCATCAACCGAGGCTCCGACGACGTTGGCAAAGTACACATGCAAGTGGAGTACGACGGACACCTCTACTACGGGTTTGGTGCCTCCACCGACATCATCGCAGCCAGCGTGGAAGCCTACGTGGACTGTATTAACAAATTCAGGAAATAAAAGCTTGTGACACCAACTCATAGCATATACAACAAAGAGTTTGCACATAAAAACGTCTCGCTCCTATTAGCAAACTGCCTAAAAAACGACCTTTTCCACGAAGAGTTTGCAGACCTTATTGTCACTTCTCCTCCCTACAACGTGGGTATAGCATACAACTCCAACAACGATGAGCTTTGCTACGACGACTATCTCGCCTTTTCTAAAAAATGGATGGCAAATTGCTATACTTGGAGCAAGCAACAAGCACGCCTCTGCCTTAATATTCCCTTAGACAAAAACAAAGGAGGCAATCGTGCCGTAGGTGCCGACCTCACACGTATCGCACAAGAAGTGGGATGGAAATATAAAAGCACCATTATTTGGAACGAGGGCAACATTTCGCGCCGTACGGCTTGGGGCAGTTGGAAATCAGCCTCTGCACCCGTAGTCATCGCACCGGTGGAACTTATCGTAGTACTTTACAAAGGCGAATGGAAAAAAACCAATGGTAGCCGCATTTCAGACATCACCGCCGATGAGTTTAAAGAATGGACACAGGGAGTATGGTGCTTTAACGGCGAGAGTAAAAAACGTGTAGGCCACCCTGCACCTTTTCCTAAAGAACTTCCCTATCGTTGCATTAAACTGTTTAGCTATGTCGGCGACGTTGTTCTTGATCCCTTTGCAGGAAGTGGCACAACACTCATTGTAGCCCAAAACACCAAGCGGCGTTCCATCGGAATTGAGATAGATACGAACTACTTTGAATTAGCCAAACAGAGGATTTTAGAAGAAACAGGTTCTTTATTTCCATAATCACTTTGAAATGATGAAAAAAGACACACAACTGGATTTGATAAAAGAATACTTCTTAAAACATCCTAAAAAAGAAATACATCACCCCGAAGTCGTTGATTGGGTTGCGCGTGTGTGGAAACGAAGAACTGGCAAAGTTTTTCGCGACCCCGACCGAGCCATTCGTACATTAGCACAGCAAGGATTTCTCATCAAAATAAAGAAAGGCGTTTATAAATATGACCCTGACTATATCACACACCACGATTTGGAAGATTTTACCGCAGCCCAAAAGAAAGAAATTCTAGAGCGCGATGGCTATCGCTGCGTTGTTTGTGGCAGAGGCATAAAAGACGGCGTAGAACTACACATAGACCACATTAAACCGAAATATCTTGGCGGGAAAGCAACAATTGAAAATGGACAAGTGCTATGCGCTCAACATAATTTCATAAAGAAAAATACAGGACAAACAACTACGGGCAAGAAGCTATTCGTCAACCTTTATAACTTAGCAAAGAAGAATGGAGACGATGACCTTATGAATTTCTGCGCTGCAGTTTTAGAGGTTTTTGAACGATATAATATGAATGGACATATAGAGTGGAAGAAATAGGTTAAAACGCTATTAACAACTATGTCTCTTTATCCTAAATGGCTTTTAGCACTATCGGGTACAAACTTGCTTAGTTTGTTGCTCTCAGTACTCTTCCTGTTTGGCGGGGTTCAACCTTTTGGTGCGGCAGAAAACGAGGCGGAAAGACTCCTATATTATATAGGTACACAATTGTTTTGGCTCCTTCCCATTGCAAGCTTTTTTGGAGCCTTGCGTGTCCACGACAACGAACATCCCGTGTGGGCAGCACTTATTGCAATAGGAGGAATTGTGGTGATGATGGTAGGAGTACTCTTGCTGTTATAATTCCCCCTCCCCCAAGAACACACTACAACGAAAACTCCCCGCCGCTAACATGAAAATGACGATAGTCGCCCGAAAGGCTGGAGAGGATTTTGTCCACGTGGCTGCGGTCGGTATCGGTGATAAACACCTGCCCCGGCATACCGCCCGAGACATAGCGCACAATACGCGACACACGTTCGGTGTCCAACTTATCAAAGATGTCATCGAGCAACAACAGCGGCACACGCCGCTCACCTTTGGTACGTAGGAAATCGTATTGCGCCAGTTTCAGCGCAATAAAAAACGTCTTCGTCTGACCTTGGCTACCCTCGTGGCGCACGGGAAAGCCACCGATGGTAAACGCGAGGTCGTCACGATGAGGGCCGTGGAGTGTATGCCCGACTATGCGTTCTTTCGTGCGATAGGCGGCCAACAAGTCCAAGAGTTCTCCACGCTCGCTGTGTGAGGCATAAGATATGGCAGGCATCTCGGCAACATCAGAGCAGAGCGTGCGATAAATGTTTTCGAAGAAAGGAGTAAAAGCCTCTACAAAACTGCGACGTGCCGCATAAATCACCGCAGCGTCCACCGACATCATTTCTTCCAACACCGCCATCACCTCGGCATCGGGCTCAGCATCGTCGCGCAACAAAGCATTGCGTTGCCTCAAGGTGCGCTCATAACGCATCACCGCAGATAGATAAGTAGCATCGTATTGCGAGATAACACCATTCATCAAACGACGACGCGCCTCGCTAATACCCGTAATGAGTTCTTGATCGTGTGGAGAAATCATCACAAGAGGCACCACACCCACGTGGTCGGCCAAGCGCTGGTATTCCTTACCATTGCGGCGCACACGCTTGCGCTGTCCACGATGGGCGGCACACGAAATTGTCTCCTCTGTGCCACTATCGCTGCTGTACACGCCAGAAATCATAAAAGCATCCTCCCCGTGGCGTATGTTGAGCGCATCGGTAGCACCGCCGCAACTTTTGCAAAACGAAAGGAAATATACAGCATCAAGCAGATTTGTCTTGCCCTGCGCATTGGCTCCTGTGAGACAGTTCACACCATCGGAGAAGTCAAGCTCAGCCTCAGCAATGTTACGATAATTATATACAGAGAGATGATGCAGTATCATTGCTATTTTTGCGTTTTATCACTGCAAAAATAGCAAAACACAGCGCAACAAATACCCGCTTTTGTAAAAAAAGAAAAGAAAGAAGCCACAATCTACAAGATTATTCTACTTTTGTGCGCTTTAATACACGACAACACACACGAAGCCGCACGCTTCGCACTCAAAGAAACTTAAAAAACACCCCATACCATTATGGCTTCCAAAAAGCAAACACCCGCTGCAGCCTCCAGCACCGCCATTCCTCAGGCAGAGGCTTTCTTCAAGAAAAACAAAAAGGCTATCATCGCTTGTGTGGCCGTAGTAGTCGTATTGGTAGGCGGCTTCTTCGCCTACAAGTATCTCTATCAACAACCACGCGAGGAGAAGGCACAAGCCCTGCTCGCCCAAGGCCAAGCACTTGCTGCACAGCAGAAATACGACGAGGCCCTCAAGGGCGAAGGCAAGTTCCCCGGATTTCTGAAACTCATCAGCAACTACAGCGGCACCGATGCTGCAAACGTCGCTAAAGCGCAAGCGGGCTTCTGCTATGCTCAACAGGGCAAATACAAAGAAGCCGTGGCACAACTCGAAAGTTTCTCCCCCGCTTCCGACAACTCTCTCTCTCCTGCCGCCCTCGGTGCTTTAGCTAATGCCTACGCCGGCATAGGCCAGATAGATAAAGCCGTAGCTACCTATGAAGATGCCGCAGAACGTGCCGACAACGAAATACTCAGCCCTCTTTTCCTCGTCAAGGCCGGCGAGCTCCTCGAAACACAGAAGAAATACACCGAGGCTGTGAGCCTCTATAAGCGCGTAAAAGAAAACTACCCCCGTTGCCAATATAGCGTAGCACAGCAACAGCAAGACGGCTCTGTAGGTGCCGCTATGATCGACGTTTTCATTGAGCGCGCCACACGCTAAAAGTCTAAGACAGCTATAAATACATAGAAAAATACTTATGTCCTCAAAAGGATTTAAAGAAACTTCCGTCCCCGCACACGACGTGCAGGGACGGAAGTTTGCTCTGGTCTATACCGACTGGAACAGCGACATCACAGAACGCCTCGCCATAAGTTGCCGCGACACACTATTAAGGAATGGCGTAGCAGAACACAACATCACGCAAACAACCGTTCCCGGTGCTTTTGAACTCATCTACGCCAGCCAACGCTTAATGAACAGCGGCTCGTTCGATGCCGTGATAGCTATCGGCTGCGTGGTGCGCGGTGGTACGCCCCATTTCGACTATATCTGCCAAGGTGTCACCCAAGGCATCGCTATGCTCAACACCACAGGCAACACCCCCGTCGTTTTCGGTATCCTCACCGTGAACTCCTACGAACAGGCACTCGCCCGCTGCGGTGGCGAAGAGGGCGACAAAGGACACGAATTTGCCCTCACAGCCATAAAAATGGCCGCTTTTTCTTGCCCGATGGCAAAATAACACCTACTTTTGCAGCGCAAAACGGCTCGTTTGCGTCGAGATAGAAGAGCGAAGCGTACTTCAGCTTTGCCTTAGCGAGCAAAAAGTCTATTGAAAAGAAAAAATAAGGGCAAATACCAGAGTGGACAAATGGGGCAGACTGTAAATCTGCTGGCTTTCGCCTTCGGTGGTTCGAATCCATCTTTGCCCACAACAACGTAAGTCGCTGGTTCTTTCACGACCGGCGGCTTTTTTTTGTAGCAACCCCATTATTCGGGTCTGTCCGAAAAAGCGGGACTATACGCTGACCCCGAAAAGCCAGTTGCAAGACTTGCTTCCCCAACCTCTCCCTCCCGGCATTTTCTAAAACCACACAAAACGCTAAAATAAAACATCAAAAACACGCCCCTCTCGAGAGCTATCGCTATGCAAAAACCACTTTATTAGAGCAAACACTTGGTATAAAATCAAAAAAATGTACTTTTGCCCGAAATTGGAGACGGAATATCCGCCAAGGAAATAATAAAGAGAGCGATTTCTTCGTTAAATATCTTAAAGAAGCAAAAAACAAAACATTTATATGGTTGCTACTGAACAGAAAGAACTACAGCAAAACCAAGCAGAAACCTTAGGAAACGAAAAGCGAACTATGGGCATAGACTTTCAGCAATTGCTTGAAAAGTCTATTGACGGTTGGTATTGGATAGTGCTTTGCGCTGCATTAGCCCTCGGCATCGCATATCTGTATCTTAGAAAAACCCCCGACGTTTACCAAGTACAATCCTCCATTCTTATTAAGGACGAGAGCAACGATGTGTTCAAAGACCAAGGTGCCCTTAACAGCCGCTCATCGTTTAGCAGCGTCTTCTCTATGGCCAACAACTTCAGCACCGAGATGGACATTATCGCCTCGCGCACGCTGATACGAAAAGTAGTGGAGAAAAACGACCTCTATATCACCCAACGTCGCACAGACACCTATTGCCCGCGCGACCTCTACCACGACTCCCCCATCAAAATATGGATGACACCCACCGAGGCCGAGTGCTTAGAGCGAATGAACCTGCGCATCAACCTCAATGTCAACGGCTCGCTTGATATCACCACACGCCCAAAAGGGGCAAAAGACGATGTCACCAAGCACTATACCAAACTCCCCGTGATGTTCCCAACCCATGCCGGCATCATCAGCATCACACGCGTGGACAGCATACCTATCAAAGAGAACATAGAAATCACCGCCAATATCACTGCCCCCACACTTATGGCAGGATCATATAAGCGGCGGCTCGGCGTGGTACAGACCAACAAAGAGTCTTTCATCACCTCCATCACGCTCAACGACACACGCCCCGAGCGAGCCATCATGTTTATCAATGCCCTCGTAGAAGCCTACAACGCCGACGCCAACGAAGACAAGAACCAGATTGCCGAGCGAACCGCTGAGTTCATCAACAACCGCATTGTACTTATCTCCAGCGAACTCGGCAACACGGAGAGTACACTTGCCGAGTTTAAGCAACAAGCCGGACTCACCGACCTCAAGAGCGATGCCGCACGTGCCTTGCAGGGACGCAGCGAATACGAGAAAGCCCTCGCACAAAACGAGACACGCCTTAACCTCATACAGTCCCTCCACAGCTACGTCAAGGAAAACATCCGCAAGAACGACGTGTTTCCCACCAGCATCGGCATTGACAACGACAACGGCCTGGCGAGTATGATAAACGAATACAACAAAGCCGTTATTGAGCGCAATCGCCTGGCACGCACCAGCAGCGACCACAACCCCGTCATCGCCAACGCCGATGTGCAGCTACAGCAAATGCGCGACAACATAGAAACCACGCTGGCCAGCCTCGAAGACGGCGCACGCATCGCCAAGACAAAACTCGAAGAAGAACTCGGCAACTTTATGGGTACCATAGAGCGTACACCAGAGGATGAGAAGCAATATCTCTCCATCACCCGCCAACGCGACTTCCAGTCGCAGCTCTATCTGCTCCTGTTGCAGAAACGTGAAGAAAACGCCATAAAACTCGCTGCCACAGCTAATAACGGACGCATCATCGAAGAGCCCGAAGCAGTCAGCATAGTAGCCCCGCGCCGTGCCGTCACAATGCTTATTGCACTGATTATCGGACTGGCCATACCTATTGGCATCTTCTACCTACTGCTGCTGCTCGCTGTGAAAGTATCAGGCCGTGCCGACATCAAACACATCACCGACCTGCCCGTCATTGGCGACATTCCTTATAACAAGAGCAGCAAGAAAAAGCGTGCCATCGTTGTGCAGGAGAACAAAAACAACCTTATGGACGAAGCCTTCCGAAGCCTTCGCACCAACATACAGTTTATGCTACGCGGCGACAAGGGCAAAGTCATTATGTTCACCTCTGCCATCAGCGGCGAGGGAAAGAGCACCATTGCCGGCAACTTGGCTGCAAGCTACGCCTTCCTCGGCAAGCGCGTCGTTATCATTGGCCTCGACATACGCAAACCCGGACTCAACAAGGTATTCAATATCAGCACTCACCTCGGAGGTATTTCCCAATACCTTGCCGACCCCGAGGGGCAAGACCTTATGGCACTGGTGCAGCAGAGCGATGTGTCGCCCAACCTATATATACTGCCCGGCGGCGTAGTACCACCCAACCCCACCGAACTCCTCTCGCAGCAAGCACTCGACGAAGCCATCAACAAACTAAAGAAAGAATTCGACATCGTCATACTCGACACCGCACCCGTCGGAATGGTCAGCGACTCACAGGTTATCTCCCGAGTAGCAGATATGGCCATTGTCGTAGTGCGCCAAAACTTCTCATACAAGTCATCGCTCTATCTCATCGACGATATGTCACGCGACAAGATGCTGCCTAATGTAGGCCTCGTACTCAACGCCGTCAACATAGAGAAACGCCGTGGATACGGCTACGGATACGGACGTGGATATGGATATGGCCATGGTTACGGGTATGGATACGGATACGGACAAAACGAGGAAAAGAAGAAGAAAGGCTTCCTCAGCCGATTTAAGAGCCTCTTCTAAATCCCATACACAAACCCTACTCTCCCTAAAAGAAAAATGAAACTCCACCGCCTACTGCTTACCACCCTCACGTTGCTGACGCTCACAGGTTGCGTGTCGCAGAAAAAGATAGTCTATTTCCAAGGCTCTGATGCCGTTTACACCTCTCCACAACCCATTGCTCAGAGTTATCGTATGGCCATACAGCCCGCCGACCGTATCTCGCTCTCCGTCACATGCTCCGAGCCAAAACTCCTGACAGGCTTCGCCAGCAATGTCACCTTCGGCACCAACGAAGCCGTTACCACCAGCGGAGGCGGTACACGCGAGATCTACACAGGCTACACCGTCGATAGAGACGGCTATGTCACCCTACCGATGGTGGGCAAGCTCAAAGCGCAAGGGCGCACCGAAGAGGAGTTCGCCAGTATCGTGGAGCAGGCCATCATCTCTGCCGGCATCGTCAACGACCCACAGGTCACCGTGAAATTTACCAACGCACGTGTTAGCGTACTCGGCGCGGTGAATAAGCCTGGAGCCATAGCCCTCAACTCACAGCGCACCTCCGTACTCGACGTACTCGCCGCCGCCGGCGATGTGAGCGACAACGGCCTCAAAACCAACGTGCAACTCTACCGTGAGGTGGACGGCAAGCGCGAGATGTATATCCTCGACCTCACACAAGCCGATGTGTTCAACAGCCCAGCCTTCTATGTGCAGCAAAACGATATGATATACGTATCGCCCAACAAAGCCGCCGGCGTAAAGAACAGCCCTTTCTTCACCTTCTGGGGAGCCAGTGCAAGCATTGCAAGCGTAGTCATCTCGCTCACATCCCTTATCATAGCCCTGTCTAAATAACACACGCCAACCCGTATTTCTCGTGGAGTTGGCGCAGCGTGCCGTCGGCCTTCATTTGGGCGATGATCTGCTGGATGTAGCGCGTCAGAGCGATTATGAACAAAAGTTCTGCGCGTTGGTCAGCGCAGCCTTGTTGGGTTCTGGAAACATTTTTTCCAAAATCATTCTGCTACTTTCTTGTTAAAGATTCAGTTATCCTGTCTCTTTTTGAATCCTTCTCGGTTTAAGAAACCTTGCCGACACCCCCTCGCGGCGTTTCCTTAAGCTTAATAATGTGTGCCGGCACCCCTCGGCCGGTTTTCTAAAACCACGGGAGGCTTCCCCGAATCCAGGGGAGCGATGAAGGATTTTCTGTGTCCTTACGGGCAATGCAGGCGAGCCGCGTGTACTCCGGCATTGCGGCTCGCGTGCTATGCCCTGCAAGAGCATAAAACGGGCGACTCATAAATCAGAGCCACCCGTTCTTGCGAACATACACATAACAAATTTTACTTTAGATGGGTTCTATTCTTTCGCTTTGTCAGATTTCTGAGCTATTTTTGCTTTGAATAGAGCCCACTTTTAATCTTCACTCACTAAACCTTTGAAAGTTGCCCAAAAATGCATCAATTATTTATGCTGCAAAAGTACACCCCGTTCTAAGCGCACGCAATACCCAACATTAGGTAAAAATCTCTGCACAGTGATGACACTCCTCACTTAACGACTGGTTTTCGCCGAAGCACCCGATGACAATCCGCGCGCACACCCCCTCACCGAAACATTAACGACACACCAAAACTCCCCGCAGCCTTTAGGGAGAGCTGCGGGGAGTTTTTGATGCGAATTGTTCTAAAAATGTGGGAGGGCTTATTTGTCTTCCTCTTCTTCTACCCACATTTGGCGTGTCAGGGCGCTACCACCGCCTACGGT
>ERZ842401.1490-NODE-1490-length-33398-cov-13.342741_pt1 | contig 33398 bp, 25 predicted proteins | sample MGYA00521270_ERZ842401 | MGnify/ENA primary metagenome ERZ842401 (study PRJEB31892, sample SAMEA3878208) | bioreactor metagenome | biome: Moose rumen | place: Sweden | collected 2011-10 | study: EMG produced TPA metagenomics assembly of the PRJEB12797 data set...
AACTGGACGAAAACCCATCGACAATATTCACGACAGAGCAAGTGCCTTTCTGCTCTTCGCGTTCGGCAACAAGGTCGCAAAAGGTCAATACGTTGGGGTTACGTCGGAAACCCTTATTTGCGCTATTACCAAACACAAAATTTTCTTATTTCAATTATCACATATAAACAATAATCCCACCACACAAGATTGGCGTTTTGCCAACACTTTGTGCGATGGGATTACTCCACTATATAATATTACGCAAAAAGCGTGAGACTTTTCTAACTTTTTGAAGAGTTTGAATATCCGATTGCTTAGGATTTAACTCGACTACCTTATCATCTGAATACCCAAAGAAAAGCCCACGCTTACGCATGAGCATCTTCACTTGCGAGACTTAGATGATAGATAAAAAGTGTCGAGTTTTTTAAGCAATCAAGTTCTCAAGCAAAAACGCTTAATCAAATATGTCTTTCGCGGTCAAGACCGCGGATGTGAGATGTTATTTCATTTCAGTTATTTTTAAGGGTACTTCTAAAAATTAGCGTAGCGCACGTATTTAGTAGATTAGCCCTGTTAATTAATATAATTTGCACTTTTATATGTCTTTCGGATTTATTACTTCCCAGTGACCGCCTTTGTCGGGTCCGACACGGCGGATGATGCCTTGGGCTTGTAATTGCTTTAGATGTTCCTGCACGTTACGGGGAGCAATACCAACCTCATTAGCGATGGCAGAGGCAGAAGTTGATGGATTTTGCCAGATGATTTTCAAAATCCTACCTCGCATCGTGGGTATTTTTTCTACGATGTTTTCTACGATGTTTTCTACGATGTTTTGCTTATTTTTCTGACCACCTGTTTCATCTATGGACATGCCTTCTAAATACTCTTTCTCAGAACGCCAAAGTATGATTTCAAAATCGTTGTCTTGCGAGAACTGCGGTTTACGAAGTCCTTTATTGACGCAACGCCGGATAAGGTCTGTCGTTCCTGTACCAAGATGCTCTATATATCCAGCCAGATAGACGGGATATGCCAAAGTCGGGTTAACCGGCATAGAACGGTGTTTCTCATTCAGTTTCTCAATCGTCATTCCCATTGGCAGACCCCCTGGGTTCCATACCTCCAATCTGTCTCGGAACAACATGACCTGCACGCTGGCAGTGCTCATATAATCGCGGTGCACCACGGCATTGACGATAGCTTCTCGCACGGCAGGGAGTGGCAACTCATAGTCCACATCTATAGCTGCCGAGTGAATCCGCTCGCCCACACCGGCATCAATACGGCTGGCGACATACTCCTGCGCTTGGTCAACCAACTGGAAGATATTACCGCCGTACATGTGGTGAGAAAGCATAGGCTTAAGCATTTCCTTGGTAGGGAAATGGGCACACTTGATGAACGAATTGATAAACCACTTCTGCGGATCTTTGGCAAACAACAATAAGGCGGCGTTCGTCAGATGACCATCGTCTGTAAGTAGCCGCAGGCTATTCAGAATATCGGGGATATTTTTCTCGTCGTACTCCAATGGGAAATTGCGGTTCTCACGCGCTCTGCCGACGAAACGGCGGATAGAGTCATTATCCAAAGCGTCTAAAGTAGCAGTAGGATGCGGCAGCGAGTCCCAATGCGTCTTAGTCTTGTGCATAAGGAAAGCGGCTAACTCCTGCCCGCGAAGTTCCTGAGCGGTGCTGCCGCTTCGCACATAATATTTGCCCTCGTAAGAAATAGCACTCTCTTGCGGATCGACCGCAATAGCAATATATTCCTTGCCGTTTTCCTCTTCCAAATTGACCTCTGCCAAGAAACCCAAGTTGTTCTTAATCTTGTTAGGCATGTCTTGCAGCAGAGATTTGGCATTGTTCACACCGACTATAGTCCCATCATCCTCTACACCAACATAGAGCGTTCCGCCTTGGCTATTGGCAAAGGCGCACAACTCTCGCAGAAACTCATCTTTCCACAAACGTTTGAACTCGGTATGTTGGTCTTCTTTCATCCTTTGTGATTTTCAAAAATCGGGTGCAAATATACAACATTTTTGGGGAATATGCAAATTTATTTACAAATTTGACATAAATATGACCTTATTTTAACAAAAAGGCTACGTTTTTTGTTTCTTTTCTTGCTCACAGATATCTTCTCGCTTTAGGGTAAGTTGAAAGTTGAAAGTGCGCCCGAAGGGCTATTATCGATTATGGATTTTAGATTGTCGATTATGGGGAGAAATCGGAGTAATCGGAAAGTAGTAACCTGCGGGAGGGCAAGAAGCCAGGTTCCCAGGAGACCAAGTGCCCGATAGGGCAAATGGGCGAGGGGAGATGCAAGATGCAGGATGCAAAATGCAAAATGAGGCAGTAGCCGTCGGGAGGGACAGAAGTCAGGTTCCCGGGAGACCAGGTGCCCGATAGGGCCAATGGGCGAGGGGAAGCCCTACCCCCGAGCCCTCCCCGTGAGGGGAGGGGAGTAGGGAGCAGTAGCCCGCGTGTAGTGATGGTAACCATGATGGAAGATTGACTGAAGATGGACATAAATTCGAGATTAAATCGTCATTTTGTACCATTTTGCTGCAAAAACACACATTTTTTTGGAAAATTGCAAAAAAAAATGTATTTTTGCACGATATTTGTAGTCTAAGTAGTAGATTATGGAAAAAATAGATGCATTAGATCGTAAGATTCTCAAGTTAATCACCAAGGACGCTCGTATGCCGTTTAAGGATGTAGCTGACGAAGTGGGTGCTTCTCGTGCAGCCGTTCATCAGCGTGTGCAGAAGATGTTAGACACTCATGTCATCCAAGGCTCGGGTTATACAGTCAATCCTGTTATGCTGGGTTATAATCTGTGTGTGTACATCGGTATCACATTGGAGAATGGCACCATGTACGACTCAGTTTGCGACGAGTTGGAGAAGATAACGGAGGTAGTTGAGTCTCAGTACACTTTGGGTCTCTATTCGCTATTAGTCAAGATGTATGCGAAGGACAACAAGCACCTGTTTAGTCTCCTTAAACACATACAGACCATTAGTGGTGTGGCCAAGACAGAGACGCTGTCTTGTCTCGAACAACGAATCAATAGAGTATTACCCGTTTAATAAAATGCAAGATGCAAAATGCAAGATGAAAGTTGAAAGTGGAGCAGTAGCCTTCAGGAGGGCTATTGTCGATTATGTGCACTACGGGGAAGTCAGAAGTCAGGAGTTATAATAATAGTATGGAAAAAGTAATTAGTGGTATTCGGCCGACGGGTCATTTACATTTGGGTAACTACTTCGGTGCTATCCGCAGTTTCATTGCTATGCAGGACAGGTATAATTGCATGTTCTTCATAGCGGACTGGCATAGTCTGACGACTCACCCGACGCCTGCGGATATCCGTGAGTCGGTAAGAACGATCCTCTCGGAGTATCTTGCCTGCGGGATAGACCCTGCCAAAGCACCCATTTATGTTCAGTCGGATGTGAAGCCTGTTTTGGAGTTATACCTTTACCTCAATATGAACGCTTACTTGGGTGAGTTGGAGCGTGTGACATCCTTTAAGGAGAAAGCCCGTACGCAGCCGGACAATGTCAATGCGGGTTTGCTGACCTACCCGACTTTGATGGCCGCCGATGTGCTTGCCCACAAGGCGGACAAGGTGCCGGTTGGTAAGGATCAGGAGCAGAACATGGAGATGATGCGGCTCTTTGCGCGTCGTTTTAACCGTATTTACCAAGTTGATTTCTTCAAGGAGCCGGAGTCCTACCATTTCTCCAAGGAGGCCGTAAAGGTGCCGGGCTTGGATGGTTCGGGTAAGATGGGTAAGAGTCAAGGAAACTGCATTTATCTGATGGACGATGAAGCCACAATCCGCAAGAAGGTGATGAAAGCCGTCACGGACGCCGGTCCGACCCGCCTTAATCAGGAGAAGCCTGAGGTGATCCAAAACCTCTTCACCCTGATGGAACTTGTATCGAGCCAAGAGACCTACGATTACTTTAACGACGCCTACAACAATATGACCATTCGCTATGGGGATATGAAGAAACAATTAGCAGCGGATATCAATGCTTTCTGTGCGCCAATCAGGGAGCGTATTTATGCCTACCGAGCCGACCAAGCCTATTTAGACAAGGTTGCCGCTGCGGGAGCAGAGGTAGCTACTATTAGTGCCGAAAAGACCCTTGGTGAAGTCAGACATATTATTGGTTTTTAACCCTTGTCGATTTTCGATTGTCGGTCTTCGATGGTCGGTTATCGATTATTCAATATTCAGTTTAACGATATGAAACGCTTTGCTTTACTCCTCATCCTCTGTGTACCGATGCTTCTTTGTGCTGATGATGTGTACTATTGGAATAGTAAGCCCAAGAAGCAGAAGACCGAGACCTCGGTTCCGACGAGCCAGCAGGTGGCCTCTCCCCAGGCGGTGCAGACGAATAGACCTAACGGTACGACTACTCGTCAGAACCCGACAAACTATCAGTCCGCGCAACGTCAGAACCCGACTAATTTTCAGTATGTATCTCCCCGTCAAGATACGGTGGTGATGGTGATTCAGCGATAACAGTAACGATTATGAAGAAAGTACTATCTATATTGGCTCTCGTCGGTGTAACGATGATGAGTGTTGCTCAGGACCATCAGGTGCTGGGTGAGACGGATATCATAGGTACTGCCCGCTATGTGGGTATGGCCGGAGCGATGACCGCGATAGGCGGTGACCCGTCCTCCGTTGTGCTCAATAATCCTGCCGGATTAGGTGTGTACCGCAGTTTAGAAACCATGATTACCTTCGATTTTGACATTGACCGTACCTCGCAATTGGTCGGCACAAATCAAGCCGGTACGCGCAGTGGCGTGACGCAGGACTTTTATTTCATCCCGACGCAGACATCCGTTGTCTTCGCTATCGGGCATGACGGTGATGCAGGAGTGCTCTATAACAACCTGATGATTAGTTATCAGCGTCTCAAGACATGGAATCGGTCCTACGCCGTGTCGTTGCAGCAAGAGCCGTCCCAGTCCATTGCCCATGTCATGGCCGATAATGCCAACACTGTTGACCTGCCCTATGCTCCTGCTGTGCCAGACATGGACAACTCAGCGTGGCTGACCTATCTCGGTTATCAAGACTCGGTCATTGACCTGTACCAAAACATGGACGGCAGTTATATCTACGATGCCACTATTCCTACCGATTATAAGATAGGTCAAGGTGCTATCATCACTGATAGGGGTTATGTGCAACAGTTCAATATCAACTATGCCATGAATGTTGGTAACCGCTTCTACTGGGGTGTCGGTTTGGGTATCCAGTCTATCAATAGGGTACATACGGTTGAGTATGCAGAGAGTTACGCCCACCCCGATAACACGACTTCTTCGATGTCGCTTTACTCCTACACGCGTCAGCGCGGTGTTGGTGTGAACGGCTCCATAGGTTTCATCTTCAGGCCTGTGCAGTACCTGCGTTTGGGTGCATCGTTCACCTCCCCGACAGCGCAGTCGCTCAAGCTCAACACCTATGGTGACTTAAAGGCTTATACTTACTCAACCGTTTCCACCTCGACCTACCAGCAGACCGATAATGCTTTCACCCAACCGCTACGCGTCTCGGCTTCTGCGGCTGTCCAACTCAAGGATAGAGGTATGCTTGCTTTTCAGTATGATTATCAGCACCATCAGTTAGCCCGTGATGTGCACTCTCTGCGTGTGGGTTTGGAGTTTATCCCTGCTGAGTACTGGTACATCAATGCCGGTTATGCTTTCACCTCGCTGTTCTTTGGTACCGATGAGCCGCGCTATACGCTTAGCGGCAATACGGTCAGGACGGACACGGACTGGTCTAATCTGCAGTACCGCCATCAGGCATCCATTGGGTTTGGTTATCGCGGACCGTATGTGATAGCTCAAGTGGCTTACCAGTGTGCAATTGAGCGGCTGAACATGTACGCGCACGAGTATGCTGACCCCTACTTGATACAAGCCTACACCCACCGCGTTGTTCTCTCCCTCGCCTTCCACACAAAGTAAGGAGCACTTACATAATACAACTAAGGGCCTCAAATGAGGTCCTTAGTTATTTTTTCCCACGTGAAGTACTCAAGCCCGTTTTTGATTTCATGGGGTCGTCCCATATGTCCGTATCGGGCTGTGGGTTCATAAATAGGCTGCTTGAGTTTGAGTGTACTGATAATGCCTGCCGGTGTGAGGTCATATGCCTGTCTAATCTTCTCCGCTAACAGCGCATCGGCTTCAACGCCGGTCCCGTATGTATTGACATAGACCGAAACGGGTTCGGCGATGCCGATAGCATAACTGAGTTGGACCAGTGCTTCCCGACAAAGTCCTGCAGCGACCATGTTCTTAGCAATGAAGCGTGCCATATAGGCTGCGGAGCGGTCCACCTTCGACGGGTCTTTACCGGAGAATGCTCCTCCGCCATGTGCCCCTCTTCCGCCATAGGTATCGACAATAATCTTTCGTCCTGTCAGTCCTGTATCGCCGGCAGGTCCCCCGATAATGAATTGTCCCGTTGGATTGACGAGAAGGCGGAAGTCGGCTTGCAGCAGTTCGCCGTAGCGTTTATCGCGTTTAGCGACCTCCGGCAAGAGATAGCGTATGATGTCCTGCCGTATCTGCTCCTGCGTAACATCCGGGTCATGTTGTGTCGATAGAACAATCGTGTCAATGCGTACCGGTTCGCGGCGAGCATTATACTCGATAGTGACTTGCGACTTAGCGTCCGGTCGGAGATAGGGCATGAGGTTGGTCGTCTTGCGGATATGGGCAAGGGCATACATGAGTGTGTGTGCAAGGTCGAGGGTAAGGGGCATGTAGTTATCGGTTTCATCGGTTGCATACCCGAACATCATGCCCTGATCGCCGGCTCCCTGTTCCGCCTCAGAAGCGCGGTTGACGCCCATAGCGATATCGGGCGACTGCTCATGAAGAGCGACTAAGATCCCGCAACTATCGGCATCAAAGAGATACTCGGAGCGCGTATAGCCTATCCGGCGGATAGTCTCTCGTGCAACCGATTGAATATCGACATAGGCCTCGGAGGTTACTTCGCCGGCAATAATGACTTGACCTGTGGTCACTAATGTCTCACAAGCGACATGGCTATGTGGGTCGGCTTGTAGAAAAGCGTCTAAGATAGCGTCTGATATTTGGTCAGCGACCTTGTCAGGATGACCCTCAGAAACGGATTCGGATGTAAAGAGGTAGTTCATAATTGTTCTAAAAAAACGGGAGGCTGCCGTATCTCGAGAAAACACCTAATAAGTAGGATTTGAGTCGTGCAATGCTCTTTGTAATCCGGCGTCATATGTCGCTACCGCCTAAGCGGGTCACCGCGCGATGTACCGGCGCGCCATTGAACAAACAGAGGACTCGGTTTAATAATTTCTGTTGAGTTTTCCGGTCTCTTGGCAGCCCCCCTTAACTTGCGGTGGCAAAAGTACAATAAAAATCTGACATGACCAAATTTTTTTTGTTTTTGCATCGTGCATCAAGCAAAATAGTGCAAAAGAAGTTGTTCTTTGTCTATTTCGGTAGATTCGGCGTAGTCGAGCATAGCCTTCAGTCGTCGGATATAGCGTGTGGCGAGATCATCGTAGGCATAGGGAGGGAGGTAGATATCCGTCTGTCGTTCCATCAAGAAGGTCACCACCGCCTGTGTCGCCCGCGGCAGGTAGGTCACTGCACCGGTAGCCACCAATACATTATCCGGCGCAGGCACATCCTCATCGGCCATGTACTGCAGGTCGGTGAAGAGCCCTGTGTACTTCCGGAGCAGGCGCTCAATATAAGCGTCTCCTCTGACCTCTGCAGGTGGAACATTGATGCGCAATCGGGGCGGTGTCTCACGCGCCTCTTCAAACCGTATATACCCTGCATAATCGAGGATATGTAAGGCCGATATGGTCGACAGTGCCGCAAGGTGCATGTTCCTGAGAAACTCGTCCTGCTTGAGCACGAAGGTATGTCCTAAGCCGCTACCAGCCCCGACCTCAAGGAAATCCGCCATCTTGTGGTACACATTGACGACATAGTCCTTGGGCGGATAGTTATCGGCGACGCGTTTCCGTGCTTTCTGTTTGTCTTCGGGCGCGTAGAGCAGCACGGCATAGGCCTGCTGTCCGTCCCTTCCTGCCCGTCCTGCTTCCTGAAAATATGCCTCTATTGAGTCGGGCAGGTCGTAGTGCAGCACCGCGCGCACATCGGGTTTGTCAATCCCCATGCCGAAAGCGTTAGTTGCCACAATCGTCTCTTGACTCTTCATCCAGTGTTCTTGCCGCTGTGCGCGGGTCTTAGGTGTCAGTCCCGCGTGGTAGAAAGTGCACCCCAAGGCTTCACTCAACTCCTCGGCGCGCTTGCGGTTACGGACATAGACTATTTTCGCCCCCTCCACGCGGGAGAGGATATGAGCCAATTGTTGGTCTTTAGCCCCCTGATCGGGGACATGGCGGACGATATATCTCAGATTAGCGCGGTGGAAGGACGCTCGGATGACATTGGGTGCCGCGAAATGCAGTTTAGCCATAATATCCTCCGTGACCTCCTGTGTCGCTGTAGCGGTGAGGGCAAGGACGGGTGCGTCAATGAGTTGCCGTAGGTCTCCGATAGCGAGGTAAGATGGTCTGAAGTCATACCCCCATTCGCTAATGCAGTGGGCTTCGTCAACCACAATGAGTGAGACGGGCAGTTGTAGCAGTCGCTTGCGGAAGGTCTCTGATTGCAGCCGCTCGGGAGAGCAGTAGAGGAAACGGTATGGTCCATAGAGGCAGTTATCAAGGGCAATCTTCTGCTGCTCTGCCGTCATGCCGCTATAAACGGCAGCCGCGCGAATATTGCGCCGCTTGAGAGCCTCAACCTGGTCTTTCATAAGGGCTATAAGCGGAGTAATGACGAGCGTCAAAGAAGAATCCTTCACGATTGTCGGTACTTGAAAACACAGGCTTTTGCCGCCGCCGGTAGGCATGAGAGCAAGGGTATCCTTGCCCGATAGAACACTCTCAATGACCTCTTCCTGCACCGAGCGGAAGGTGTCGTAGCCATAATATGTCTTAAGTACCTCGAGAGGCGTCATGCTTTTTCTTTCTCCTGATTAGCGATACCATAAGCAGTATGATGAGGACAGTGATCATGTCAGTTCTTGCAGCCCTTAAATACATTATGCCCGAGCATGGTGTCGTCGGGGTAATAGGGTACTTCGAGGTTCTTGCAGTTGAGGAAGGCTTCCGTACCAATCTCCGTGAGAAGCGAGGGTAGTGTGAGGTCTCGCAGTTGGTGACACTCGGCGCAGGCTCTGTCCTCGATGATGGTCATTTCGTCGGGCAGGGTAAGGGTGCGTAGGTTGACGCAACCGGCAAAGACCTCCTTGCGCAGCACCTCCACCTTGTCGGGCACGGTCACTTCGAGCAGGCGCACGCAGCCCTTAAAGGCTCGAGGCTCAATGACTTGAATATTCTCGTAAAGGGCGAGCCGCTCCAGCGATGCACAACCCTCAAAAGCCCCTTCGCCTATTCTGAACAGTGCCACGGGCAGGTTAACGGCATAGAGTTGCTCACAGCCCTTGAAGGCGTTATTGCCGATGGCGTACAGTCCTTCGGGCAGAACAACGCGCTCCAGATTGCGGCAGTCCATGAAGGCTTCTTTGGCTATCGAGGAAATGGAAGCGGGAATAGTCATTTTTGTCAGTGACCCACATGCCGTGAAAGCGTTATCGCCTAAGTAACGGAGGGTCTCCGGCAGGGTGATATCAAGCAGGTTATTGCAGCCCGCAAAGGCACCATCACCAATCACCTCAAGCCCTGTCGGCAGGGTTAGGCGGCGTATCTCGTGGCAGGCAAAGAAACAGCCCGTCGGTATCTCTTTAAGTGCTGCCCCTAAGGTCGGGGTGGGCAGGTTGATGCAGTTATAGAAAGCCCCTTTGCCCAATTCGAGCAACCCTTCCGGCAAGGCGCAGTTCTTCAGTAGCGTGCAACCATAGAAGGCGAAGTTGCCTATTGATTGCACCGTCTCGGGCATAATGACAGAAACCAATGCGGCGCAGTCCTTGAAGCACGCCGATGGAATAGCCGTGATGGTGGGTGGAATCTCAATGGACTGAAGGTTCTTCGAGCCTTTAAAAGCACCTGCAGCAAACATGCGGGTATCTATCTTATGCGTCTTCTTGTTGGGCTTAAAGACTAATTTGGAGGAGCACTCTTTGTTGGTCGCCACTAATACCCCGTCTATCGTCAGGGTGCCTTTGCGCCACTTCTTGTCGTCATTATAAATGCCGCACCCCGTAAAGGCATCTTCCCCGACATAGGTGATAGACTTCGCTATCGTCACTTTCGTTAGCGACTTGCAGTCCATAAATGTCTCATGGTCAATCTTGGTCAGACCCTCCGGCAGGAGCATGATCTTGAGCACCTTGTTGCCCTTAAATGCCTGTGCGGCAATCAGCCGAACCCCTTCCGGCAGAACCGCTTTGGGCTTAATCGTTTTGTCGGCTGCAATGAGGATGTCACCTATCATCAGGTAACCGTCCACCCAGTTCTCCTTGTTCAGATAAACCCCTGTACCCTCAAACGCCGAACGATAAACCGCCCCAATCGTCTCGGGCAAGGTGATGCCCGTCAGGTTCTTGGCTCTGTAAAAGGCTTTGTCCCCAACCGAGGTCACTCGGTAGGTGAATGGTCCGACTTGGATCTCGGAGGGGATAATGACTTCCCCGCTCACTTGGGGGTTAGCTATCACTTCTGCGCAAAGTGTGGAGGGGTCTAACGAGTAATTGATGCCGTCAATGAATGCTGTCTCTTGGGCACTGATACTCAAACCCAGCACAGCGAATAAAATAGTAATCAGTTTCTTCATGGCCGAAAAGTAAATGTTAGTCAGTAAATGTTAGTCAGTAAATGTTGGTCAGTAAATGTTAGATAAGGAAGTGTATTCTGAGGCGGAGGATAGTGTAGGAGACTATCAGCCAATCGTGGAGCGAACGGGTGCGTTTGCGGCGGTGGGCAAGCCATCGGAACAGTGCTGCTTGGTCAGCAGGATGGGAGCGAGAGGTTATTGAAACGGGGTTCTTATAATAGTAGTACCCCTTATACGGTAGCACCTTGACGGACGGGTGCGTCAACCACAGTTGCACCGACCAGTAGACATCCTCGTAGTAGACGCCTTCGGGGAAGCGCAAGCCATGCTGTTCGATGTAGGCACGGCGATAGAGTCGCATGCAGGCTGAGGTCAGCCTATAGCGGAAGTGGGTTTGAAACTGCAGATAATCATTATCTCCTATAGCCTGCATGCACCGCTCGACACAGTCGGGTTCTAAATAATCATCGGCGTCAAGGAACATGATGTACTCTCCTGTAGCATAAGGCATGGCAGCATTCCGTGTTGCTCCTTGTCCTCTGTGGGGCATACGGATAGCCCCCTCGACGGGAGTGTCGGAGCCATCATCTGCGAGGATGAGTTCGCATGCCGGGTAGGTCTGCTTTTTGACGGAGTCAATACACCGCTTGAGCAAGGTCGGTTCCACATTATAGACGGGTACTATGATGGAGCACGTTTTCATGTTTTATTCCGTTTTAAGGCGCTATGCGCGTTTTAAGGGCTACGCTGTTATTCAGAATTGATTCGAATTGTTCTGCTTGGTGTGCGCGACTATACACATAATTATTTCTTGTTCGTTGTTGGGTGTAGCCCTTTAGTTGCCATTCGTTGTATCGTTCCAATAGAAACTGTTTTATTTGCTCTTTCGTGTCTGCGACCCCTCCTGCATGTGTGCTACGGATGGTGTTGGCTAATACCCCTTCATCATCGGGTACGCATAGCACGGGTCGCTCGCAGCCCAATGCCTCGTAGAATTTCGTAGTCATCATACCGTGTGTTGCTTTAGAGGTAAAGACCAAGACGACGGACGAACTATTTAGTTTCTGCACAACTTGCTCGCGCGTCAAGCCGGCGTGTATGAATTCAAGGACGATGTTGTCCATCCCCAACTCCTCCACAGCCTCTCGCACGAGTTGCGCTGCCTCAGTCTGAAAATCATACAGTCTGCCGATGTAGCGGATATAGAACTGGTCTGTGGACACGTGCTCGGGCTTAAAGACACGTTCGTCGTAGCCGTTGTAAACCAAGTGCACGTTTGTGTTGAACTGCTTGAGGAATTCCACATGCCATGGTGAAATGGTGGTGAGAGCCGTAGCTTCCCTGAGCACTTTGTTTCGTCGACGGATATTGACTTGGCTGTACCATGCCCTGAATGGTTTCGTCCACCACGCGCGGTGACTCTGGTACTGTGCCCCGGGCACTTGCTCATCGACATCGCGTATATCCGCTATGAACGGAACTCCTAACGAGCGAGCCAAATCACGCGCTGCACGCAGTGGAAAGGTCGAGAAGGTGGTACATAATACGATAGCAGGTCGGGGTGCGTTTTTTCCCTCTTGGCGTTGCACAAAGCGGCTGAAACTTCTGTTGCGCCAATCGGTCAGCAGTGACCAAGCAGCCTTGATAGCCCAGTCACGTTTGTTGCGGTACACTTTGCGGGTCGTGATGGGGTAATCGTGGTCAAAGGGCAAGTCCTCTATCCATTCGGTGTAGACTTGTACATCCCATCCATGGGTCATCAGGTACTCGCATAGGTATGTCACCCGTGGTCCGTAAGACGGTTTACCTATCGGGTCGGTTAATATAATAATTCTTTTTGTCATAGCTTTTAAGATGCAAGATGCAAGATGCAAGATGCAAAATTAGGGCTAACGTCGTTTTAAGGTAGCGTTGCTGCGTTTAAAGTCGCTATCAATTTTGGGTACAAGGCTCGGTGATACCCCGCCCCCGTTACATTATCGTTGTGCCAAAGCAGCACTAACTCGCCGTTGTAGAGTTTCACCTTGTCAAACAACTGCTGACAGTAGAAGTACGCTTCATCTTCGGTGAGGTTCATATAGTTCTCGTTGCTGAGGGTGCAATCCATGACGGTTAGGGGGTGTAGGGTCAAGTCGGTTACCTCATATGTTGTGGGGTCAATCCAGCGTACTGGTCGTGTTGTTTGTAGCCGGAAGCCTGCTTGGTCGGCAAACCCCATGGTATAGTCGTCCGTCACGCCCTGATGCGCCATTTGGCGCATATCGTCTATGGAGCCAGTGAGGTAGTGTGCCCGGACGGGTCCATCACTGCCGTTATAGCCATAGTATGAGGTGTGTGTGCCTAATGTTGCTCCGCTATTGAGCAGCAGTTTACGGGTTTTACGCCAGTCCCTGCCGCGCAGGTTATACTGCGGATAATCGTACCCTTTGCCGTGGGTGTGTTTGACAAAATAAATGACCTTTGCACCGGCTACCTTCTTGTCTTGTGCTATCAACCACGGGAAGGTGTAAGCAGGGTCATTCTCCAGACGCCTCCATGCGTTAAGCACCTCCTTCCCTTTTCCCCGCCATATTCCCCCTACTGCACCGCGCAGGTGGCGATAATGGGCAATGGTGTCGATGTCGTGTGTCAGGGTGACTTGCCTACAGGTTGCCGGTGGCATGGGCAAGTCCAACGCTTTCAGTAACAAGCGGCTGTACTCGTCTATGAGCGGTATCTGCAAGCGGTTATGCGTCCCGAGTATTGAGTATTCTGCCAGGAAGCGACCGTGCTTGTCGCGCTTGGGATTGATTACCTCCTCTGCCCGAGAGATGAAGAAGAAGGTGTTGTAGATAAGGTCGGTTTCGAAAATGCACGGCCCCACCCCCGCCCCCTCCCCATGAGGGGAGGGGGGAGTAGAAGGGATGATATTAAAGTCCGGTTCAATAAGGTCCTTTCCGAGGTGTCCGTTGGGCACGATGACGACCTTGTAGTTCGCCCACTCGGAAGGGTCGGCGGTGTAGCCTACTTGGGGCACCGCCTCCTTATTGCCATACAGCAAAAACTCGATAATGTACTTGACAACGGCGGTTATGGCAGTGTCAGTCGTTGCAGAGGATTTCCCATTCATAGTATTTCTTCTCTATCTCGTGTTTGATATGTTCGTAGCGTTGTGCGAGTTGGTCCGTAAAGGTTGCGGCGAGTGCTGCTTCCAAGTCCTTCTGCTCTTGCTCTAACGCCGCTATTCGGGCTTCGGTCTCGGTGATGAGTTTCTGTTTCTTGCGTGCTGCTGCCGCTGCTGCTTTTTGAGCCTCGTAATCCGCTTTGGCATTGCTCGAAGTATCGGTATGGTCTTGTAATGCTCTTGTAGTGCTCTTGTAATGCTCTTGTAGTGCTCTTGTAGTGCTCTTGTAATGCTCTTGTAGTGCTCCCGTAGCACATACGCTATCAAGAGGGTCGTAGACGGAACCGAAGTGTTCTCGGACCTGTTGATTGCCGAAGACATAGATTTTGTCAACCAAGCCGTCCAGGAAGTCCCTGTCGTGTGAAACCAGTATGACGGTGCCGTTAAAGTTCTGTAGTGCTTGTTTGAGCACATCTTTCGATGGCATATCGAGGTGGTTGGTAGGTTCGTCCATGATGAGCAGGTTGCCGGGTTGAAGCAGGAATTGTATCATAGCGAGCCGGCTTCGTTCGCCTCCGGATAGGACTTTGACGCGTTTGTCTGAGGCTTCTCCGCCGAACATGAACGCCCCGAGTATATCCCGTATTTTGGTGCGGATATCTCCTACCGCCACGTGGTCAATGGTATCATAGACCGTGCGTTCTTCATCGAGCAGTGCGGCTTGGTTCTGTGCGAAATAGCCAATCTTGACCCCGTGCCCGATTTTGAGTGAGCCGAGGTAATCGAGTTGCCCCATGATACAGCGGACGAGGGTTGTTTTGCCTTCGCCGTTCTTGCCGATGAAAGCGACCTTTTCGCCGCGTCGTATGGTGAGATTGACATTTCTGAGGACGGGCGCGGCATTGCCGTAGGCTTTGGTCAGTTCCTCTATGATGACGGGATAGTCTCCGCTGCGCTCGGCAGGCGGGAACCGGAGGTTGAGTTTAGAGGTGTCTTCGAGGTCAACCTCCACCCGCTCTAATTTAGCGAGTTGCTTGATGCGTGACTGCACCTGAACGGCCTTGGTGGGCTTATAGCGGAAACGCTCAATGAACGCTTCGGTGTCGGCAATCATCTTCTGCTGATTCTCGTAGGCTCGCACCTGCTGTTCGTGTCGCTCTTGCCGCAAGGTCACAAACTGATTATAGGGTACATTATAGTCGTAGATGCGTCCAAGTGTAATCTCTATGGTGCGCGTCGTGACGCGGTTGATGAACGCTCGGTCGTGACTAACGAGTACCAGAGTCATTGCGCTGCGATGAATGAAGTCCTCGAGCCACTCAATCGACTCTATATCGAGGTGGTTGGTTGGTTCGTCCAATAAGAGCAGGTCGGGGTGTGCGAGCAGGATTTTGGCGAGTTCTATACGCATGCGCCATCCTCCGCTGAACTCCGAGCAGGCTCGGTCGAAATCCGTCCGCCGGAAGCCGAGTCCCGTTATGGTTCTGTCCATCTCCGCAATCATGCGTGGGTCATCCCCGCTATAGACCTCTTCCCGTAAGGTTTTGTCGTCCTTGAGTAGCATGACCTGCGGCAGGTAGCCAATCTGTGTGCCCGCCTCAATAGCGATCGTGCCTGCCGTAGGCGTGTACTCGCCTGCTAAGAGCCTGAGCAGTGTCGTTTTGCCGGCACCGTTCTTGCCGACAAGGGCAATGCGGTCCTTGCGGTTAATCAGAAAGGATATATCGTCGAGGACGGGTTTCGCCCCAAACTCCATTGTCAAATGCTCTACACTAACCATGCAATGCCTCCTTCAGATAGTGCCCCGTATAGGACTGTGGGCAGTTCATGAGTTGCTCCGGTATGCCTTCAAACACAATCGAACCTCCTTCATTGCCGCCTTCAGGTCCCATGTCAATGACATGGTCTGCCGCAGCGATGATAGCCGGGTTATGCTCGATAATCAGCACGGTGTGTCCCTTGCTGATCAGTTTATTGAGTGCTTGCAGCAGGATATCTATATCCTTATGGCTGAGGCCCGTAGTCGGTTCGTCGAAGATAAAGAGCGTGGGTGTGGTGGTTTCTTGCGAGAGGTAGTAGGCGAGTTTCACGCGTTGCGACTCCCCGCCACTGAGCGTTGAGGAGGACTGCCCCAAGCGTATATATCCGATACCGACCTCCTGTAAGGCTTTCAGGCGACGCACGATAGCGTCATTACCCTCGAAGAATAGTACCGCCTCGTCCACCGACATCTCCAGAATATCGTAGATTGACTTGCCCTTGAAGAGCACCTCCAAGATGTCCTTCTTAAATCGTTTGCCGTGGCACTGTTCGCAGGGTAGGATGAGGTCGGCAAGGAACTGCATCTCGACCGTTATGACGCCTTCCCCCTTACAACTCTCGCAGCGTCCGCCCGGGGTGTTGAAGGAGAAGTGCGCGGGCGTCAGCCCTAACTGTTTGGCGAGTTGCTGTTCGGCATAGAGGGAACGGATCTCGTCGTACGCCTTGAGGTAGGTAACGGGATTGGAACGAGAGGATTTGGTGAGGGGATTTTGATCTACAAACTCCACATTATTAATAAGGTGTAGGCTCCCCTTGATGTCCCTATGTCCGCCGGCTATCATCCCGCTTGACCCGCCGAGTCGCGCCTTGAGGGCAGGGTAGAGTATACGGGTCACGAGGGTGCTTTTGCCGCTCCCGCTCACGCCAGTCACGACCGTCATCACATTGAGCGGAAAACGCACGGTGATGTTCTTAAGGTTATTCTCCGCCGCCCCGATGAGTTCGATATAGTTACTCCACGGTCGTCGGTACGGCGGTATAGCGTAGTGAACAGGTTCGTTCTTAGGTTTGCCGGCATAGAGCAACTCGCCGCCGTGTACGCCGGCTCCCGGTCCTATCTCGATGATGTGGTCAGCGGCACGGATGATGTCCTCGTCGTGCTCCACAACCACAATTGTATTATTCAGGTCTCGTAGTTCCTTGAGCACATGGATGAGCCGCGCCGTGTCGCGTGGGTGCAAGCCGATGGAGGGTTCGTCCAAGACATAGAGCGACCCCACGAGTGAAGAGCCTAAGGATTTCGCAATAGCAATGCGTTGCGACTCCCCGCCGCTGAGCGAGCCTGCGGCACGATTGAGCGTCAGATAGCCCAGCCCTACATCCTGCAAGAACTGCAGGCGTGCGGTTATTTCGCTCAGTAGCAGTCGCGCGATCTCCTGTTCGACAGGAGGGAGCGTGAGGCCTCTGAACCACTCTTGGACCTCCGTGACGGGCATCTGCGTGATGTCGTGGATATTCTTGCCGTTGATGAGCACATAAGAGGCTTCCTTTCGGAGCCTATGTCCCCCGCAAACGGGGCACAATGTTTTGCCGCTGTACCGCGCCATGAGCACCCTGTACTGCACCCGCTTGCTCTGGTAAGCCTGCAACTCTTGGAAGAAATCATTCAGTCCGCGGAAGTAGTTATTACCCGTCCAGAGCAGTCGTTTCTGCGCTTCGGTGAGGTCATAGTAGGGTGTGTGTATCGGAAAATCAAACTCGGCGGCATGCTTGATGAGCGCGTCCTTCCACTCGCGCAAGCCCTCCCCTCTCCAGCAGGCAATAGCGTCCTCGTAAATAGAGAGCGTCTTGTCCGGCACTACCAGATTAGCGTCAATACCCGAGGCAATGCCATAGCCGTTACAGTGCTCGCATGCCCCGATAGGATTGTTGAAATCAAAGAGGCGCTCGGTCGGCTCCATAAACTCTATGCCGTCCTGTTCGAACCGCTCCGAGAAGGTCTGTATCGGTGCGCCTTCGTAGTACAATGCACATTCGCCGTGCCCCTCGTAGAAAGCCGTTTGCACGGAGTCGGCAAAGCGGTTGCTCGTTGATGCTTCACCGTCCGTCACTACCCTGTCAACCAAGAGGAATAGGTCTTCCGAAGGCTGTACAGGCTGTGCGTCCGCAACCCCTGACGTATCCTCTAAGCGGATGATGTCGCCGTTCTTGAAGAGGCGTGAAAACCCTTGCTGCTTCCATTGGGCGAGACGCTGCGCGAAGGACTCGCTTTCGTTTAACCGAATAGGGGAGAGCAAGTACAGGCGCGTCTCGTGTGGCAATGCCTCCATGGCTCCTACCACATCCGCAACCGTGTTACGCTTCACCTCCACTCCGCTGACCGGTGAGATGGTGTGTCCCACCCGCGCAAAGAGCAACTTGAGGTAATCGTAGATCTCGGTGACCGTACCCACGGTCGAACGAGGATTGCGGGAGGTCACTTTTTGCTGAATAGCGATGGCGGGCGGTATTCCGTCGATGCGGGCTACATCGGGCTTCTGCATGCGTCCTAAGAACTGTCGTGCGTATGCCGAGAGGCTCTCTACATAACGCCTTTGCCCTTCCGCATAAAGTGTGTCAAACGCCAACGAACTTTTGCCGCTACCGCTCACTCCCGTTACCACTGTCAACTCGGCGCGTGGAATATCCACGGTCACACCCTTCAGGTTGTGCGTGCGTGCATCTTCTATATGGATAACCTCGTTAGTCGTAAAGCGCAATCATTTCATCCACCATTCGGCGGGTTTTGGGGTTCGACATGTCGGTCCACGAGTCCGGCAATTGCGGAATGCGTATTTCTGTCCAAGCCGGGATATTGTGCGGCGATTTGAGACGGTCTTTGTTTGCCTCATAGATGTACACCCAGCAGTCCGTTTCGCCGTAGTACTGCCGTGCCAGGGAGGACAGACTGTTGTTGGGGTGAATATATTCCACCGTCATGATTTTGTACTTGCGTGCGGGCTGCTCCGTTGCTGCAGCGGGCTGCTTGGGTGCTATAGCGGGTTTCTCTTCGACTACTGCGGGGGCTTCTTCTTCGATGACTGCAGGGGTTTCTTCTTCGACTATTGGTTGGGTTTCTTCTGCCTCTTCGTCTTCGATGACAGCAGGAGCTTCGTCTTCGATGACAGGGGTGTCTTCTTCGACTACTTCATCCTGCATCTCGCCTTCCTCCCTTATCTCCACGACCTCTACATCGGGTTGATTGCCGCGAATCCGTTCTGCCATATTGTTGGCAAAATCGACTAAACTATGCTTGAAGAAGAAGAATGCAATGACGAGCAAGAGGATGATGATGGCGATGGTAATCAGTCCGTCCCGTATGGGGTGGTACTGATTCGGTTTCTCCGGCTCGGGCTCGGGTTGTGACTCGGGTTGTAGCTCGGGTTGTAGCTCGGGCTGTGGCTCGGGTTCGGGCTGTGGCTCGGGTTCGGGCTGAGACTCCGGCTCGGGTTGTGGCTGTGGTTCGGGTTGTGACTCGGGTTCGGGCTGAGGCTGTGGGGCATCTTGCATTTCATTCAGTTCTCCGATGATGCCGACAATCTCCTCTGCCTGCTCACTGAGTTTCTGCAGGGGCGAGGCGGCTGATGCATGGACGAGCAGTTCTTTCGTTCCCGCATCAGGCGTGAAGGATATCTTGTGATACCCCTCTATGGTCATTTCTTCGCCTGTTGCGATATTGATTGATTTCCGCGCTGCTACCGCTTGCCGTCGAAAAGTGCCTAAGCCATTGATACGCACGGAGTCTTCCGTTTTGAGACCTTCAATGATTGCGGCGGTGAAAGCCGTCAGAAACTGTCCCACTTCCTTTTCGGGAATGCCTGTGCGCTGCGAAACCAGCTTGCGCACGTCCGAGGTATTGAGTTTATTGTTCATTTCAGTTCCTCCTTTACTCCGTTAGTGGGTTTAAACACTACTTGTTTCTTTGCCGGCACAACCGTTATCTCGTGTGTTTGAGGATGGGACATCTTGCGGGAAGGTCTCTCCTTCACGGACAGGTTGCCGAGTCCCATCAACTGCACCGAGTCGCCGTCCAACAACGCCTGCGTGATGGACGACACGGTTGCCGTCAGCAATTCTTCGGTCTTCGCGCGTGACATACCCGTTGACTGCGCCACACGCGTAATAAGTTCTTTCTGTAACATAATATATTAGGTATGTATCGTTCCGTACAAATCAAATTCCTCTGCTCCTGTTATCAAGACATCATAGAACGCCCCGAGCTTCGCCTTTTGCCTCACCAGCACCTCGCAATCCACTTCGGGACTATCGTACTGCGTTCTGCCGACAAAATAGCCATTCTCCTCACGGTCAATAATCACGCGGTGCACCTTACCTATTTGTGCTTCCGTCCACGCTGCCGAAATGCCTTGCTGTACCCTCATGACGCGACTGAGACGCTGCTGTTTGACCTCTTCGGCAATCGGGTCGCCGTAATGCTCGTGGGCATAGGTGCCTTCTTCGTCCGAGTAAGCGAATGCCCCCAACCGCTCAAAACGCTGCTGTTCTATCCAGTCGATAAGCTCGTCCATGTCCTGTTCCGTTTCGCCCGGGTGCCCCACCATGACCGTTGTCCGAAGGACGATACCCGGTACTTTCTCGCGTATGCGAGCAAGAAGCGCGTCCTGCTCCGCCTTCGTGATGTGACGCCGCATCAACTCGAGCATATGGTCTGTGCAGTGCTGCACCGCCAAATCGAGGTACTTGCACACATTCGCGTGGCGAGCCATCACGTCCAATAACTCCTCCGGAAAGTCCGCCGGATAGGCGTAGTGCAACCTTATCCACTCGACACCTGCTATCCCTGCCATCTGCTCGATGAGTTCCGGTAACTTATGTGCCTTGTACAGGTCTAAGCCATAGGAGGAGAGGTCTTGCGCAATGACATTCACCTCCTTCACCCCCTTCGTCACTAACCACCGCACTTCGTTTACTATTTCCTCTATCGGGCGTGAGGTGTGCCTGCCGGTAATCAGCGGAATAGCGCAGTACGAACAGAACCTGTTACAGCCCTCACTGACCTTGAGGTAGGCGTAGTGCTTCGGCGTGGTCAGTACCCGTGGTTCACGCGTGTACTGACAGTTCGCTAATGTTAGGTCCGCGCTTGGCACTTTGTTATGCTCGCGCTTCGCGCTATCAAAGGCTCTCATTACGTCACCTATACGCTCGTAGTCGAACTTCCCGTACCAGCCGTCCACCTCTTTTATCTCCTCTTGGAGTTCGTTCATGTACCGCTCGGACAGGCATCCCATGACATAGAGCCGTTTGAGGGGGTAGGTAGTGTGCTTGGAGTGTTTCCGCGCCGCAAAACGCAGGATGGTGTTGATGCTCTCCTCTTTTGCGTCCCCAATGAACCCGCAGGTGTTGATGATGGCGATAGGCGCTTGGGGCACTTCGGGGTCATGGTGGCACCGATAGCCCATAGCCTCTAAGCGAGCCATCAACCGCTCCGTATCGCACAGGTTCTTCGAGCAACCCAAGGTCAATATATCTACCTCATTGTGCATTTTGCTATACCGTGCATCTTGTATCTTAATACCCCAACTCGCTATGCACCTGTATTCTTACGAGCCGGACATGCATCTCGTCATAATCGTCTTCGCCGAGTTCCTGCATGGCTAACTTGATATTGTCGTTGGTGGCGGTTTTGAAGTAGCGCAGGATATCCGCTTTTTCGTCCGGGTCCACCACCTCGTCAATGAAGTAGTTGATATTGAGTTTCGTACCGCTGTAGATGATAGCCTCTATTTCCTCTAACAACTCCTCGAGGCTCATCCCCAAGCTCTCCGCTAGGTCGTCCAGGTCAATGTGTCTGTCGATAGCATGGATGATGGAGATTTTGCGTGTTGATTGGCGCGCCTTGGACAGCACGCGCGTATCTTCGAAACGCGTGATGTTATTCTCCTCCACATAACTCTTGATGATTTTGATGAACGCTTCTCCGTACCGTTTGGCTTTTCCGACCCCGACGCCCGGGATATTGGCGAGTTCTTCTATCGTGATAGGGTAGGTGGTTGCCATGGCTTCGATGGACGGGTCTTGGAAGATAACGAAGGGCGGTACGTCCAACCGCTTACTGATATTGCGCCGCTCGTCCTTCAGAATAGCGTAGAGGATGGGATCAGCCGCTTCACCGTTCGCCGCTTGGTTCTCATTCACTTCGTCCTCATCCTCGTCCTTCACCTCAATCGGCACTTCGAATGAGACAGGGTGCTTCATGAACTTACGCCCTTCCGGCGTGATCTTGAGGTCTCCGTATGACTCTATATCCTTATTAAGATAGCCCGAGAGCATGGCCTGCCGGATAATGGCATGCAGTGTGCTCTGCTCCTCATCGGAGGCTATACCGAAGTTCTCGAGGCTCGTGTGCTTGTACGATGTCACCGCCGCCGTTCTGTCGCCATGGAGAATCTCGACGATGTGGTCTGCCTTGAACTTCTCATTGAGCTCATCAATGGTCTCTAAGGTCAACGACAGCAACTCTTTGGCGTCCAACATCCTGTATGTCTTCCGGCAGTTGTCGCAGTTGCCGCAGTTGTCTTTCTCGTATTCTTCCCCGAAGTAGTGTAGAAGCAGTTTGCGCCGGCAGATGGTGGATTCGGCATAGGATTGTGTTTCGAACAGCAGGGCATTACCGATCTCCTGTTCCGCCATGGGTTTGTCCCGCTGGAACTTACGCAGGCGCTCAATATCTTTCGGCGAATAGAAGCACAGGCAGTAGCCTTCCCCTCCGTCTCGTCCGGCACGACCTGTCTCTTGGTAGTACCCTTCGAGCGACTTGGGTATATCGTAGTGCACCACAAAGCGCACATCGGGTTTGTCTATACCCATTCCGAAAGCAATGGTAGCCACAATGATTTGGCATTCTTCCATGAGGAAGGCGTCTTGGTTTGCCGTACGCGTCGCAGCGTCCATGCCCGCATGGTAGGGTAGTGCCGATATGCCGTTGAGCCGCAGGGTCTCCGCGAGTTCCTCCACCTCCTTACGCGCCAAGCAATAAACGATACCGCTCTTGCCGTTCATCGACCTAATGAACCGAATAAGTTCCTTATTGACATCGTCCGTCTTGGGGCGTACCTCGTAATATAGATTAGGTCTATTGAAGGACGACTTAAAAACCGTTGCATCCAACATGCCGAGGTTCTTCTGGATATCGTGCTGCACCTTAGGTGTGGCTGTAGCCGTAAGCGCGATAATGGGTGCGCGACCAATCTTCTCGACCATGGAACGGATGTTCCTGTACTCCGGTCGGAAGTCATGTCCCCACTCGCTGATGCAGTGCGCCTCGTCAATCGCGTAGAAGGAAATGAACAGCCCCTGCAGAAAGTCAATATTGCTATCTTTCTGCAGCGACTCGGGCGCGAGATACAGCATCTTGGTCTTGCCTGCCATCACATCGTCCTTCACCGCCTGAATCTCCGGTTTAGAGAGCGACGAGTTAATGAAATGTGCGATGCCGTCCTCCTCGCTGAAGTTCCGCATGGAGTCCACTTGGTTCTTCATCAGTGCAATGAGTGGTGACACAATAATCGCTACTCCGCTCATGAGCAGTGCCGGCAATTGGTAACAGAGACTCTTTCCTCCGCCTGTGGGCATTAGGACAAAAGTGTCCTGTCCGTTCATCAAGTTGTTGATAATCGCTTCCTGATTACCTTTGAAAACATCAAACCCAAAATGGTGCTGTAGCGCAGCGACTAATTGTTCATGCCTGGTCATATGCGTGCCAAAATATCGTTTTAATATCCATAATTTTCCGATTTCGGGTGCAAAGATACGTATTTTTTTTTAGAAATGCAAGTTTTTTGAAAAAAAAATAAAAAAATTTTGCATATGTCATATTTTTTATGTAATTTTGCCCCCGCTTAAGCAAAAATATACCTACATATGGAACAACGCAACCTGTCCTTTGGACAATTATTCAATTTAAGTTTCGGCTTTTTCGGAGTTCAGATAGCTTATGCGCTGCAGAGTGCCAATATCTCCCGTATTTTCGCCACGCTTGGTGCCGATCCTCACCAGCTCAGTTTCTTCTGGATTTTGCCCCCGTTGATGGGTATGATAGTACAACCTCTTATCGGCAAATATTCCGATAAGACTTGGACTCGTCTCGGTCGGCGCAAGCCCTATCTGCTGGTGGGTGCGCTGATAGCGGTAGCGGTGATGCTCTTATTGCCGAACGCGGGTAACTTCTCTTTTTCCCAATCGGCATTTCTCGGGTTGAATGCAGCGATGTGGTTCGGGCTATTCAGCCTGATGTTCCTCGACACCTCCATTAATGTAGCGATGCAACCGTTCAAGATGATGGTGGGCGACATGGTGAACGAAGAGCAGAAAGGTACGGCGTATGCCATCCAGTCGGCATTGTGTAATGCCGGTTCAGTGGTGGGCTATCTCTTCCCGATATTCTTTACATGGATAGGTATCATGAATACGGCGGAGCCGGGTGTGATACCCGACTCAGTGAAATGGTCGTTCTATGCGGGCGCAGCCATCTTGATACTATGTTGTCTCTATACGTTTGCCACGGTGAAGGAACTGAACCCCGAGGAGTATGCGGCTTTCCATGGCATAGGCGAGAAGAAGCAGGATGAACCGAAAGAGGATAAGGGATTTGTACAGTTGCTGAAGGAGGCTCCCTCGGCATTCTGGACGGTGGGGCTGGTTCAGTTCTTCTGCTGGGCTGCATTTATGTATATGTGGACATATTCGAACGGCGCAATAGCGGTGAACTGCTTTGGCTGGGATGGTGTGAATGCCGCGGATGCTGCTTTCCAGAATGGCGGCAATAGTGTGGGCGTTATGTTCTGTGTACAGGCTGTCGGCTCATTGCTTTGGGCAATGGTTCTGCCTTTCCTTGAGAAAAAGACGGGCAACAAAGGTGCTTATGCCATCTCTCTTGTCGTGGGGGCTATAGGATTTATCTCTATCTATTTCGTGCATGGTCATGTAGAGTTCTTCGGGCAACTCCTGCCGGTGCCTGCGCTGTGGTTGTCATACCTCCTCGTCGGAGCTGCGTGGGCTGCTATGCTCGCACTACCGTTCACAATCGTGACCAACGCCATCAAGGGGGGTAACATGGGATACTACCTTGGCCTGTTCAACTGCACCATATGTATTCCGCAGATTGCAGCAGCACTATGCGGCGGCATGCTGCTGAAGTATGTGTGCGGCAACGCGCAGGTGGGGATGCTGGTTGTTGCCGGTGTGCTCCTCATCCTTGGTGCCTGCGCGGTGTTCCTTATTAAGGAAGGTAAAGAACAGTAAGTGAAGACTCTTTATATCATAGCAGGTTGTAATGGGGCGGGGAAGACGACGGCTTCCAAGACCCTTCTGCCGGAGATATGGGACTGCAAGGAATACGTTAATGCAGATGCAATTGCCTTTGGACTAAGTCCTTATAACCGCGAGCGGATGTCCATTGCTGCGGGCAAGATTATGTTGCAACGGATAGAGGAGTTGTTGGAGCAGGAGATTAGTTTTAGTATTGAGACGACGCTTTCGACCCGTTCGTATGTCAAGTTGGTGGATCGTGCGCACGAGAAGGGTTATGTGGTGACGCTGCTGTTCTTCTGGCTCTCGAGTCCCGAGATGGCTATCCAACGGGTTGCGGCGCGCAAAGCCGGAGGCGGACACTCGATTGATACGGATGTGATAATCCGGCGCTACTATGCTGGTATCAAGAACCTCAAGGAGCTCTATAAGGACAGGGTGGATAGTTGGACGATAGTGGATAATTCCACCAACCCGCGATGGATAGTGGCGGACAGTAAAGCCATTTATGACCAAGCGACCTATGACCGTATTATGAACCAAGTGGCTGTTAAGATTAATAACGTACAATAATATATTATAATAAGGTATGCCGGATAATGACAAATATCAACAAGACCTTCAGAAGGGTTTGAAGTTAGCTGAGTACCGCTGGCTGAAAGAGAAGGCCATGAAGAATGAGATGGTGACGCAAGGCGATGGCTATGGTGGAGTGAAAGAGGTGTCTGCGCGTCAGTTGTTTGTTGAAATTTACCATGAACCCGTGCCTGAGTTTTGATGCTGTTAACCAATAAAACTAAAATAATTAACAAACTTTAAACTAACAATCATGAATTTACTTAAGAAATGTAAAACAGTGGCATTCGTCCTTTTGGGCGCTGCTGTAGCTCTTGTTTCTTGTAAAGACAAGACGGATTTGTCTGAATCGATGATGGACATCGCGGAGGGCAACTTGGTGAGCAAAACCGCTAACACCAGTTCCTATTCCCTAACCGTCGTTGATACAGTTAATTCTGTAACGACTGTGTATGAATACACTCTTGTCAGAGGTGCCGATGGGGCAGATAACACCGGTACATATAGAGTCGTAGTGTTCGATGGTAATGACGGTACCTGTTCCTCAACCTCCACTAACTTCACGTGGACACGCGGCGACTTCACCGACCAGAATCTTGCTATTGACCTTACGCTGACGTATGAAGATGGTACAGTAGTGCCTATGAAGTGGAGTGCTAACTCCTTGGTTGACCCCGATGGGAAAGCCCATCCGTCCGGTACACGTGCGGATATCATTTATTCGTTGGCAGAAGAGTTCATTAACAATGCTTGGAAATTTGAAAAGCTCAGTGAACTCTACATTGATACATCCTATGAGACGATTCCTTACATTGCGTTTAAACAGAAAACGGGTGTTAAGGTAACCCGTGAATTTGTTGATTCTATCAATGATGGCTTGCAGTCTGCTGAGATTCAGGATGCTATTACTTGGTTTAATGAGCATTTCGACATTGTTAAGGAACATGATGCCTCGCTCAGCAAGGTGACTTATGATACTGTTCAAGTTAAGAAAGAGAACATCTCTCTTACCGGTGATACCACTTATAACTGCTTGTATATGAGTTGGTATAACGATACTATCATTCGTCTTATTCAAGATACTATAGGTGCCGGTGAGGTTGTTTCCTCTCATTTCAGTGTTGCGAGCAATGCCAATGCGCCTGTTTCCGGTAGTTACGCCTTCACTGACTATAAGTACGAACGCGCTTACTATGAGGGCGACGAATCCAAGAAGGAAGTTGTTTCCGATACCGCCTTTACGTTCTCCAAATGGACCTTTGGTTACAATGGTTCTATATTGAATAAAAAGTCCTTCTCGCTGATCTTCCTAACGGACGATAATAAGGTTTCCTCGGTTGCTATCAGTGATTTGGATCTCACCAAAGGGACGCTTAAGATCGGTGATTATAAATATGAAAAGGTGCTTGAATAACTTAACGGATAAATCTATATTACAATGAAAACGAATACAAACTTTTTGCGCACCGCCTTGGCTTCCGTTCTACTCTGTTTGGGCATGGTGGCTTTTGCACAGGTGCATGTGACGGGCGTTATCATAGACGCTGCCAATGGTGAAACCATTATCGGTGCTAACGTCGTTGAGGTGGGCACTACCAATGGTACGATTACCGACTTTGACGGTAATTTCGAAATAGATGTTCAGTCGGGAGCACAGTTGGAGTTCTCCTATATGGGTTACAAAACCCAGATTTTGCCGGCTTCCGCTAATATGAAAATCAAGTTGGGTGAAGACTCCGAGCAATTGGACGAAGTGGTGGTAGTAGGTTACGGTGTGGTTAAGAAGAACGATGCTACTGGTTCTGTAACCGCTATTAAACCCGATGAGATGAACAAAGCCATGACGACGACTGCTACCGATATGTTGTCTGGTAAAGTCGCCGGTGTTAACATTGTGACCGATGGTGGTACTCCTGGTGGAGGTGCTACAATCCGTATCCGTGGCGGTTCTTCCTTGAACGCTTCCAATGACCCGCTTATCGTTATTGATGGTCTGGCTATGGATAACAATGGTATCCAGGGTGTGTCTAATCCGTTATCTCTCATTAACCCGAATGATATCGAGACCTTTACGGTTCTGAAGGACGCATCTGCCACCGCCATCTATGGTTCCCGTGCATCTAATGGTGTAATCCTTATTACAACCAAGAAGGGTAAAGCTGGTTCTAAAATGAAGGTGTCTTATGATGGTAATGTCAGCTTTGGTACAGTAATGAAACATATGAGCGTGTTGACCGGTAACGAACTGCGCGCATATGCTACTGCTGCCGGTCAAACAGCTCAATCAAACTACTACCTCATGAATGATGATGTAGATTGGTTCAGCCAGATTTATCGTACCGCTATTTCTACCGACCATAACATTTCGTTGATGGGTGGTGTGAAGAACAAAGTTGTTGATATGCCTTATCGCGCATCGGTTGGTTACACGCTCAATAATGGTTCTGTTAAGAACTCACAACTCCAACGTGTTACCGCTTCTATGAACCTCAATCCTTCATTCTTGGATAACCATTTGAGTTTCAATTTGAACGCTAAAGGTATGTATATCTACAATAGCTATGAACCCGGTATCTCCGGTGCTTACTTGGATAAAGATCCTACTCAACCTATTTATTCCACAGGTGACCTCACCAATATCTTTGGTGATCAAATCCTTGCCGGTGAGACTAATGGTGTTAAGTATTATCTTACCAAAGACGAATTAGACACTTACTGGGACGGTTTCTTCCAACCTCTCGGAACTTCTTCCAGCAAAAACGGTCCGTATGATGATCCTAATTGGATGTACAGCCTTAAGTCTACGGCTAACCCATTGGCACAACTCAAGCACCAGTCTAATACATCTCAAGCCGGTCAATTTGTCGGCAACTTGGAGGCTACCTATAAGATTCATGGTCTTGAGGATTTGGTGCTTCATGCAAACTTCGGTGCTGACTATGCGTTTGGTAAACAAACCAATGTCAATAGCATGTATGGTACCGCTAACCACTATACCGGTTGGAATGGGTCAGAGCAAAAGAAGAAATACAATCTCCAATTCAACTGCTTTGCTCAATATGGTCATGATTGGGAGAAAGCTCAACAGCACTTTGATATTATGGCAGGTTATGAGTGGCAACATTTCTACAACGAGTATAGAGGTTGGGGTAATGGTTTATACCCGCTTACTTATGTCGGCGACGTAACAAGAGCCGGTCAACCTGCTAACTCATACCTTTCTACCGGTGCCGGTGAAAACTACCTCGTTTCCTTCTTCGGACGTCTCAACTACATCGGTTGGAACCAATTGATGATTACTGCTACCATCCGTGGTGATGGCTCCTCTCGTTTCTCTAAAGACCACCGTTGGGGTGTCTTCCCGTCTGTTGCTCTGGGTTGGAAAATCAAAGAGACCTTCCTGAAAGATGTATACTGGGTTAACGACCTCAAACTCCGTCTCGGTTATGGTATCACCGGTCAGCAGGATGGTATAGGTGACTACTCTTATATGCCTACTTACACCCAGACCACAGGTCACACTTCTTACTACCCTGTCGGTGGTACTAACTACGCTACTGAGGACTTCAATACCAATACTGTAGAGATGGTAACGGATGCCAATGGTAATATTCTATATATTTCCGACCGTCCTAACTCCTTCAACCCCAATCTGACTTGGGAGAAGACCACAACCTACAACGTGGGTATCGACTTTGCGTTCCTCAATAACCGTATTTCCGGTTCGTTAGACTACTACTTCCGTAACACAACTGACTTGCTTAACAATGTCAATGTGGCTATGGGTACTAACTTCCGTAAACGCGTTATGTCTAACATTGGTTCTCTCCAGAACCAAGGTCTTGAGTTCACCATTAACGCCGTTGTTCTTGACTATGGTAAGAAATTCAAATGGGATCTCGGCTACAACGTAACTTGGAACCAAAACAAGATTACCAAGATTAATGGAGAAGAAACTATGATTGATGGTACTGGTTATGGTGGTGATGGACTTGGTGGTAAATCTATCACAAAGTATGCTGTAGGATATGCTACCGACGTCTTCTACCTCTATGAGGCTAAAAAAGGTACTCGTTCAGATGGTACGCAATATTGGTATATCGTTGACCAAGACCAGAGTGGTACGATTGACGAGCAGGATAAGGTCTTCAAACAGAGCCCGGTAGCTCCTGTTACTATGGGTTTCCAAACCAAGTTCCAGTTCTACAACTTCGACCTCGGTCTCAGTTTCCGTGCTAATATCGGTAACTATGTATTCAATAATGTTATTGCTTCTCGTCTACAGAACGTTGCTGCCGGTAATCTGGCTCGTGACGGATACTACAAGAACCTCCCGACTGCGGTATTTGATACCTACTATGTTGATGGCTATAATATGAAAATCTATGATGCAGAAGGAAAGAATGAAATCGGCAATGCCGATTACAGTATCACCGACCGCTTCTTAGAGAACGCTTCCTTCCTCCGTTGCGATAACATCACCCTCGGTTACTCATTCAAGGCTAAGAATGTCGACCTCTCAGGTCGTGCATTCTGCACTATCTCTAATCCGTTTGTTATAACCAAGTATTCAGGTCTTGATCCTGAAGTAGGTGTAGGTGGTGTTGATAATTCTATCTACCCGCGTTCTATGACTACGGTTTTGGGTATCAGTCTCCAATTCTAATTACAGATAACTTATAACTAATAACTTAAAAATCAGTATTATGAAAAGTTTGATGAAATATTTATTGATGGCTGGCATCGTTGTTGCGTTCGCATCTTGTGTACACAACTTGGATACCCAACCTATTGACCCCAACTCCTCTACTTCCTTTAATCAAGACCGTATGTTCACGAAGTGCTATTCATGCATGGCGGTCATAGGTCAGTCTGACCCGGGGTCTGACTCCGATGTGGAGGATATTGATGCTGGTACTTCCGGTTTCTACCGTACCATTTGGTACTGCAACGAGCTCTCCTCCGACGAGGCTTGGTGGATTTGGGACGATGCTGAATCTAAACAGCTCTGCCAAACGAACTGGACGGGTACCAACACCATGATTCGTGCCATCTATACCCGTCTGAATCTAGATATTAAGTACTGCAACCACTATCTCACCTATGCCGGTTCTGAGACCCAGGAGGAACAGAATCGTCTGGCTGAAGTGCGTTTCATCCGTGCCCTGCACTACTTCTACCTCATGGATATGTATCTCTATGCGCCCCTCATCACGACTGAGTCAAATGAGTACCCGCATTTCGTGCCACGTCACGAACTCTACTCATGGCTCGTTACGGAACTGGAGGATTTGATTCAAGTTATGCCTACACAACGCGTTTCTAAGTATCGTGTTGATAGGGCAGCAGCGCAACTTCTCTTGGCGCGTATCTATCTCAATGCTGATGTATATAACCAATACAATACGAATTGGGCAGCTAACCAAACATGGCAGAAAGCCTATGACGCTGCTTCCGCTGTCATCAACGATAACCCGCAATACTCGCTTGTGACCGACAATATTACGACTGACTCTGCTTTCGTTTATACCGCGTATCAGCAACTCTTCATGGGTGATAACGATCGTGATGATGTGATGAAAGAAGCTATCTTCCAAATCTATCAAGACGGTATGTATGCTCAGAGTCACGCTACCTCTATGATGTTGATTGGTGCTAACCGCTTGGCGGGTATGAATGCTTGGGGTATTGAGCAGGAGTGGCACTCCATGCGTACATCACCTACTTTGGTGCAGAAGTTCCTCAAACCTGCTAATATCGACAACGCTACTGCCGGTGAAATGGTATATGACGAGTTTGAGATGCCGCGTCAATTAGGTGACGACCGTGCTATTTTGTGCTCCGATGGACTGCAGACCGGTTACACCTTCTCTCTGAAGGGTACACAAGATTTAGGCGATAAACAGTACTTGTTCGACTGCTGGGCAGGACTTAAGTTCACCGGTGTTTATTCCTCTGCCGCACTACCCAAGCTCTCGCCCCGTCAAAATCCTGACTGGCCTGATACCGATGTCCCGATGCTCCGTCTTGCTGAGGCTTATATGATTCAAGCAGAAGCTCTTTTCCGTAAGGGCGATGCAGGTTCTGCGCTCAATATCATCAATAACATCATTCGTGCGCGTGCACACGCCAATCCGCTCCCAACGCTTGATGAAGAGACACTCTTGGACGAGTGGTGCCGTGAGTTCTACTACGAAGGTCGTCGCCGTATCGACCTTGTGCGCTTCGGACGGTACTTCGGTTCTGCTGCTGATTTGCACCGCTATCATTGGGAGGGTCGCATGGGCAAAAACGATGGCTCCAATTTCTTCGTCTCTGGTACACCCGAGTACATGAACTGGTTCCCCATTCCTTCCGAGGATAAACGTTCTAACCCCAACTTCAAAACCGATGTTGAAGGGGATGTCAATAACATTTTTGCTGCCGAAGGCGGTGATGGCTATACCTATTAAAATATTTACTACTAAATATTTAAATTTAATTAACTTTATTACTAACTTTTAATCATTAAATTTTTATGAAAAAGATTTTTGCTATTTTGACAGCTATGCTGTTTAGTGTAGTGACTTTCGCATCTAGAGATGTAGTCCCTTCTGATGAGGTGCTTGCAGAGTATCAAGGTGCGGGTAATTTAGTCGTGTGCATTTATGTACCGGATTCTTTAACTTGCGGCGACAAGATTATATTTACCGGTACCTACAATGGTTGGACCCTTGACCTTGATAAATGTGAATCTTTCGTGCAAGTTGAAGGCTACGATGGTTGGTGGGTTGTATCCGTTACCGATGAAACTGATCCTACTGCCACGGATGGTCTCCAAGGTAAGCCGTTTCTTGTCCTTAATGGAGAAACTAGTTGGAATTACCAAATCGGTGGAGGTACTTTGCTGCGCGGTTCTGCGAGTTTCGTAGATGGTTTTCCAGGAGAAATTGATATCAAAAACTATGATACTTCTGCTCCCGTTGTTTATACAGTTGATAGGTGGAAAACAGTAGGTCTTTGCTCGGCTCCTTTCCATACCTACAAAATCGTTGTATATACCGATGGCTGCGATAATCTTGCTGTTCCCTATATCATTGGAGATTTTAACAAATGGAATGACGCAAATAATCAACCGATTTTCCAACAAATGACAGCTGATCCTGCAAAAAGTCGAGAACTTGGCAGCCCTGTTTACTATTATACTTTCCGTGTTATAGAAGGTTCAGCTTATCAACTATTGAGCGGTTTAGCAGATGCAGATGGGCAGATTGTTGCCCAACCCGCATGGTCTGATATGGCTTATCTTCAAGAGCTCGTAGATGGCACATGGAGTCGTATTAATGGTGGTAGTGATTTGCATACCGGTACTGAAGAGGAAATCGTTTGGGACATCCGTGTAGATACGCTCCGTTGGGCTCGTTGCGCCCCTGAGCATGATTATACTGTAACTGTTGTTTTCCCTGAGATTCCTGAATACATCACCGAACCTGCTTTCATTGGTGGTAATGACTGGACGACCGGTCTTGCTATGACTCAGGTTGAGGGTAATACCTACAAGATCGACGTTACTGCTACTGAAGGTGCCTCATATAAGTTCAAGAATGGTGCTAATGGCGATTGGACCTATCAATTGCAAGTTTATACTCCTGCTGAGGACGAGGATGCTGAAGGCACTTGGAACAATATGGAAAACTTAACCCTTGCTGCTGATGAGGCTGTTAACCATGATTTCTCAGACGCTGACAAGTATCGTTGGACTCCTGAAGTAACCGGTATCGAGAACATCGTTGTCGAGAAAGCTGCTGTGGCTAAGAAGGTTATCGTTG
>ERZ842401.1491-NODE-1491-length-33386-cov-47.167682_pt1 | contig 33386 bp, 24 predicted proteins | sample MGYA00521270_ERZ842401 | MGnify/ENA primary metagenome ERZ842401 (study PRJEB31892, sample SAMEA3878208) | bioreactor metagenome | biome: Moose rumen | place: Sweden | collected 2011-10 | study: EMG produced TPA metagenomics assembly of the PRJEB12797 data set...
GATTGGAGGAATGGCCAAGTGTTAACATTTTAAGAATTTAATTACCGAAGCATTGATATATATGAGATGGTAAAAAGTAATTCGCGACCACGAAGGTTGTATCTGTAAGAATACATGTTCACGGTGCTGTATTCTGTATATGCGTATTGCCGTTGGTTGAAAATGTTGTTCAAATTCAAACCATATCTAAGTGCTTTCTGTCGAAATGACAGACCACAGTCAAACAACACAACAGTCTTGGACAAGTCATCGCTGATGTCCCTTGCTGCTATATCGGCTCCAATATGGATAAGGAACGTTTTCCAAGGTGACAAAACGACCTTCATGTGGTGGTCTTGTTGCCAGAGGCTTCGACTGACATCAAGATATTTCGATGCTTATTTGCGGATTTGTCCTTCGTAAGTGAACTCCAAGAAATCAAGGGGCTTAGAAACGACAGATGGTATCATCGTGAGACTCTCGCTGGTTGTACCAATGAGCAATGAGTTTTGCATGATTTTCTGATGGTTCCAAGAATATTGCAAGGTTAATGATAGTTTAGTGCCAACAGACTGAAACCGCTTTACGGCACTGACCGACGAGGTGAATCTATCTGCACTATGCAACTGGGGAATATCGGCATACACTATCATATCGTCAGTGACGAATTGTGAGACGATGCTGTTAGACTTTGTGTTGCGGTATGTTAAGTCCATGTTGAGGAACCATTGGCTAATGGGGAACTTGTAGTCGAAACGTAGCTTTGCCGTAAATACCTTCTTGTCCGACAGTTCTCCTAAAGACAGGCGTTCTATGAGTATATCGGTTCGTATAGGGTTGGGGAGAAAGTCGCGTATGTCACCAATAGAGCGTTTGTAGTTGGCTCTGGTCGTGATAGTTGCACTCGGCGTAACCTTATAACTGATGTCTGCCTCGGGGCAAAGGGATAGTTTGAAGCACGACTTATTTGTGTGCCCGTTACGGTCGTCATTGTTTAAATAGTCGGCATGAGTAGCTAAGGATGTGCGGATATTCAGTCGGGGTGCTGTGTATTCGTATTGGGGCGAGAACGAAAGCCTGAAATTATCGAAGGTACTGTTGTTGCCAGTGGTTATTAAACTATCCTCGGACAACATCGTGCGTATATGCTGCCGTTTGTATTGTATCGTCAGTGGAAGATACAGACGGGTGCGCTGCCTGATATAAACGCCTGATAGTTTTTCTGCAACAGAGAAGTCCAACGACTTCATCCATTGCGATACCCTTTGATTGCCATACTGGATATCCAACTGAGCATCAGGTGAAACGGACAACTGCATGACATTGGAGGTATTGATGTTCCATCGTCCTCGTCGCCAGTTGACAATCAGCTCATTATAGACATTATAGGAGTCAAGGCACTGGTTCTGTCGAGTGGGCAAGGTGTTTCGCAAGGTTGGCAACTCCGCCGTCTTGAACGATGCATTCGACGAGAAGGAATTGACAATATAGGCACTTGGCGAATTGTTTTTGTACTCCAGCGAGAATGAAGGTGTTTTCTTGGAAACGGAATAGTTCTTCTCTTGTTCAATAACAATTGTCGTGTCGCCGGCATAATATGATTGTGTGTCGCCGTATGAGTGATGCCCATGGGCGTAGGCATATCCAATATTCACCTTTATGGTCTTATTGTCCGACAACTTCAGACTGCTATTCAAGGAATAGTGCTGGTCTTGCGGATAAGAATATCTGTCAGTAGCAAGCGGAGGGGTTGAAGCGGAGATATTGCCCAGAATGTCCTCTGAAAGCGTGTGCTGCTTCGTGGAAGCGAAGTGATCAAGTCCCTCACGTTCAGCGAAAGCCGATTCGTTGCCTGCTTTGACGGTTGCGATGGTTTGGAACTTCTTGGTAAACAACATTCCTGCACCGCCCAACTGATAGAGTGCTTTTTCCTTTGACAGGCCAAGCATTCCTTCTATCGTACCCACGGGTTTCAGTTTGGCCTTCTTGCTCAGTTTGATATTCAGTGCCACGTCGTCAGAGAAGATATCCTTGTTCATCTTCACAGGCTGATGATGGTTGTACACCTGTACGGAATTGACATATTCTGCGGGTATGTTTTTGGTAGCAATGTTATATTTGCCACTCAGCAAATCCACATCTTCTATATAGAATTGGGAAATCTCCTTTCCCATGTATTGAATGCTGCCGTTGTTGGTAACTTCTATTCCAGGAAGTCTTTTTAGAACGTCATTAAGAGTATAGTCCGATGCAGTGGCGAACGATGCCACATTATACGACAGCGTATCGCCACGCTGCGATATGGGCGACGCCTTGACAACCACTTCTTGCAGAACCTGCGATGTCTCATGTAAAACAAAGTTGCAGGTCTGAGTCTTGTATGCTATATTCCTTATTCCCTTTTCAAATCCCAAGTGTTCTGCTGATAAGCTTAGGGATTGGGCTCTTTGAAGGACTTTGACCGTATATTTCCCATCACCATCCGTTACAGCATAGGCTAATGTCTTGCTATCGACCATAGCTTTAACGATGACACCTTTCAGTGGGTTTTCTCCATCCGTCACTTTACCACTCACAACGACTTGAGCAGCTGACTTGCTGGCACTGATGATGAATAATGCAATGATGAGGAATATACGTTTAGGCATAGTCGTAAAGTATTATTGCATTTCTAAAGGTATATATCCATTTGGGTGAATGCGTAGTTGTTGCCCGTCTATGAATATAGAGCCCTTTCCACCTCCATGCTTGTCTATCCTCACATGGCCAATGGACTCAACGGGTATATTGCCCATAGGGTTCTTTTCAAAAATATTCTTCGTTTTGACAAACTTCTCCCGAGTTGTTTTGAGGTGGTTCTTGGTATTGGGGGCTTGTATGTCTATGTTGCCTCTACGGAATGCAATGGCTTCGAAACTATGTATACCCTCGGTATCCTTGGCTTTCATGACAAGTCCTGGGAGTCCACAGAGTTTCCATGGTCCATATACGACAGGAATCTGCGACGTGTACCATACCGTCCATAACCGACCGCCATATTCGCCTGTTGCCTTTCCACAGGAGTATCCGCAAATCGTATCTGTTCCTTCTGCCATAGTCCAGACGATCGTGTTGGCATCTTCAGTATAGTAATAGCGTTCTGGTGTAATGGTGCCACAAACCGTATATTTCCCGTCAGGGTTGTTTTGCCAGACGGTCTGGTCAAAAAAATATTCATTCCTCACCATCTGTTTCTGATAGTGTTCGTTTTCTTCGTCTGTGCCACCGACAAGCAACACAGAATCAACGAGGTATGCCGAATAGTCGCTGAACATGGCGGCAGTGTCATTCAGCATCAGTATGGTGGAATACACCTCGCCAGGATTACCGTTATTCACTTTGTATTCATAGATACATTCGTACTTGGTAGCCTCATTATTTTGGGCGTGTAAAATCTGGGACGAGGCCAGAAGCCCCGTCAATAAGAAGACGATTCTTTTCATGCTTATGCTATGTTATTTAATGAGTTCTATGAGTATGATGCCGTTGCCGGCCTGTTGGCCGTATTGCTGTTTATATTTGTTGATGTTCTTAGAATCTTTCAATACCGTTACGGCTTTTATTTGCTCTGGCGGTATGTGGTCAAAACGATCTGCCTGTTGGCCGTCAATAAGGATAAGAGGGCCAGAAACAGAACGGGATGGAGTGACGGCAAACAATGCGAGACTAAGCATTACCATTGGTAGGAGTATCCAGATGCGCCAGTTCTGATGAGCCTGCACTTTCGTCATTGCCTTGAAGCGGTAAGAGAGCGGGTGTCTCGACATGCAGTTTATCACATCGAGATTGACACCAAAGAGATATTTGAGTAGGGTTGCCTGATAATCATTCAGTTTAAAACCGTTACTGAGTGCTTCTCTGTCGGCCTCCATTTCCTGTACCTCGGTCAGCCATCGGGTGGCAATCCAGATAAAGGGATTGAACCAAAACACAGTCTTTGCCACCTCCATAAGTATTCGTTCTTTGGAATGACCGTGGAGAATATGCGCACATTCATGAGCAAGGATGTGACTACGCTCAGCGTCGTTAGCAATGGGTGGCAGGTAAATGGTGTGCCAAAACGAAAATGGAGATTTTACAGCCTTGCTAATAACTGTACTCTGGCCGCCTTCCTTCGTCTCCTTCCCATATCTGTGAAGTCTTCTCAGCCTATATAGTTGTGAAAACGCAGAGGTTGCCATTGCAAGTACACCGAGCAGATATATTGTGCAGCCAATATAGAGCAAAGCATTACTTCCCGTATGTTCGGCTTGTGTGTTGATGGCTCCATACGTTGTCTGAATGCTTTTGGGCAGATTATTTGTTGCAATAGGAATCTGCAACAATGGAATCATACACGATACCGCAACAGACAGTATGAGGAAACGACGCCTTATAAGGTAGGACGTCGCACGATCTATCATCAACTGGTAAACTATCAGAAAAAGACCGCTGCAAATCAGGCTTTCTATGATATACAGAACAGGTGACTTCATTTGCTTTCTTCCTTCATAGTCTTGATAATCTCTTCCAGTTCGCTGATGCTGACAGACTTGGTGTCATTGAAGAAACTAAGCATCTGATGAATGGAACCACCAAAGAAGTTATGCATCACATTGTCCATGAACCCCTTCGTGTATTCCTTCTTTCGTACCAACGGAAAATACTGGTAGGTCGTTCCGAATGCTTTGTGACTCACAAATCCCTTCTTCTCCAGTACCCGTATCACCGTGGAAACCGTGTTGTAGGCTGGTTTCGGTTCGGGCATCTCGTCAAGAACCTCGCGGACGAGTGCCTTTTTCTTTTCCCATAGTATCTGCATCACTTCCAGTTCAGCATGCGTCAACTCTCTTAATTCTTTCTTTGCCATATTATTCGTCTTATAATTATTCAACTACGGAGCAAAGATACTAACTATAATTGTAGTTAACAAATTATTCCTATAAGATTTATATTAGTTTAACATAACAATGGTGATCCGTCTTCCTCATCCTCTACGAAATGGGAATGGACGATAAGGCCGTGCGCCGCATCATGGGCATCACCCAAGAGGCCATCCGCTCCACAAGGTACAGGATTATGCAGAATGGGAGGAAGTAGGGGAGGGATATTACTTTCGTATTTCCTCTAAAATGTCGTCTAATATATAATGGTCACTCATCAACTGCAGGCCGTAGCGGGCATCTGAGAGTTGCCTGGCTGTCTGGGTAGAATAGTACAAATCCAACGCGCGCTCAGCATCTATGTTGAGCGTTTCAGCTAGCATCATGATGATATGGCTTTGTTTGCGCCAAAGTACATTGTCCCTCATGCTTAGTCCTCCTTGGTGTTGATGATGCTTGATTTCTCGAATTTCAGATAGCCGTCGATTGCTTTCTGGCTGACGAAGCAAATCTGATGATTTACCTTCTTGTAGCGCAGTTGGCCAAGGGCCTGTTCTGCTGTGATGATTCCTTTTTCGTAGTCTTCCACGGTGTCGATGACGTTGTCGTTTGCCACGCCGCCCTCTACGATGTCGTAGTGTTTCCACACAGGTTTACCGCGTCGGCAGGCTACTACATAGTCAAGCCATTCAAGGTTGTACTCCTCGAATATCCTGAAGCGTAAACCATCAGCCTCGGCACGTTCTCTGTCGAACACATACTGACTGACAGTAGGCTGTGCTTTCCTGCTTTTCCTTTCTGCAATGACTTCAGCCCAGTCCGCAGCCTGTTTCTTGAGTTTCGTGACATAGAACCCTTCGCCAAAGTCGAGATGATGTCTTCCAACTTTAGCCAACGGCTGATTGACAGCCACGTCTGAGCCGTGATAGAGTTTCATAGGGCTGCTTGTTGTTCTTGTTCCCAGTTGTTAAGTGTCACGAGAGTGTCGTCGACGACCCAATCTAGGCTCTGGGTATGGAGTTGTTCGTAATGCCGGAACAGACGCTTGTGGATGAGTCCCTGCGCCTTCAGTCGGTCGTGCATGGACTTGCCGGAGGTTCCAGCCTTCTTTGCACTGGCTTCAATAGCCATTACGGCAAAATGGATTTTATTGTAAATGCATTTCTTCATATCCATCTATGCTTTATTGGCGACAAAGTTACAAAAGTTTTCCGAAATAATGAAATTTTTGATAAAAAAAGAGGTGAAACCTTTGCGGTTCCACCTCTTTAATATAATAGAGGGGATTAATCCTCCAAATTGCTCTTAATCCTCCCAGTTCTCCTGCGTCTTGCGGACGTAGGTCTTGTAGCGGAGTTGGGCCATGCGCTGGGCCTCAGCAAAGAGTTCCTCAGCCTCGTTAGGATAAGCCTTCTTAACAGAGAGGTAACGAACCTCACCGAGCAGGAAGTCGTGGAAGTTCTCCCAGTTGGGCTCCTTAGAGTCGAGTGAGAATGGGTTCTTGCCTTCCTCAGCCAGAGCGGGGTTGTAGCGCCACAGGTGCCAGTAACCGCACTCAACAGCCTTCTTCTCCTCAGCCTGGCTCTTACCCATACCGCCCTTGGCCTTCAGACCGTGGTTGATACATGGAGCGTAAGCGATGATGATTGAAGGTCCGTGCCATGCCTCAGCCTCGCGGATAGCCTTGAGGGTCTGAGCGTGGTCAGCACCCATAGCAATCTGAGCGACATAGACGTAGCCGTAAGTGGTGGCAATCATGCCGAGGTCCTTCTTGCGGATGCGCTTACCCTGAGCAGCGAACTGAGCGATAGCACCAAGAGGAGTAGCCTTAGAAGCCTGACCACCAGTGTTAGAGTAAACCTCAGTATCGAGCACGAGGATGTTCACGTCCTCACCAGAAGCAATCACGTGGTCGAGACCGCCGTAACCGATATCGTAAGAAGCACCATCACCACCGATAATCCACTGGCTGCGCTTTACGAGGTAGTGATCCAGAGTCTGGAGCTCTTTGCAAACAGGACAACCTGCAGCAGCGCTCTCGGCGATGCACTTGCGGAGCTTTGGAGCAATCTCCTTGGTCTTCTCAGCATCCTCCTTGTTGTCGATCCACTCCTGAGCGAGAGCCTTGTACTCGTCGCTGGCATTGCCGTCAATCATCTCCTGGAGCAGCTTAGATACGCGCTCCTTCATCTTCTTGTTACCGAGAGCCATACCCAGGCCGAATTCGCAGAAGTCCTCGAACAGTGAGTTGTTGAATACAGGACCCTGACCCTTCTCGTTCTTAGTATAAGGAGTAGAGGGGATAGAAGCAGAGTAGATTGAAGAACAACCAGTAGCGTTGGCAATCATCTGACGGTCACCGAACAGCTGAGAAATCAGCTTCACGTATGGAGTCTCACCGCAACCAGAGCAAGCACCTGAGAACTCGAACAGAGGCTGAGCGAACTGAGAGTTCTTCACATTGCTCTTGATGTCAACGAGGTGCTGCTTAGAAGGAACCTTCACCAGCTTGTCCCAATCGGCAGCCATCTTCTTCATGTTGTCTGCATCAGGATTAAATGGAACCATTGTGAGGGCCTTACCAGTCTTAGGATTACCTGGGCAGATGTCGGCACAGTTGCCACAGCCAAGACAGTCGAGTACTGAAGGCTCGATAACGAAGTGCATGCCCTTCATAGCGGCAGGAGCCTTCATCTCGAGAGTCTCCAGACCGTCGAAGCCAGCCAGTTCCTCGTCAGTCAGAACGAACGGACGGATGGCAGCGTGAGGACAGATATATGCACACTGGTTACACTGGATACAGTTGTCCTTGTTCCACATAGGAACGAAGGCCTCTACACCGCGCTTCTCGTAAGCGGCAGTACCAACCTCCCAAGAACCGTCAACGGTGCCGTGCTTAACAAAGTCAGAAACCTTCAGCAGGTCGCCGGCCTGAGCGTTGATAGGACGAACGAGCTCCTTGACGAATGCGGGAGCATTGTCAGCCTTCTCAGCATCGTCGGGCAGGTTAGCCCACTCGGGCTTCACCGTGAACTGCTTGTACTCACCACCACGGTCGATAGCAGCGTAGTTCTTATCAACCACGTCCTGACCCTTAGCGCCGTAAGACTTCAAGGCAGCTGCCTTCATCTTCTCAACAGCGAGCTCTACGGGAATCACGCCGGTGATACGGAAGAATGCACTCTGCAGAATGGTGTTGGTGCGGTTGCCCAAACCAATCTCCTGTGCAATCTTGGTAGCGTTGATAGTATATACAGTAATGTTGTTCTGTGCGAAGTAACGCTTTACCTTGTTAGGCATGAACTTCTCGAGCTCATCGGCATCGAAGATAGTGTTCAGCAGGAACTGACCATTCTTCTGCAGACCGCGAGTAACGTCGTACATGTGCAGGTAAGCCTGAACGTGGCAAGCCACGAAGTTAGGTGTGGTTACCAGGTAGGTAGAGCGGATAGGTGTGTCACCGAAACGCAGGTGAGAGCAGGTGAAACCTCCCGACTTCTTAGAGTCGTAAGAGAAGTAAGCCTGGCAGTACTTGTCGGTGTTGTCACCGATAATCTTTACGGAGTTCTTGTTAGCACCCACAGTACCGTCAGCACCCAGACCATAGAACTTAGCCTGGAACATACCCTTACCACCGAGAGCAATCTCGGGAACCTCGGGCAGAGAGGTGAAGGTCACGTCGTCTACGATACCAATGGTGAAGTGGTTCTTGGGCTCTGGCATAGCGAGGTTGTTGAACACGCTGATGATCTGAGCGGGAGTGGTGTCGTGAGAACCGAGACCGTAGCGGCCACCCACGATGAGAGGACGGTCCTCAACATCATAGTAAGCATCCTTCACGTCGAGGTACAGAGGCTCGCCGTTGGCTCCGGGCTCCTTCGTGCGGTCGAGCACGGCGATGCGCTTCACGCTCTTGGGAACGCTGGCGAGCAGGTGTTTCACGCTGAACGGACGATAGAGGTGAACCGAGATCATGCCCACCTTCTGGCCGTTGACGTTCAGGTAGTCGATGGCCTCGCGGGCAGCGTCGGTAGCCGAACCCATCAAGATAATCATGCGGTCGGCATCCTCGGCTCCATAGTAAGAGAAGAGGTGATACTCACGGCCGGTAATCTTAGACAGCTCGCCCAGATACTTCTCGACCACCTCGGGTACTGCATCGTAGTAAGGATTGCAGGCCTCACGGTGTGTGAAGAAGGTCTCGGGGTTCTCAGCGGTACCACGGGTGATAGGACGCTCAGGCGACATAGCACGATCGCGGAAACGCTTGATGTACTCTTCCTTTACCAGAGGACGAACATCCTCCTGGTCGAGCAGCTCAATCTTGTGATACTCGTGAGAGGTGCGGAAACCGTCAAAGAAGTTAACGAACGGTACGCAGGTCTCCAGAGATGCCAGGTGAGCAGCAGCGGTCATATCCATAACCTCTTGAACAGAGCCTTCGCACAGCATAGCGAAACCTGTCTGACGGCAAGCCATCACGTCCTGATGGTCACCGAAGATACACAGGGAGTGAGAAGCCAAGGTACGAGCCGATACGTCAAATACGCAAGGAATCAACTCACCGGCAATCTTGTACATGTTAGGAATCATGAGCAGCAGACCCTGAGAAGCGGTGAAGGTGGTAGTCAGGGCACCAGCCTGCAGTGAACCGTGAACGGCACCGGCAGCACCAGCCTCTGACTGCATTTCCTGCACACTTACGGTCTGTCCCCACAGGTTCTTGCGACCGCGGGCAGCCCACTCGTCAACGTGCTCGGCCATAGGCGAGCTCGGGGTGATGGGGTAGATAGCAGCTACCTCCGAGAACATATAACTCACGTGAGCCGCAGCCTCGTTACCATCACAGGTGATAAATTTCTTTTCTTTAGCCATTTTTGTTGTTGAATAAATATTAAAATGAATAACTATTTTTTGATGATATACATTATAATTTATAGAATAGGGGAGAGACACTTAATAGAGAAATCCCAGCAACCATAGCGGTATCTGATTGCCGCGGCCTATCTCCGTATTATACCGTGCATAAATCGTATCAGATGCATACCTTATTCTATTTGTGGCGTTGGCATCGCAGACGCGAAACTTCAACTTCTCGTCAACAGTATAAAAGTTGTCATGACCGTTCTGATTGACCTTGTGGTCCTTCCACAGCGAATTAACAAAGAATGTCTCCATTGCCGTCTGTTTGTCAACGTGAATAGGGTAGATAGCGTAAAGCAGATTCGGATTGTGCAGCATCACCTTCGAAGGCTTCTTGGGAAAATCCTCACCGACAGGATAAATCATGTTCAACAGACGTGCATCTGTGAGGTACTTGATGTAGTTCATCACTGTAGCACGACTCGTTTCGATGTTCTTTGCCAATTGGCTGACATTGGGAGCCTTGGGACCTTCCTCGGCCAATTGATAAAAGAGCTTTTTAATCTTTGTCAGGTATTTCAGCTCAATCTGCTTCACCAGCAGGATATCCACCTCGGTCATCATATTCATCGTCTTCAGCAGGTTTTCGCTGTAGTTACGTTGTTCCTTGAAAAATGGATAGAAACCGTGATGGATATAGTCCTGGAAATAGCGGTTGGGGGACACTTTAGGTAAAATCTGCTTGACGAGATGCTCGTGATTACTCAAAATCTCTTCTAGGGTGAATGGACGAAAATTATTATCTGTCAGCAGGTTAACAAACTCTCTGAAAGAAAATCCACGCAGGTTATATGACTTCACAATACCATTAAGTTCTGGATTTTCGTCTTTCAGCCGCATTACGCTGGAACCCGTGAAAACGATTTTCAGATTAGGATACAAATCATAACATTTCCTCAGTTCCTCCGACCAGTCGGGCTGTTTGAAAACTTGGTCTATCAACAACACACGGCCGCCTTTTTTGCAGAAATCTCCTGCAAAGTCGGCAATGCCGCGTCCCTGAAAATAGAAATTGTTCATGTTGACATAGAGGCATTTTTTATCCTGAATATCAAAATGTTCCTTGGCATATTGCAATAAGAATGTCGTCTTGCCAACACCGCGTGTACCTTTAATGCCAATCATACGGTCACTCCAGTCAATCTCATCCATGAGGGTACGACGAACTGGCGCATTTACGTGGTCCACCAAATATCGATGTGTCCTGAAAAAGGCTTCCATTCTTAAAGATTTGTTTTAAAACAGGCACAAAGGTACGACTTTTTCTTCAAATTGCAAAGCAGAGATAGCAAAATCTTGTTATTTTATCATATTTTAGCTATTTTCTAAATAGAACTCTAGAGAGCTCCTTGTTTCGCCATAATTCCCATTATGATAAATAGATAGGTTGTATGTGCGATAATTTGTTTTATTATTTATTTTACTCGCTTTTAAGTGTTGGCAATGAAAGGTGGAATCTGACAGCCAAGAAACGCATCAGACACGTTACGGCAAACGAAAGAATAACAGTCAACTCAATATTAACACAGAGACTATCAAGCCCCCAATATGTAATTCCACCTAAAACAGCTGCAATTGCATAGATTTCTTTTCGAAAAATTACTGGTTCATTGTTCAGTAGTACATCACGAATGACGCCTCCGGCAGATCCAGTAATGCACCCCATAATGATGGCCACCCAGTAAGGTTGTCCGAATGTAAGGGATTTTTGTATGCCGGCAATAGTAAAAAGTGCTAATCCCAAAGTGTCGAAAACAAACCACGTATTTCGCAAACCCTCCATTTTTTTAGAAAACGCTATAACGAATACCAAAGCCAGCGCCGTACAAATCATATAAAATGGATTCGTCATCCAAAATGGCGTGGCTCCAAGCATCACATCGCGCATTGTCCCCCCTCCGATAGCTACGGCAATGCCGCACACATAGCCACCAAACCAGTCGAAATGTTTGGCAGCTGCATGGCGGATGCCAGAAATGGCAAAAGCAAAGGTTCCTAAAAACTCTATAATTTGCGTAACTATGTCGTTATATTCCATCTTACATATATTATATTACACATCTTCTTCAAATCTCTTTCCCCAATAGCTGACCATTCGCTCATATAGTTTTTGCTCGGTTGGCGAATGCTGACCATGCCAAATCCGCGTATCTACTAGAGAATCAGGTAAATACTGCTGTGGGGCAAAATGTCCAGGGAAATCGTGCGGATACTGATAGCCATCATGATATCCCAAGTCCTTCATCAGCTTGGTGGGCGCATTGCGAAGATGTAACGGAACAGGCTGATTTCCTGTTTGTTGAACAATATTCAATGCTGCGTCAATTCCCAGATACGCAGAATTACTTTTGGGTGATGTTGCCAGATATACAGCGGCTTCGGCCAAAGGTATGCGTCCCTCAGGCCAACCTATTTTCATGACTGCGTCGAAGGCAGCATTGGCCAGCAATAAAGCATTTGGATTAGCCAGCCCAATGTCCTCGGCAGCAGAGATGACTAGACGGCGGGCAATAAATTGAGGGTCTTCCCCCCCCTCTATCATCCGTGCCATCCAATAGAGTGCGGCATCAGGGTCGGACCCTCGGATGGACTTTATAAATGCAGAAATGATGTCGTAGTGCATTTCTCCGTCTTTATCGTATGCCAGCGGATTCTGCTGCAAATTGTTTACCACCATCTTGTCTGTTATCACTACTTCATTCTTTGCTGAAGATGTAATGACTAATTCGAGTATATTCAGTAACTTACGAGCATCTCCGCCACTAAACCTAAGCATGGCAGCAGTCTCTTTCAAGACAATCTTCCGTTCCTTCAGATAAATGTCTTGTGTGATGGCTCGGTGAAGTAACTGTTCCAGGTCTTCGCGTTCAAGCGATTTCAGAACATACAACTGGCAACGTGACAGTAAGGGACGTATGACCTCAAATGACGGATTTTCTGTTGTGGCTCCTATTAGTGTGACGATACCTTTTTCCACAGCACCCAGCAAAGAGTCTTGCTGCGATTTTGAGAAGCGATGAATTTCGTCTATAAACAAAATAGGTGATGCCTCGTTAAAAAAACGGCCTTTCTGTGCTCGTTCTATCACATCACGCACATCTTTCACACCGCTGGTGACAGCTGAAAGCGTATAGAATGGCGTTTGCAGACGGTTGGCGATGATTTGCGCCAAGGTGGTTTTCCCTACCCCCGGCGGTCCCCAAAGAATGAACGAAGAGATGTGCCCGGCGTCAATCATCTTTCGCAACACAGCACCTTCTCCGACCAGGTGTTTCTGGCCAATATAATCGTCCAATGTCCGTGGACGAAGTCTTTCTGCTAACGGTTCTGACATAATCGGGTACAAAGTTACGAAAAAACGAGAGAAATGCAAAAGGAAAACTCGCTTTTCTTTTCATTTCCGAGTTCAGAGTAAGTTCTACTACATAAAAGATATGAAAAGTTGAGAGTAAAATAACAAAAAAACTCCAAAAAACTTGTAAATCGAAAATAAAGTATGTATTTTTGCAAGCAAATAACAAATTAACACATTATTTAAAGTATGAAAGAAGAACAAGCTAGCAAATCCGTCAATCTGAAGACACTGACAAAAAGTACTGTGTGGGATGTTCAGGAGAATGACATTTTCCGTATGTTGGAAGCTGCTGAGAAAGATGCTGAAACTAAAGAGAATCTTCGTCACTACATGGACATTATTCGTAGTGCCTTCATGATTGAGGAACTGAAAGACGACGACAAACTCATCAAACAAAAATACACCACTCTGGGTTACAAAGTCAGTAGTTTCAAGATTTCCGATGATGTCAAGATGATTCTTGCCGTCAAGAAACGTCCTATATCGCGAGTAACTGACTTGACTTATGAGAATATCCGCCATATCACTGCAGCCAAGCTCATTGAGGTTTTAGAACGCAATTTCGGCGGTGGTTGGGATTCGCTATCACAGTCCATTCAGGACATCATTGAGAGTGGTTTCGACATCTCTACCACTACCCTACCCAAGGACCGTTTACACAAGAAAGGCGGCATGTACGAGAAGAAGGTTGCTGACGGCTATGAGGTGTTGGAAGTCGAGAAAGGTACATGGGTTGAGGCCATCTTTGCCAAACTGAAGCCTGAAGCTGTCAAGCCGCGCATGAAGTTTGAAATACACAACGAAGATGACGATGAAGAAATTGAAGATACATACAATCGTCCCGACGAAGATGACGACATCGTTGATGAGCCCAATGACGACGATATCACAGAAGATAACTACCGCACAACCTTCGCCATCGAGGATACTCCGGACGATGATGCTGAGAGTTATTCGGATCTTATAGCTGACGAGTAATTTAACAACTAAATAATTAATCAATTTATGAACATTCCAAGTGTATTTTGGCTCGTGCCCATTGCTTCTATAGTTGCTTTGGGCATGGCTTTTTTATTTTTCCGTCAGATGATGGCAGAAGACGAGGGAACTTCCCGTATGAAGGAGATTGCCCTCTATGTGCGTAAAGGTGCTATGGCCTATCTTTGGCAACAGTACAAGGTCGTAGGCATCGTGTTTGTGGTACTTTGTGCCCTGTTTGCCTTCATGGCCTATGGTCTGAACGTACAGAACCCGTGGGTTCCGTTTGCCTTCCTCACGGGAGGTTTCTTCTCTGGCTTAGCAGGTTTCTTCGGTATGAAGACCGCCACCTATGCCTCTGCCCGTACGGCTAATGCTGCCCGTAACAGCTTGAATGCTGGTCTGAAGGTGGCCTTCCGCTCAGGTGCTGTCATGGGTCTGACCGTTGTAGGACTTGGACTGCTTGATATTGCCATCTGGTTCATTGCGCTCAACGGGCTCACTGACGACTCGCTCATCACCATCACCACCACCATGCTGACCTTTGGTATGGGTGCTTCTACGCAGGCCCTCTTCGCCCGTGTGGGTGGTGGTATATACACCAAGGCTGCCGACGTAGGTGCTGACATTGTAGGCAAGGTCGAGGCCGACATTCCTGAGGACGACCCACGCAACCCTGCAACTATTGCTGATAACGTAGGCGATAACGTAGGCGACGTAGCCGGTATGGGTGCCGACCTCTACGAGTCATATTGCGGTTCTGTGCTCAGTACCGCTGCCCTGGGTGCTGCCGCCTTCGCTGTGGCAGGTCTTGAGGTTCAGCTACGTGCCGTCATCGCTCCCATGCTGATAGCCGCTGTGGGTGTGTTCTTGTCGCTATTTGGCATCTTCCTGGTTCGCACCAAGGAGGGGGCAACCATGAAGGACCTCCTTCGCTCTTTGTCGTTGGGCACCAATGTCAGCGCTATCCTTATTGCCATTGCCACCTTTGCCATCCTTTATTTCCTGGGCATCGAAAACTGGCTGGGCCTCTCCTTCTCCGTTATCAGCGGTCTGGCTGCTGGTGTCATCATCGGACAGGCCACAGAGTATTACACCTCTCACTCTTACAAGCCCACCCAGAAAATTTCTGAAGCTGGTCTTACGGGTTCTGCTACCGTTATTATTAAAGGTATAGGCACAGGCATGATTTCCACCTGCATCCCCGTCATCACCATCGGCGTCGCCATTATCCTCAGCTTCGGATTTGCCAACGGTTTCGACCTCTCTATGTCCAGCGAGAGTCTGGCTCACGGACTCTATGGTATTGGTATTGCCGCTGTAGGTATGCTCTCTACTTTGGGCATCACGCTGGCCACCGACGCCTACGGACCTATTGCCGACAATGCAGGTGGTAATGCTGAGATGTCTGAGTTAGGCGAGGAGGTACGCCATCGTACCGACACCCTCGACGCACTGGGCAACACCACCGCTGCTACTGGTAAAGGCTTTGCCATCGGTTCTGCCGCCCTCACCGCCCTCGCTCTGTTGGCTTCCTATATCGAGGAAATCAAGATTGCAATGGATCGTGCCGGCGTCATGATGGAGAACGTCAAGGGCGAGGTAATCTCTGCTGCTGACGCCACCATCCCCGACTTTATGAACTACTTCCAGGTAAACCTCATGAACCCCAAGGTGCTCGTAGGAGCCTTCATCGGAGCTATGGCCGCCTTCCTGTTCTGCGGACTTACCATGGAGGCTGTAGGTCGTGCCGCTCAGAAGATGGTTGAGGAGGTTCGTCGTCAGTTCAAGGAGATTCCTGGTATCCTCGAAGGCACAGGCACGCCAGACTACGGCTCTTGTGTTGAGATTTCCACCCGTGCTGCCCAGCGCGAGATGATTTTCCCGTCCCTGTTGGCCATCGCCATCCCCATCGTCGTAGGTTGCGTCCTTGGCGTTGCCGGTGTGCTTGGTCTATTGGTTGGCGGACTGGCTGGCGGCTTCACGCTGGCTGTCTTCATGGCCAATGCCGGTGGTGCGTGGGACAATGCCAAGAAGATGGTTGAGGAAGGCAACTTCGGTGGCAAGGGTTCATTTGCTCATAAGGCTACCATCGTTGGTGACACCGTTGGAGACCCTTTCAAAGACACCTCTGGCCCCTCGCTCAACATCCTCATCAAGCTCATGTCAATGGTATCGATTGTGATGGCAGGTCTAACTGTTCTGTTCATCTAATCAACTTGATAATATTTTAATATCGGAAAATTAGGCTTGGAAATTAGGTTTCCAAGCCTTTTTTTATCTTTTTGCGAAAAAAGTGCAGAAAAAGTTTGGTGGTTTCAAAAATACTCTGTACCTTTGCACCCGCAATTCAGCAAGAGTGCTGAGTCAACAAATAAAATAATGCACCCGTAGCTCAGTTGGTAGAGCACCTGACTCTTAATCAGGGTGTCCAGGGTTCGAGCCCCTGCGGGTGTACAAAAAGTTAAAAAAGCGAGTTAGAGTTTTTTCTAATTCGCTTTTTTTGTCTGTCTTAGTCTACTACGTTTCTCGGCTGGCCGTTCGCGAAAGCACGGACGTTGCCGATTGCCACGTCAAGCAGTCGGATGCGAGCCTCCTTTGTTGCCCAGGCTATGTGCGGCGTGATGTAGGCGTTGGGCTGTTTCAGCAGCGGATTGTCAGCCTTGGGCGGTTCGTCCGTCAGCACGTCGGCACAGAAGGCAGCAAGCTGTCCAGCCGCGAGTGCATCAGCCACCGCCTGTTCGTCCACCAACGGACCACGGCCAGTGTTGATGAGCACGGCCGTAGGTTTCATCTTTCGCAGTGTATCGGCGTTGATCAGATGACGCGTATCTACTGTCAGCGGACAATGCAACGACAGGACATCCGACGTCGCCAGCAGTTCTTCCTGGGACACTTTGGCAATGCCCTCGGGCAGCTGTTCTGCCGGTTTGCTGGTCAGCGCCTGCACCTTCATGCCGAAGGCAAGAGCTATCTGGGCCACGCGCCGTCCGATATTCCCCACCCCAACGATTCCGAAGGTCTTACCGGCGAGTTCAGGCAACTCCGTGTCCCAATAGATGAAATCGGGATTGGAGCTCCATCGGCCGTTCCTGTTCTGGATGGCGTAATGCTCGGTACGGTTGGTGACTGTCAACAGGTGTGCAAACACCATCTGTGCCACGCTGTCGGTGCTGTAGGCCGGCACGTTGGTCACCACGATGCCGCGCTGCCGGGCAGCCTCGATGTCTACCACGTTGTAGCCTGTGGCCAGCACGCCAACATACTTGAGCAGCGGCAACTGCTGGATGACCTCCCTGCTGATGACAACCTTGTTGGTCAGCACGACGTCAGCGTCAGCAGCCCTTGCCACTGTCTCACTCGGTGCGGTACGGTCGTACACCGTCACCTCGCCCACTTCTTCCAGACTCTTCCACGACAAATCACCGGGATTGGCTGAATAGCCGTCAAGTATTACTATCTTCATCTTCTTAAGGTTTTAACATATTGAATGGGGACAAAGGTACGAATAAAAAACAGAAAACGGCATATTTGCTGTATTTAAATTTTGCATTTCCCTCGTTTATTTGTACTTTTGCACACAATATGGGAAAAATCATCGTAGCAGGCATAGGGCCTGGCAGCAAGGACGACATCACGCCCGCCGTGCTGGAGGCAGTACGGGAGGCGGATGCCATTGTGGGTTACAAATACTATTTCCAGTTCATTGAACCGTATGTGAAGTCGGGCTGCGCATGCATCGACACGGGCATGAAGAAGGAACGTGAGCGTGCAGAGCAGGCTTTCCAGCTGGCAGAACAAGGCAAGACGGTGGTGGTCATCTCGTCGGGCGATGCGGGGCTGTATGGCATGGCACCGCTTATCTATGAGATGGGCAGGGAGCGTGCACGTGTCTCCCCGGCACAACCGGCTACTGAGATTGTCACCCTTCCAGGCATCTCGGCCTTCCAGAAGGCAGCATCGCTGCTGGGTGCTCCCATCGGGCATGACATGTGCATCATCTCGCTGTCGGACCTGATGACCCCTTGGCAGGTGATAGAACGGCGCATCAAGGCTGCTGCGGCAGGTGACTTCGTGACGGCAGTCTACAACCCCAAGTCGCACGGACGCTACTGGCAGCTCTACCGCCTGCTGGAGTTGTTCTTGCAGGAACGGTCGGCAGACACCCCCGTGGGCTATGTCCGTCAGGCAGGCCGTGAGGAGCAGAAGGTGAAAACAACCACCCTGGGACAGTTTGACCCTGAGGACGTGGATATGTTCACGGTTGTCCTGATAGGCAATTCCCAGTCGTACCTGACTGACGGAAAGTTCATCACGCCTCGCGGGTATTATCGCGAACAGGCGGATGAGGGGAATAAGATTGGGCAGAACATCATGATGGAGTCGTTTCGCACCATAGCCCGTGAACTCAAGAGCGACTACCCCTTAGACCACAAGTGGGCCTTGCTGCACGCCATCCACACAACGGCAGACTTCGACATGGAGGACATCCTTTATACGGATGCCAACGCTGTCGAGCATTTATATAATAAGGTGTCGGGCAGAATGCTGAAAACCATCGTTACCGACGTGACAATGGTGACCAGCGGCATTCGCAAGGGGGCACTCCAGCGATTAGGTATGGAGGCAAAGTGCTACCTGTCGGACCCTCGCGTGCCAGCGCTGGCAGATACACAGGGAATCACCCGCACCCAGGCCGGCATCCGCCTGGCTGTGGAGGAGCATCCCGATGCACTCTTCGCCTTTGGCAATGCCCCTACGGCATTGATGGAACTGTGCGAGCTCATACGCAAGGGCAAGGCCCATCCTGCCGGCATCATTGCTGCCCCGGTAGGCTTCGTGCATGTATGCGAGTCGAAGCACATGGTGAAGCCTTTCAAGGATATTCCCAAAATCATTGTTGAGGGTCGCAAGGGCGGCAGCAACCTCGCCGCTACGCTTTGCAATGCCATCCTGACGTTTGACGACGCAGCGCAACTAAAACCCGGACGCGACCTTTAATCATTTGAAACAACGAATTACACCAATTTACGAATCTATGCAGCACTTTGTTGTCATCGGCATCACGGACCATCCGCAGCCTTGGTTTCCACCAGAGGTGTTAGCCGTCATCAAGAACGGAAAGGTGTTCTCGGGTGGCAAGCGCCATCATGAGATTGTGGCATCCCTGCTGCCAGACGGTGCGGAATGGATAGACATCACAGTGCCGTTGGATGACGTCTTTGAGCGATACCGAAGTCTCGGCGACAAGACTGCCGAGCATCCTTTAGTGGTCTTCGCCAGCGGCGACCCGCTGTTCTTTGGCTTTGCCAATACCATCAGGCGCAAGATGCCGGAGGCAGAGGTCGTGGTTTATCCCACCTTCAACTCCCTGCAGATGCTGGCCCACAAGTTGGTGATGCCTTACCACGACATGCGCATTGTCTCGCTCACAGGCCGTCCCTGGCCGGAATTTGACAGCGCATTGATTGAAAGAGCATCCAAGATAGGCATCCTCACGGACCGCGAACATACACCCGCCACCATTGCCCGGCGTATGCTGGATTACGGCTACACCTATTATAATATGCACGTCGGAGAGCACTTGGGAAACCCGGAGCGTGAGAAAATAACGACACGATCACTCGAAGAAGCCGCAAAGACGGAATACGCCATGCCCAACTGCGTGATACTCGACGGCAAAACCGCCGAGCACAAGGGGCTTTACGGTATTCCTGACAGTGCGTTTGCACTCCTGGACGGCAGAGAGAAAATGATTACCAAGATGCCCATCCGGCTCTTGACGCTCCAAGCCCTCGAACTGCCCCAACGACAGGTGTTCTGGGACATCGGCTTCTGCACGGGAAGCGTCTCCATCGAGGCCCGCCTGCTATTTCCCCATGTTCAGATAGAAGCCTTCGAGATCAGGCCTGAATGCGAAACCATCATCCAAGAGAATGCCCGTCGCTTTGGTGCGCCAGGCATTGGCATACATATCGGTGACTTCCTTGCCACGGACATCTCCGGACTTCCTCGTCCTGATGCCGTCTTCATCGGTGGACACGGGGGCCGTCTGAAGGACATCATGGCGAAAGTCCTGACGGTCATGGCCGATGACGGTGTGATGGTGCTTAACAGCGTGGTAGCCCCCAAGGTACTTACCGACAGCCACCGTCTCTGGGATGAAGCATGCGCAGAACTGGGACTGCGGCAGGAACCACCGACAAGCATACAACTTAACGACAATCATCCAATAACGATACTAAAATGCAGAAGATAGCCATCATACAGGTGAGCGAGGCCGGCAGCGAGATAGCCGCTACGCTGAAACGACAGCTGGGTGCCACAATCATTCAGCGCACGGAAGTTGGCAAGGAATGGAGAAAGCAGGATGCCTTCGTGTTCATCGGTGCCATGGGCATCTGTGTCCGAACGATAGCACCCTATATCCAGAACAAGCACGAAGACCCTGCCGTGGTCTGTGTCGACAGTCTTGGCAAGCATGCAGTAGCCGTGCTCTCAGGACATGTAGGCGGTGCCAATGAACTGACGCGCCAGATTGCAGCGCTGACGGGTGCCCGAGAGGTCATCACCACCCAGAGCGACAATGCCGGACTATGGGCGCTCGACACTTTTGAGAAACGTTTCGACTGGCCTGTTGCCAGCGACATCGACGACATGAACGACTGCATCTTCGCCTTCGTCAATCGCAAGCCCACAGCCCTGTTGTTGGAGGCTCGTGACGAAGGTACCGACTACCTGGAGTCGACGAAGCCTGACCATGTTACCATCATCAACGACATCAGCGAGGCCGACCCTCGCAAATACAAGCTGCTCATCACCGTGTCGCCCTTTATGCGCCATGCGCCAGAGGGCATGTTCGAACTGCATTTCGTGCCGATGGTAGGTACCGTTGGCTTTGGCCTGGCTCATCATCCTGACGACTACGAATGTATCTACGACGAGATAGACGAGGCTTTCGCCCGTCGCGGCATCCTGCCCTGTGCACACAAGTATTGTACCATCGACGTGAAAGAGGGCGAGGAGTTCTGCGCGATGCTCGAAGAGGAATACGACGAAGAGGTCGTATTCTTTACTGCCGACGAACTTGCAGCCGTCGATGTTCCCAATCCCAGCGAGACTGTCGCCAAACACGTGGGTACTCCCAGTGTCTGCGAAGCGGCAGCCATTCTTGGCTCCAACAATGGCAAACTCATCATTCCCAAGGTGAAGGGCAAGAACTGGACCGCCGCCCTCGCCATCGACTACCAGCATCTCCGCGTCAGTCCGCGTCAGTCCACCGCCCACATAGAAATCGTCGGTGCCGGCCCTGGCGACCCTGACCTTGTCAGCGTCCGGGGCAGGAAGATGCTGGAGCAGGCCGACCTTATCCTATATGCCGGTTCCCTCGTCCCCAAAGCCCTGACCGAGTGCCACAAACCGGGTGCCGTGGTGCGCTCCTCTGCCGACATGAACCTTGAAGAGCAATGCGCCCTGATGAAGGAGCACTACAACAAAGGGCACTTCATCGTCCGTCTGCATACCGGCGACCCCTGCATCTTCGGAGCCATACAGGAGCAGATGGCTTTCTTCGATGCCAACGGTATGGACTACCATATCACCCCGGGCATATCGTCGTTCCTCGCTGCCGCTGCCGAGTTGCGTTCGCAGTTTACCATTCCTGAGCGCACACAGACCATCATCCTCACCCGTGGCGAAGGCCGCACACCCATGCCCGAAAAGGAACAGCTGCACCTGTTGGCCCGTAGCCAGAGCACCATGTGCATCTTCCTCTCTGCGTCCATCGTCGACGACGTACAGCGCGAACTCCTACAGGAATACCCCGAGGACACGCCCGTTGCCGCCTGCTATCACCTCACATGGCCTGACCAGCGCATCTATCGCGGTGTTCTGAAAGACCTCGCCAAGATAGTCCACGACAACCATCTGACGCTGACAACCATGCTCGTAGTAGGTGAAGCTATCGACAATCGCGCCGGTCTCTCCGAACTCTATAACAAATATTTCACCCATCTGTTCAGACAAGGCGAAGCATGATACTGGTATTCGGTGGTACGACGGAGGGCCGCAAGGCATCGGAAGTGCTGGAAGAGGCGGGCAATGCCTACTATTACAGCACCAAGACAGGTGAGCAAGACATCACCCTGCATCATGGTATTCGTATCGATGGTGCACTGAATGTTGAGTCGATGCGGGCTTTTTGTTGTGAGCACGACATACGACTAATCGTGGACGCTGCCCATCCCTTCGCCTTACGACTGCATGAGACAATAGCCGATGTGGCGGCTGGTTTGCAGATTGCAGTCATCCGCTACGAGCGCATCTATCCTCCGCGAGACCCCGACATCACATGGATTGACGACTACGCCGACATCATAGCATCGGACTTACGCGGACTTACGCTGTTGGCAACGACTGGTGTTCAGAGCATCAGTAAACTGAAGTGGTTGGAGTCAAAGGGCGTCAAGGTCATCTATCGCATACTGAATCGCGAGAGCAGCATTCTGTCGGCCCACCAGCAGGGAGCCAGCGATGACCAGTTGTGCTATTATGAGGATGATTGCCTGCCCGATGCTGATGCCATTCTCCTCAAGGAAAGCGGAATCAGCGGTGGTTTTGTCGGGAAGGTTTCAGCTGCCCGCAAGAAGGGTATGCGTATCATCGCCCTCAAGCGACCGGATATGACGCAGCGGATTGCATCGCCACACTCTCATGGAGAGAACCGCCCCCGCTGTGTAACCTGCTGTGTCAACGGTCCCTATGGTCTGCGCCGTGCTGTTGAGAGACTGCTGCCGGACTTCTTCCCCTTGCATAGTGGGCTGACGACGGGAACGTGTGCCACTGCGGCAGCCATTGCCGCGACCCGTCGGCTGCTCTATGGCGAGACGCCGGCAGAGGTCCCTGTGACATTGCCCAATGGCGAAACGCTCAGTGCTGCCGTCGGTTTTGCCGACGGCCATGCCTACTGCATCAAGGAAGCTGGCGACGACCCGGACGTGACAAATGGCATCGAAATCCGAGCCACTGCGACTCATAGTGATTCGCACCACCCACTGGTCGAAATCTCTGCCGGCGAGGGTGTGGGGCGCTTTACGCTTCCGGGCTTCGACTACCCTCCGGGCGAACCTGCCATCAACAAAGGACCCCGCGAAATGATGCGTGCCAACATCAAGGAAAATGTAAAGATCACCATCAGCGTGCCTAACGGCGAAGAAATAGCCAAGCGAACCTTCAATCCCCGCTTAGGCATTGAGGGCGGCATCTCGATTATTGGCGTCTCGGGCATCGTGAAGCCATTCTCGGAAGAAGCATTCATCGACAGCATCCGCAAATGCGTCAAGGTGGCCTTGGCCAGCGGCACCGACCGCATCGTCATCAACAGTGGTGGCAAGAGTGAGCGTTTTGTCAAGGCCCTCTACCCCACTCTGCCTCAGCAGGCCTTCGTGGAATACGGCAACTACATTGGCGAGACGTTGAAAATCATCAACGACCTCACGCCTCTCCACTCACCGCTGCAAGTGACCCTTGGCGTGATGCTGGGCAAGGCCGTCAAGTTAGCTGCCGGCCATCTGGACACCCATAGTCGTAAGACGACGATGGACAAGGCCTTTATTCAGCAGATGCTACAAGATGCAGGCATCAGCATCGACATCAGCGACATGACGCTGGCCCGAGAACTATGGGAACGCATCCCCGAAGGCGGGCGTAATGCTTTTGCCCATGTGGTCATCCGCCATTGCGCCGACCATTGCAACCCCCTCTTGTCGAATGGTCAACTGACTATTCTGCTGATTGACGACGACGGAACAATACACTCGCTATGACCGGGGCTCCAACGAGTGCCGTGACGCTGTTGACGGGCAGCGCTCCCTCGAATCCGGGCATGCGGGCGATGAAGTTGCAAAGCAATGCTAGCGCTGCACCGCACAATGCGGTGGCGGGCATCAGGATGCGGTGGTCGCTGGTGCGGAAAATGGCACGCGCCAGGTGCGGAACAGCCAGACCGATAAACATGATGGGACCGCAATAGGCCGTGACGATAGCCACGAGCACACCGCTGGAAATGATGACCAGCATACGACTGCGGCGGATGTTCAGACCCAGGTTGGCGGCATAGCGGTCGCCGAGCAGCATCAGGTTCATGTCCTTCACCAGCAGGCAGGCCAGCGGCAGCAGGATACACATCAGCACGATGAACAGCACCATCTCGTCGCCGGAGACCCGGCTGAAGGAACCCAGTCCCCAGACCACGAAGGCCTTCACGTCCTCCTCGGGTGACAGGAACTTCAGTACGCCGATGATGGCATTGGCCAAGTAGCCTATCATCACACCTATTATTAATAAGGTGACGTTGCCCTTCACCTTCTGCGATATCCAGAGTATCAGCGACAGCACCGCTAGGGCTCCGACGATGGCGGCAATACTCATGGCCGCTTCACCCATGTAGCCGAGCCGGCTCAGCGCTACGCCGCCTAACTGTCCCGACAGCAGGACGACGAAAGCCACGCCCAATGCCGAGCCGTTGGATATGCCCAGCACGGAGGGACCTGCCAACGGATTGTGGAATACCGTCTGCATCTGCAGTCCGCTGACGGCGAGTCCTGCCCCGGCAACGATGGCCGTGAGTGCCTGCGGCAGGCGACTGCTGATGACGATGTTCGTCCAAATCTCGTTGTCGTTGGCTCCGCACAGGATGCGGCAGACCTCTACTACGGGAATGCGTACTGTGCCGAGCAGGAGGTTCACCACCAGCAGCACGGCAATAGCAGCGAACAAGACTATAAACTTCGACGCCCTCATATTATTTTATATTTTATATTTTATATTTTTTATTTAGGGCGAAGCCCGCTTTTTATTTAGGGCGAAGCCCGCTTTAGTAGTCTGTAGTAGGTCGGCTCGTAGTCGGCACCGACTAATTCGGGATGGAAGATGGCGACGAAGTCCTTCAGCAGCACGTCGGGCTGGACGGGGGTTATCTCGTAGTACGGCTGCTGCTTCATGTTGCAGTAGATGACCTTCCGTTCCTTAAAGGCCTTGAACAGCTCGTTGCGGGGCTCGCTGGCTTTGAGGGCTTCATACGAGAAGTCGCCCTGGTAGCTGTTCAGGATGCGCCAGTAGTCGGCATTGGCCGAGAGGGCGTACATCTTCTCAAACTCCAAATTTTCGCCGCTGGTCTCGTCGTCGTTGATGACGTAGTCGGCACCGGCATCGCGAAAGATTTGTGCCAGATAGTTCTTGCCGCCCACGGCATGCCAGTTGCCATAGTGCATCTCGCCGCTGGTGACGGTGGGACGGGTCGATACCTTGCTAGCCTTTTCCTTCAAGTCATTATAGCGCTTCTCGATACCTGCGAACACCTCGCTGGCCTCACGCTCCTTGCCGACGAACATACCCACCAGCTTAATCCACTCCGCCTGTCCCAGCGGGTCCAGTTCCTTATAGCCCAGATGCGGTACCAGCGTGATACCAGTCTCCTTGATGGCATCGTAGCCGCCGCGCTTCGAGGGCGAGATGAAGATGACGTCAGGGTTGGCGGCAAGCACCAGTTCGGTGTCGAACTCGCCCTCCATGCCAATCTTCACCATCTTGCCGTCCTTCACGCGCTGCAGGATGTCCTTGTTGAACAGATTCTTCGTACCCGTGATGCCCTTCACCACATCGTGGGCGTCGAGCACGGTGAAGTTCGACAGCTGCAGGGCCGTCATGCAGATGGTGCTCTTGATGGGCACGCGAATCTTCGTATAGCCGCCGGGTACCTCAACATCGTCGGCGTGCACCAAGGCGAAGTGTTCGTGCTTGCCGACATCCACCAGACGGATGTCGCCCGAGTCGCGTACACTAAAGCCCTTGGCATATTTCACTTCGATGGTGACGATACTGTCAGTAGTCTCCGCGTCGGCTTCTTGCGACCGGCCGCTTTTCCCTGCACAAGCACAAAGCAGAGCGACGATGGTGACGGATAAGGTTAGTTTCTTCATTGCTTTTCTTACCTTCTATTTTATATTTTTTATTTTATATTTTATATCTAGGGCGAAGCCCGCTTTATTATTTCGTATATTCGTTCGATGTCGACATGCCGACGAACGTGATCAGCCAGTTTGTTATACTGTTCATCCTTGAATGCAGCCAGACTTTGTACGGGCCTGGAATCGTGCGACATATCCTGAAGCAGGTGCTCAATGACGGGGGCGTTGTCGAGGAAGCCGTGGATATAGGTGCCTATGCAATGGTCGCCCATCACGATTTGCTCACCTCCCGGCTCTGTCCCGTCACCACTATAGGACACGCCCTGATGTATCTCGTAGCCCTGACAAGTCTGTCCGTTGAATTGGAAGGTGACCTGACGGGTCGTCTTTTCGGCAGTCATCGTGGTATGGACGGGCAGAATGCCGAGACCGGGCAGGCTCATCACCGTGCCCTCTATGCCGTCGGGGTCGCTGACGGTCTGACCCAGCATCTGATAGCCGCCACAGATGCCGATGACCATCTTGCCGTCACGATGGGCCCGCCGGATAGCCTGGGCACAACCGTTGCGGCGCAATTCCAGAAGGTCGTCAAGCGTCGACTTCGTACCTGGCAGGATGATGATGTCGGCTTGCTGGATGTCGGAAGTATTGTTGGTGTAGAAGAGGTTGACACGAGGGTCGCGCTCCAGGGTATCGAAGTCGGTATAGTTGCTGATATGGCGCAACAGCACCACGGCAACATTCACCTTGCCCTCGGCCAGTTGGCGGCGCTTCTGCTCCAGGGCAACACTGTCTTCCTCGTCGATGAATATATCTTTATAATAAGGTATCACGCCCAGCACGGGCACGCCGCAAATCTCCTCCAGCATCTTCCTGCCACCGTCGAAGAGGCGCATGTCACCACGGAACTTGTTGATGATGACGCCCTTGATGAGCTGGCGGTCCTCGGGCGACTGCAACATGATGCTGCCATAGACGGAGGCAAAGACGCCGCCGCGGTCGATGTCACCCACCAGAATGACGTCAGCCTGCGCATGACGCGCCATCGACATGTTCACCAGGTCGCGGTCTTTCAGATTGATCTCGGCAATGCTCCCCGCTCCCTCCATCACAATGGGATTGTAGCGCGAGGCCAGCCGGTCGAAAGCATCGCAGACCTCCTTGCGGAAATCTATTTCCCTTCCCCTCTGCGAGAAGTTAGGGGTAGGCTTCCAATAGTTGTAGGCGTCCTTGTTGCCTATGGGCTTTCCGTTGAGCACCACCTGAGAGGTATGGTCGGAACTCGGCTTCAGCAACAGCGGGTTCATGTCGGTATGGCAGGGAATCCCTGCAGCCTCGGCCTGGACAGCCTGGGCACGTCCTATCTCCAGTCCCTCAGGCGTGGCATAGCTGTTGAGCGCCATGTTTTGTGCCTTGAAGGGTGCGGGATGGTAACCGTCCTGCCGGAAGATGCGACAGAAGGCAGCAGCGACGATGCTCTTGCCGACATCGCTCCCCGTTCCGGCAAACATCACCGGATGTAAATATCTCTCACTCATCGAATGTCATATCGTAAACTTCAAACTTCAAAATACAAATGCGTATAGCTCGCCAGCACATTCTTATAACGGAAAACGGGCGTGTTGACCGCCTCGCCCTTGGCATTATACACCTGGGTAACCGATGGCGGCACCTCGCCCAAGAATTGCGTATAGTGGAACTCATGGCCTCTGTACTCCTTTCCGTCGAGCATGAAACGGCGATAGCCTAATGAAAGCTTGCGGTCTCGCTCACGAGCCGTTATCCGATAAGGCAGAACACCACACATCGCATACGCTCCGTCGTCCGTCACAATGCTCTGGCAGAGATACATCATTCCTCCACACTCAGCAATGATTCTTCCCCCCCCTTCGGCATAGTCCCTGATAGCCTTACGGCATGCCTCGTTGTTCACCAGTGCCTCCAGATGCTTCTCTGGATAGCCGCCCGGCAGATAGAGCAGGCCGACATCCCCGAACAAGGGCACGTCGTGTTCCGGATCAAAGAAGCAGACCTCAGCAAAACTGTCTATCGTCTCCTGATAGATAAAGGAGAACGATTCCTGATTGCGTGCTATCAGACAGGTTGATTTCATTTTATTTCGCTTTTGCCGACAAAGTTACGAAAAAACGAGGGAAAAGCCAAATTTATTTGAGCTTTTCCGAGTGCAAGTAACTTCGGCATAGCCAAAGTTACGAAAAGTCGAGGGAAAAGCCAAATTTATTTGAGCTTTTCCAAGTGTTACGTTACTACAACCCATAAAAAGTCAAAAACTATGCTATGAGTGCTATGATTGGCCGAAAGTTGCTTGTTTACAATAGGTTAACCTATAGCATAGTTTCTAAAAACTGTGCTATAACTATGCTATAATTGAGACCTTTGAACCCATCTGGAGGCATTTCGCAGGGTCAAACAAGCCATCGGATAACCTTCGAAATGCCTTCAGACAGGGTTTAAGTGCCGTCCGGACAGGGTTCGAACTGCCTTCAGACAGTTGTCGGGTGACGTGCAGAGAGGGGGCGAGTGACGTGCGGGGCACCTTTTGCGCCTACGCAAAACACCTTACGGGCATACCCAAAACACCTTACGGGCATACCCAAAAAAGTTGAGCCCATTTTTTCGTGACACATGGTCACCACACTCAGTTGACGACTTCGATTTCTGCCAACGACGTGGACCTCTTAGCGGTAGCGTCTTCTTTGCTCTTGCTCATGGTTACCTCCACATTCTTCAGGGTGCCCCTGGCCTTCAACGTGTTGAAGTCGGGATCTACCAGTTCGAAGGTGACGGTGTAGGTGCCCACAGGCAATACCGTCTCGGCAGTCTCCTTCGAGGCATAGCCGAACTGGTTGAGCGACGCAACAGGTGTCTTGTCCTCCTCGCCCGATTTATAGACCATCACGTTGCGCATGGTGTAGTGTGTGGCATCGTTTCGCAACGTCAGCAGTCCCCATTTGCCGCGGTCGGGCACAGGCAGCTTAAAGGTACAACTGGCCCAGCCATTAGCGCTGCTGGCATCGACCACGTTGCCCTGTTTGTTCCGCGCCTGACCGAAGGCCATATTCCAGTCGCGGCGGTTCTCATTGTATTCGATAGCCCATCTCCAATGATACCACGTGCTGTAATTCAGACGTACACGAGCCTTCAGATGGAATGCTTTCGTGCTCTCATCCGCTACGCCGACCGAATCATAAGGGATGTGCCACATCCAAACATTCTCTGCCTCGAACTCCCTGCGCACATCTTCGGGGAAGTCCCTTTGGACATCATCCCAGTGGTCGCTCAGCGTGACATTGTTGGAATTCCAATGGTAAGTCACTATGTTCGTTTCAGAGTTGCGGGTATAGTCAATGTTCTTCAACGTGTACTTGATGGCATTCTTCCACTGGCACGAGAAGCCAAAGTTGCCACCTATCTTGCCTCCGCCTTTATCGCCGCCAAGGTTCTTACCACCGGACACCGAACCGCTGATGCCGAACGAGAACTCATTGGTGTGGTCGCGAGACGAAGTAGAGTTGGCCGGGTACGGCAATTCCTGGAACCGGGTGCCTGCTGCTACATCGTTGGTACTCGGGTCAATCAGCGAGAACTCGTAGTCCATCGTATTGAACCAGAAACCGTAAATCCTGATTTGACTGGCAACATGGTCAACCTTCTTGGCCACCCACATCGAATTGTTATGTGGAATCACCCGGCTGCGGACAGCATAGTAGTCGCCGGCTTTTTCTTCGCCGTTTACCGAACCCATATAGAGTGGCATCACGTCGAAACTCATCGTCACCGACGCAGAAGCTTTGAGATAGTCGGGAGAATACGCGGTGCCTTTGTCGATAAACACATTGGCACTGAAGGGGAAGTTGACAGAATAATGGTGGAAACCCTTCTTCAGATTCAGAACCATCGTGTCAAAGTTGGGTTTTCCACTGTCCTGGGCCCTGTTGGAGGCACGCCATGAACGGCTGTCGGCAGCATCATCCAGGATGTCCCGCTCGAAAGCGTCAATCCACTCCACCAAGGCCGTCAGTCGTGTGTTGTAGTAGTTCAGGTCCTTGTCGGTCCTTACCGTCACCTCTTGGTTCTCTTCGTTGACCACCGTCATCTCGTCGGGCGCGTCGAGCAGATAGAAAATGTCTTCATACAACGTGTGTGTGCCCCATATCAGCTCGTCCCAGTCGACGAACGACTCGTAGCCCAACTCGGGTAAGTCATCGTCCTTCGGGGGCAGCAGAAGAAGCAGTCCGCCGCCATCGTAGAACTCGTTCAACTCCTCCAAGTGAGCGAGCGCCCAGCTAAAGCCTACTACGGCTATATAGGCATCCCCCAGACTTCCGGCTTTTTGTGGAAACGTGGACGACAGCGCCTGCTGGAAAGCGAGCGGAGCACCTTCGATGCCGGCCATGAAGGTAGGGTCGTCACGATGTTTCCAGTTGGTGCTGGGGTCCACCATTTCCGTTACAACCGCTTCGTCAGAGTCAGAAGAATTGTCGTTGTCTTTACATGATGCCACCCCGAGCATCAATAATAGTGACAACATGAATAGTTTAAAATGGGCTTTCACCATGTTTTTATCTTTTTGATTAGTCGGTAGAATGCTTGATTTTCTCATTGCATATCGCTTTTGCCGACAAAGATACGAAAAGTCGAACACAAAACAAAGAAACTTGTTTCTTTTTTTGTTGAGACGGAGTATCTTCGCCATCTTTGATGGCAAAGTTACGAAGAAAAGAGAGAAGAACAAAACAAATTCATTTGTTTTGTTCTTCCGAGTGCTAGGAACTTCGCGCTGAAAGCGCAAAGTTACGAAATTATGTTAATCCTCCCTATAATATTACTTAAAATTCCCATAATATGGATTTATTGTTGTAATTTTGCCGTATGAAACAGAAATATGCCGTCGTCGTGCTATTTGCACTGATTATCACTTCAAGTTTTACCAGTTTGGACAGTTACAGATCTGCGAGCAGGATGGTTAATGAGGATCTGGACAGGGCGTTAGCTCTGACCTTGGAGGAGCAGCAGAGCAATGTCATCAGTCAAGACACCATCCGAACGTTCAACAGCCATCTTCAGATAGTTGAACTGCGAGGGAAGGCGACGCTGGCCGTGGATACCCGTGGGCAGAAATTCCAGGCTTACGCACACTGCTCTGAGGCGACAATCTTCAGTTTGTCTGACCAGAGGCCTGCAATCATCCTTTGGCTGTTGACAGGATTTTGGGCGATGCTGATGTGGTATCGTCGTCGGCAGTCACTCGTGGCTGAACCGTTAGCGGTGACTATTACCAATGGGAATGCTTTTGGTGGAATGATATACTCTGAGGATGATGGTTGTTTCTATTCTGCCGATGGTTGTCAGGTACAACTCACTCCCATGCAGCATCAGTTGATGGTGATGTTCTTCCATTCACCCTCGCACTCGCTGACGAAGATTGAGATTTGTGATGCCCTGTGGCCCAAGAAGCCTAATGCCAGCGAGACGCTCTACACCCTAATCCGCAGGCTAAAGCCAGTCATAGAGCTACATTCGAACCTCATAATCGAGTCTGACCGCAGTAAGGCATATCGATTAAAGGTAAACAAGTAAAAGATTACCTGACATCTGCCTGACAAGTGAATGTCAGACAAATGTCAGACAGTTTTTTCGAACCTTTGGTTATTTGTTGCTACCTTCGCCGAAAAAATCAAGCGAAGTATGATGCAACTAACAACATTCCAAAGAATCAACACCTGTTCAGCATGGCTCACGTTTGCCATTGCTGCCATTGTCTATGGACTGACCATAGAGCCAACAGCCAGTCTGTGGGACTGTCCGGAATTTATCGCCTGTGGCTACAAACTGGAAATTGGTCACCCACCTGGTGCGCCAATATTCATGCTGGTAGCCAACCTTTTCTCTCATTTGGCCTGCGACACTGCTCATGTGGCAATGATGGTCAATCTGCTGTCTGCACTTTTGAGTGCAGGATGCATCTTTTTTCTGTTTCTCACCATTACACACCTCGCCAAGAAGTTGGTTTGCCCTAAAGTGGAGAGTTTAACCACTCCGAATGTCATTACCATCGAAGCGTGTGGCGCGGTGGGAGCATTAGCCTACACTTTCAGCGATACTTTCTGGTTCTCGGCAGTTGAAGCCGAGGTGTATGCTTTTTCCAGTTTTCTGACAGCCTTGATGTTTTGGCTGATATTACGATGGGAGACAGAGGCTGACAGCCCACGCAGTGACCGATGGATTATGCTGATAGCCTATATGACAGGATTATCCATTGGTGTCCATCTGCTCTGTCTGCTGTGTCTGCCTGCCATGTCCTTTGTGGTCTATTTCCGTCATGCCAAGCATATAACATTGGTGGGTATACTAAAAACATTGGTGGCTGGGGCAGTGCTGGTAGGCGTTATTCTCTATGGACTCATTCCCGGCATTGTGAAAATGGGTGGCTGGGTAGAACTGCTGTTTACAAACTTGCTGGGTAGCCCTTACAACACGGGACTCGTCGTTTACATTATCCTGCTGACAGGCACTCTCATAGTATTATATTATAAGGTAAAGCACAGATTACTCAAATTGTCGCTGGCCTGTGTGCTGATGATATTGGCCGGCTATAGCAGCTATGGTGTCATCTTTATCCGTGCTAATGCCAATATGCCGATGTGTGAGAATGCTCCAGCCAATATTTTCGCATTGGGCAGTTACCTGAACCGCGAACAATATGGAGACATCCCACTCTTCTATGGGCCAACCTATTGCAGTGAGGTAGAACGAGAGCCCGTAGGTGAGTACTTGGTTCCAAAGCAAAAGGAGGGCAAGGCGATTTACCGTCCTTCGGCAGACTCCACGAAGCAGCAATATGAAGTCATACGCCACGACTTCAAATATCTGTACAAGGAGAACATGTATTTTCCTCGTATGCACTCGCAGCGACACGCTAAGGCATACGAAGATTGGATGGGCGGGGTAGAAAAGGTAGGGAACTTGCCCACCTTTGCTGAGAACCTGCGCTTCTTCATTTCCTATCAGGTAAACTTCATGTACTGGCGTTATTTCCTGTGGAACTTCGTGGGACGGCAGAATAATATCCAAGGGCATGGCGAGGTGGAACACGGCAACTGGATTACAGGCATCACGTGGATTGACGACTGGCTGTTGGAATGCGACACGTCAAAGCTGCCGTCAGACCTGGCACAGAACAAAGGTCGCAACGCGTTCTTCGCCCTCCCCCTGCTGCTTGGTTTGGCTGGGATTATCTGGCAGTGGCGTAAAAGGACAGAC
>ERZ842401.1492-NODE-1492-length-33386-cov-6.502625_pt1 | contig 33386 bp, 31 predicted proteins | sample MGYA00521270_ERZ842401 | MGnify/ENA primary metagenome ERZ842401 (study PRJEB31892, sample SAMEA3878208) | bioreactor metagenome | biome: Moose rumen | place: Sweden | collected 2011-10 | study: EMG produced TPA metagenomics assembly of the PRJEB12797 data set...
CCTTGGAATTTGCTATTTTCTGCCAGCCTGTTACCATACAGCCGTTTGTGCCGAAATAATATTTATAAGCGACACCTTTACTATTCTTTATTGATTTCCAGCCTGTTGCCATAACGCCGTTTTCATCAAAATAGTGCTTATATACCTTGCCGTCACCGCGCTTGATGTTCTGCCAACCGGTCTGTTTTACACCGTTGACATAGTAATAATATTTGCCGTTTTCTTTTAAAAGACCGTTCTTTAAGCTGGTTTTGCCGACCACATTACCATTTTTATCAAAGGTGTATTCAACACCGTCTATGTCAATGATTTCATTGTTTGCCCAAGATGGATTAAAATAATAATTTTTTCCATCAATTACATGCCAACCAATTAACAGTTTTCCATCTTCGCCTGCATAGTATCTTTCTGCGATTGGAGCGTCTTCTGTTCCAACATAGCCGCAATCTATCCATGTGTTTTTTTCTGCTTTGCCGTCGTCACCAAAATAATAGTATTCATTTGGAGAGAAACCGACACTGTTATTTTTTTCAATACCGTCACTGCCAAAATAGTATAAATCACCGTCAATTGATACTAATCCATATCCGGGAAATCCGATTATTTCGCCGTTTTCGGCTGCATATATCTTTCCTGTAGTCCCATCATCGAGCTGTATTTCGCCCCAGCCTGTCAGCATAACGCCGTCATTGTCAAAGTAGAAAGTATGATACTCATACGATTCAGTGTCCGGATAATAAACATTTATATCATACATTCTTCCGGTTATCTTTTCACCATTCTCATAATAGTATGTATTTCCGTTATCAGTAACCCAACCATTCTCAATATCAATGCCTTGCTTGATATTTATCGTGCAAGGCGGTTCGTAAAACCCGATGTAGCCAAATTCAAAATCATATATATGATCCTTTTTTAATTCGACTGTAAGTTTATAAATATACTCTGAATCCATATGAATTTGGATAGGTTGGTTTAAAATTTCCTCATTGGAATTGTTAGTTATATCATAAATTCTCAGGCTATCAATATCACCGGTTAAAGTTATTGTGTATACGCAGGTTTCATTCGGTGTAAAGTGAATAAAATCTCCCAAAAACCAGACATCCCACCATGATACATAGCCCTCGTAAGGATTATACTCGCCTGTTGATTTTCGACAAGACGATAAATCAAGCGTTTCGCCTTCTGTTAAATTGATTAGATTTAAGTCCTTAAGATCCCCGTCAGTACAATGAATTGTTGCCCTGTAAAGCTCTTTGTTGTTGCCGTCAATGTCAATTGTTGACCATTGCTCTTTTGTTCCCTGATAATAAATGTCTGTTAAGGAGTCGCAACCGTAAAAAACACAAGCACTTATACTTGTAACGCTTACAGGGATTGTTATGCTTTTGAGTGAACTGCATAAAACAAATGCGGAATCCCAAATATCGTCAATATTTTTCGACAGCACAATGCTGGTAAGCGTGCTGCACGCTTTAAAGGCGTTATTATTTATTCTCACTACTTTTACGCCATCAACCTCTGTTGGTATAAGAAGCGTTTCATCCGAACCCTTATAACGGTCAATAATTATGCCATCATTTGTTGCGGTGCTATGGATTTCCCATTCAAGTTCATTATAATTGCCTTGGTTGACTGTTACAGTGCAAGGTGTAGGTTTATACACATTAAACGGACTTGGGATAATTTCATATGTATGTTCCTTTAAGAGCATAACCTTAGCATTAAAAATATGCTTATCATCACTTGAGTTATAAAAATCTTCGGCACTGTAAACAGTTTCGTTGAGACCTTCTGTTAAATCATATACGGTTAAACTTTGAATGTAACCTGTAAGAACAATTGTATATGCTCCGGTTTCATTAGGAATGAACCGTAATGAACTGTCCAAAATATAGTCATCTTCCATTAACCAGTCTTCTCCAAAAGAGTATTTCAAGGACCACAAATCGTAAGTTTCGTTTTCGATTAAATATACGATGTCCTCGCTTTCCTCCGCAAAGCTCGTCAGGTTCGTCAGCGGTATGGCTGTCAGGACCATAACAAGGACTAATAAAACCGATAATCCTTTTCTTAACATTTCATTCTACTTCCATAATAATTTTTAAAAAGTAAACAATTAAATTATAAAATTAAAAACTATTAAACACAATACTCTGGCAGCGAACTTTTAATAATTAGTATTATTTTTTACTTTACATTACTTATCAATAATTTGTATTTGTTTTTAGGTATATAACCTTGAGGTGATTAAATGAAGCGGTTGAAAGGGGAAAAAGTATTACCATTGACAGAGATTTGCTTGAAAAACTCAATTGCTATTGCAAAAAGAATAATCGTGTGCTAAAATATTTAAGTTAAAAAGATTATCTTGAAAAAGGGGTATAAAAATTTATGTCCGGACATTCAAAATGGAGTACAATTAAAAGAAAAAAGGAGAAAACCGATAACCAGCGCGCAAAGGTTTTCACCAAAATCGGAAGGGAAATTGCAGTTGCAGTCCGTGAGGGCGGCCCCGATCCGGCAGGCAATTCAAAGCTCAAGGATATTATTGCAAAGGCAAAGGCTGCAAACGTTCCAAACGAAAATATTGAAAGAATTATAAAAAAGGCTGCCGGTGACTCTGACGGTGCAAACTACGAGTCCGTAACGTATGAGGGATACGGTCCGTCGGGTATCGCGGTAATGGTTCTTGCTCTTACGGATAACCGTAACCGTACTGCCGCCGACGTTCGCCATTATTTCGACAAGTACGGCGGAAATATGGGCACAACAGGCTGCGTATCCTTTATGTTTACCAAGCAGGGTCAGATTATTATTGACAAAGAGGGCGTTGACGAGGACGCTCTTATGACGGACGCTCTTGAGGCAGGCGCAGTTGACTTTATTGCCGACGAGGACGTATTTGACGTTCGCACCGAGCCTACGGATATGGGCGCAATAAATGATGACCTTGCCGCAAAGGGTTATACGATTCTTTCGGCTGACGTCGCTTACATTCCCGGCACATACACCGCTCTTTCAAACGAGGACGATATTAAGAATATGGGTAAAATGCTTGAAATGTTTGAGGATAACGACGACGTCCAGGAGGTTTACCATAACTGGGAGAACGAGGACGATTACGAAGGCTAAACTTGCCCTCCATTTTATGAAATGTCGGGCGTTAAATAAATCCACAGCGGATTCGTGAAGTACGCTTGCGCGCGTGAAGTACCTGCGGCGTGAAGTACCCTACGGGCGCGAGTGGATTTATTTTATTTCACGTTTTAATTATTAAAATATTTCACGACGACTTTTGTCGGTATTTCACGTTTTGCGTTAAGCAAAATATTTCATTTCGCGATATTTGATGGAGGTTATTTGTTAGATGTCAGATTCTAAATTAAGAGATCTTTCAATGGAATTTGCTGTTTATGTTTTGAGGTGTAAAAGGGCATTATTCACTGAAAAATCAAATTGAGCGTTCCGCAACCTCAATAGGAGCAAATATATATGAAGCTAATTATGCGCATAGCAGAGCGGATTTTATTTCAAAACTTCAAATCGCTTTAAAAGAGTGCTACGAAACCGAGTATTGGCTGGAATTGTTTGTAAAAGCGGAAATAATCGATAAAGAAACCGTTACGGATTTATCTAACCTTTGCGGAAAAATAAGAAGACTTTTGGTAGCGTCTATAAATACGGCAAAGAAAAATAAAGAACAGGCTTGATTCAAGCCTGTTCTTTTTATCTGTTTTTTATTAGAATTATTTTTTATTCTTTTCAATATATTTTTTTATTGCGTCAAACGTTTCGTCACTTATATCGTGCTCAATTTTACACGCGTCATCAGCCGCCGTTTCCTTGTTAACGCCGATACAGGTAAGCACCTTTGTAAGCACCTGATGCCTTTCATATATTTTCTCTGCAATTTCTTTGCCGAGGTCGGTTAAAAGAAGGTGACCGCTTTCGTCCGTGTCAAGGTAGCCGCCGTTGCGAAGAAGCCCGACTGCGCGGCTTACGCTCGGCTTTGAAAAGCCCATATATTCCGCAACGTCAAGAGAACGCACATACGGTTTTTTCTGTGAAAGTATTAAGATGGTTTCAAGGTACATTTCGCCCGATTCCTGAAGCTGCATTGTCCTCCCTCTTTTCTGCTTTAATGTGTTAATTTTACCACACCCTCGGCTGTTTTTCAAGTGGGTTTGTGTCAAGGAGTTCTTTTCATCATAATATGTAAGGAAAGGATGTGCTTGAAAATGTCAAAAGCAATTACCTTTATCGGCGGCGACAGCCGTTTTTTGTATGCGGCGCAGTACTTTGAAAAAGAGGGCTTTGACGTAAACCGCATTTATTTAAACCGTGACTCGGAAGCGAAAATTTCCGATACGGTTGTATTGCCCGTGCCCGTTTTAAGAAACGGTTTTTTAACAGCGCCGCTTCATGCGGAAAAAATAACCGCTGAAAAGCTTTTTGATATTTTACCCGAAAAATCAACCGTTTACGGCGGTGTGACGGGGGAATTGCTATTTTCATTTGCAAGAAAAAAGGAAATAAATCTCATTGATTACTATAAGGACGAAGCTCTGCTTAAAGAAAACGCTATTCTTACCGCAAGGGCAACGCTTGAATTGATGAGAAACGAAAAAATACCCGTCGGGAACGGGAAAATATTTATTCTCGGCAACGGAAGATGCGGAAAGGCTTTAGCCGATGTGCTTTCGTCAGTCGGGGGGAACGTAACGGTTGTGACAGGTAAATCCTCTGAATATTCTTTCATTTCTTTTAAGGAAATGCAGGATTATATCAGCGAAGCCTCGCTTATAATAAATACCGTTCCGTCACCCGTTCTCGGTGAAAAGGAATTGAAAAAAATAAATAAAAAAACGAGTATTATTGAAATCGCCTCTGCGCCCTACGGAATTGATTTTGACGCGGCAAAGAGGCTCGGTATAAACGTGATTAAAGCGCCGGGGCTTCCCGGAAAGTACTTTCCGAAGCAGGCAGGTGTTTTAATCGCAAAGACAATTATCAGGGAGATGAATAAATGGCAAAAATAAAAGCAGGCTTTGCTTTGTGCGGCTCATTCTGTACCTTTTCCCAGGTCGTGCCGCAGATAAAGAGGCTTGTTGAGAGTGATATAGATGTGTACCCGATTATGAGCGAAACGGCTTATTCAACGGATACGCGCTTCGGCAAGGCAAAAAAGTTCAGGGATGAAATCGAAGAAATATGCGGAAAAAGCATTATCCACACGCTGACCGCCGCCGAGCCGATAGGACCGAAAAAAATACTTGATGTACTTATAATCGCGCCCTGTACGGGCAACACAATAGGTAAAATTGCGCTCGGTATAACGGACACGCCCGTCTGTCTTGCGGCAAAGGCGCATTTAAGAAATCAAAGACCGCTTCTCATAGCCGCTTCGACAAATGACGCGCTTTCCGCCTCGGGAAAGAATATCGGGCTTCTTATGAATACCAAAAACATCTATTTTGTGCCCATGCGCCAGGATGACGCAACGGGCAAGCCCACCTCGCTTGTGGCGTATTTTGACAGAATCAAGGACGCAACCTTCTCCGCCCTCTACGGAGTGCAGATTCAACCTGTTTTTGATTAAAATAAGGGCAGTCGATGACTGCCCTTTATACTCTTATTTATCCTTTTTATCATCCGAATTCTTTTCCCTGTACTTATCGTACGCTTCCTGCGCAGACTCAATACGTTTTCTTATAGTTTCACCGAATTGAGAAACATTAAGAAGTCGGGAGGATTCCTTTGTTCTTCTTGTTGTGCGGCTGTTAAATGAAGCAAACTGATTTCGAAATTCAATAAGCTGGTCAGCCGCCGAGGACATCCATTCGTTAAGCCTTTCTTCACGCTTTTGCGAGGACTCCTGATACTCTTTTCTGCGCTTTTTCATTGACTCCTTCGCGTCCGAAACTATTGCGTCGCGAACAACCGAAAGCTGCTCGGTAGCCTCTCTTGCCGTTTCACCGAATTTTTCAAGACGGACAAGCATTCTTTTAATATCGAGAGCGCTTTTGAGCGTGTCAATAAGGTCAAAACCGAAAACAATAAGAATTGCGCCGAGAAGATACGGCCTTACATAATGCGGAATAAAATCGTAAAGCTGCTCGATTACATACGGTCTTAAGCCATAGACATAAAGCATTGAAGCGAGCGCCCAGATTACAGTATGGCGGAAGCAGATACGTCCCTGAATGTTCAAAAACTTATCCGAATAGTCCCACCAACGCGCGTGGAACATTTTTTCCATTATAAGGCTTGTCATAAATTCCAGCGTGTCGCATAAAAGAATTGCAAGCACGGGGACAATGAAATAATGGTACTTTTCGGGAAAATAAGAACAGATTTTGATAATCAGCTCCATAATCAGCACGCCGCAGCCGTAAATCGGGCAAAGCGGACCTGTAAGGAAGCCTCGGTTTATAATGCGGTGATGGGCAATTGAGCAGTAAATGCACTCGCCCAGCCAGCCGCCTGCCGAAGCAAAGAAGAAAAGAAGCAGGTAAAAGATTATTTTATCAAACATCTCTGCCAATCTCCTTTAAAAATCTTTTTTTATAGCTTTTTGAAAGCGAATAGCAAAGCTCCCTTGTTGCGCAGTATTTATCCGAAAGGCTGACTATAAGACCCTCTCTTGAAGAGGGGAGGGTTACGGTCAGAGGGAACATATGCTTTAAAATTATTTTTTCCTCTTTTTTGTTAAGAGCGCCGCCCGTAAGAATTTTTGCGTTATCGGCGGCAAATTTCGGGTGAAGATAGCCGTGAGGACGGTGCCACATTTCTTCGCTGTTTCTCCAGTCGTAAAAAACCATATCGTGCATAATCGAGCCTCTTGCGGCTGACTTGTAGTCGAGCCCTAAACGGCGGCAGACAAGAAAGCTTAAGTACGAAACGCTTGTCATGTGCTGCAGCCTGTCGATTTCAAGGTGCTGTTCGTACTCCTTCATACGCTGAATTTCGGGTCTTTCGTAAAGGTCGCCGACGACGGAAAGATAGCATTTTCCGTTAAGATGGGAATATATATCGTATGATTTTTTATATTCTTCGTAAAGCTTACTCAAAGTATCTCTCCTAAAAAAATGTTCAACGAGTGAAGATTATATCACATTTCATTTAATAATACAATTACAAATTTATATTTATTGACTTTTAGTTTTATTATTGTTAAAATAACCGTTGAGTAGACTGGGCAGTTGCGTAGTTTAACTATGAGGAAAGTCCGAGCATCATACAGCAGGGTAACGGCTAACGGCCGCCGAGGGCGACCTCCGGGAAAGTGCATAGAGATATACCGCTGCGTTTTGCAGTAAGGGTGGAAAGGCGAGGTAAGAGCTCACCAGTGCGTCGGTGACGGCGCTGCTAAGTAAACCCTACCCGATGCAACACCGACTGAAGTTGTCAGCTGGGCAGATACTTCGAAGGGTGGCTTGAGCCTTACGGCAACGTAAGGAGCAGATAGATAATTGCCTTAAATGACAGAACTCGGCTTACAGGTTTACTCACCTTATGAAAAACGCCCCATATTATGTTATATGGGGTGATTTTTATGGAATTATTCTTCGGTGTTCTCTTTATATCCTTTATGTTTATAGGAATCGTCTTTTCGGTTTATGCGGTTGTTTATCTGCTTTTAAGACCGAGGGAAAGGTGTGAAACCGTTTTATTTCCTCTTTATGAGAATGACGGCGACATAAGAAGAATACTCGGCTACATTTCCTATAAGTACACGTTTTGCCCGGCCGGGGTGAAAATTGTGCTTGTTGATATGGGACTTAACAACATTCAGAAAGAGGTTTGCAGGCAGTTTTGCGCCGAAAATCCGTCGGTGAAGCTTATAACCTCTGAAAAAATAACGGAAGTGCTTTAATTGGACGACAGGAATGAAAAGGTAATAATTAACGGTACCGTTGAGAGTGTTACGTTCTGTAACCCTGCAAACGGCTTTACTGTTTTTGAATTTTCAAGCGATGAGGACGGGGACGTTTTCACCGCTGTAGGCGTCGTCAGCTCTCTTTCGCCGGGCGAGAGCGTAACGCTTACGGGCGTATGGCAGACGCACCAGTCCTTCGGCAGACAGCTTAAGGTGGAAATGCTTGAAAGACAGATGCCGGTAAGCACGGAACAGCTTTTCAAATATCTTTCCTCGGGCGTTATTAAGGGAGTCGGACCTGCCACTGCCGAAAAAATAGTTAAAAAATTCGGAGAGGACAGCTTTGACGTAATTGAAAACGACTGCCTTCGCCTTACCGAAATAAAGGGCATTTCTCCCGAAAAGGCGAGGAAGATTTCAAACGAGTTTAAAAATCAGTTTGCCGCGCGGAGTACCGTTATTGCGCTTGAGCAGTACGGTATGACTACGAGCGAATGCCTTGCCGCGTTTAAAAAATTCGGCGTTGAAGCGGCTTCAATAGTTAAAAATAATCCTTACAGACTCTGTACCGAAATTGACTCGATAGGCTTCGAGCGAGCGGAGGAAATCGCGTCAAAAATCCCTTCCTCCTTCAACCGCGAATACCGTTCGAACGCAGGGCTTCTTCATATAGTCAAGCATAATCTTTACTCAAACGGACACACCTGTCTGCCCAGAGAAAAAATGATAAAGCCTGCGTGTGATTTTCTTGATATTACTGCCGATGAGGCTGAAATAGCTATAGACTCTTTAATCAGCGAGAGACAGCTTATAACCGAAAAAATAAATGACCGCGATTTTCTGTTTTTGCCTTCGTCATACAATGCCGAAAAGAAAATCGCTTCAAGAATGGACGTGCTTTTGCGCTTTCCTCCCGAGCAGAATTTCACCTTAAGCGAGGACATAGACCGCATTGAGAAAAAGGACAAAATCACTTACGGCGAAAAGCAACGCGAGGCAATTGAAAAAGCCGTCAACAAGGGTATTCTTATCCTTACGGGCGGTCCCGGAACCGGTAAAACGACAACAATAAAAGGTATGCTTCGCCTTTTTGAAAGAGAAAAGCTTGATATTGTCCTTGCCGCGCCGACGGGAAGAGCGGCGCAGAGAATGACCGAGGTAACCGGGTACGAGGCGAAAACAATTCACCGACTTTTAGAGGTCGAATGGGACGAGAGCGACAGACCCGTTTTCAGACGCAACGCAAGAAACCCTTTGGAAGCGCAGGTGCTAATAGTCGACGAGCTTTCAATGGTTGATATTCACCTTTTCGCGTCTCTTATGGACGCGCTCCCGTTCGGCTGCAGGCTCATTATGGTCGGCGACAGCAACCAGCTTCCGCCCGTCGGAGCAGGAAACGTGCTTCACGACTTAATTGATTCGGGTCTTTTGCCCGTTGTTGAGCTTAACGAAATTTTCCGTCAGGCTCAGCAGTCGCAGATAGTTACAAATGCCCACTCAATTGTCCGCGGCGAAAAGATAGATTTAACGAGAAATGACGGCGACTTTTTCTTTTTGAAAAGGGGTAACGGAATTCTTGCCGCAAAGACGGTAAGGGAGCTTTACTGCGAAAGGCTGCCTGCGGCTTACGACTATAACCCGATTAAGGATATTCAGGTGCTTTGTCCCTCCCGAAAGGGCGACGTCGGCACGGTTCAGATGAACAGAATGCTTCAGGAAGCGGTTAACCCGTATTCCGACGGCAGAGCGCAGTTCATCTTTAAGGGAACTGCGTTTCGCTCCGCGGACAAGGTTATGCAGATTAAAAACAACTACGACCTTGAATGGGAAACGGATGACGAGAAGGGGACGGGAATATTCAACGGCGATATCGGCTTTATTGAGGATATTGACACCCGTTCGGGCGTGCTGTTTATAAACTTTGACGGCAAACGGGTTATGTACCCGGCGGCTAATCTCGAGGAGCTTGAGCTGTCCTACGCGGTAACCGTTCACAAAAGTCAGGGCAGCGAGTTTAAGTGCGTAATTCTTTTAGCAGTCGGCATTGCTCCGCAGCTTTCTTACAGAAATCTTCTCTATACCGCTGTGACAAGGGCAAAGGATAATCTTATAATTGTCGGAACCGAAATGCAGGTTTTTTCAATGATAGAAAACGATAAAAAGACAAAGCGGTATTCGGCGTTAAAGCATTTTCTTACAGAGGGTAAAAATGAATAGTATTTCGCTTCGTCAGTTTATTTTAAACGCTTTTTTCCCTAAAAGGTGCGCGCTTTGCGGAACGGTAATAAATCCGCATTACCGACTTTGTAAAGAATGCGAAAGCGGAAGCTTTTTCATAAAGGACGAAATCTGTACCTTTTGCGGCGCCGAAAAGCAGTTTTGCAAATGTAAAAAGCATAAAAATTCCTACTCTGCCGTGTGCGCTCCGTTTTATTACAGGAACGGAGCCAAAAGAGCCGTGTTAAAGCTTAAATACGGCAACGGCGGCGAGTATGCAAAGAACCTTTCGTCCTATATGGCGCAATGCGTCAAAAAGAATTATTCGGATATAATAATAGATGAAATCTGTTTTGTTCCGATGACCGCCCGTCAGGAAAAACAGCGCTCCTTTAACCAGAGCGAGCTTCTTGCAAACGGACTTTCTCAACTGTTGGGAATACCCGTAAGAAAGTATCTTGTAAAGGAATTTGAAACCAAGCCGCAGCACTCGCTTAAGGAGAGCTTAAGAAAGGGCAACGTGCTCGGCGCATACAATGCAGGCGAGGTGTTTGAAAATTCCTCGTTAAAGCAGAGAAGCGTTGAAAAAATAAGTCCCGAGGGTAAAACAATTCTTCTTTGCGACGACATTAAAACAACGGGTTCAACGCTTAACGAATGCGCAAAAATGCTTCTGCTTTCGGGCGCAAAAGAGGTTGTATGCGTAACGGCTGCGATTACAAATAATCGTGTTGACAAAAACAAATAAAGGTGTTAATATACATTATAATATTAAAGGCTGTGAAGAGGATTAAGGTATTTTGCCGCTTTAAGAGAGTTGCCGTTCGGTGCAAGGCAATACGGCGTTTACCGTCGTCACCTCGGAGCTTTCCTGCCGAATTTTTAAGCAGGGACGGTCTGCCGCCGTTACAGGCTTTGAGCGGCTCGTTTTTATAACGGGCAATTTGAGTGGTACCACGGATTTTATTCGCCTCATACTTTTGTATGAGGTTTATTTTTTTATTATTGTCATCCTGAGCGTAGCGAAGGATCTAAACCTACAGGAGAAAAAATGTATTACGTATACATTATGACAAATAAAAATGACGGAACAATGTATATCGGAATGACAAACGATTTAGTCAGACGGGTATACGAGCACAAAAACCATTTGGTGAAGGGATTTACATCAAGATATAATGTTGAAAAACTTGTTTATGTTGAAGAAGCGTCAGATGTGATGGATGCTATTCAAAGAGAAAAGCAATTAAAGGGATGGACTCGTGCGAAGAAAAACGCACTTGTTGAATCACTTAATCCTGAATGGGAAGATTTGTGGTATTCTCTTTTTTAAGGTTGAGATTCTTCACTTCGTTCAGAATGACAATCTATACATTTTTTTGGAGGGAAAACAATGCGAAAGGAACTTGCAACAAAGTACGATCCCAAGGACGTTGAGGACCGTATATATGCCGAATGGCTTAAAAACAAGTATTTCCACGCTCGCCGTGAGGAGGGAAAGGAGACTTATACAATAGTCATTCCGCCTCCGAATATCACCGGCCAGCTTCATATGGGACATGCGCTTGACAATACTTTACAGGATATTCTTATCCGCTATCACCGTATGGCGGGTTACGATACTCTCTGGCTTCCCGGCACCGACCACGCTTCAATTGCAACGGAAGCGAAGATAGTTGAGGCTATGCGTAAGGAGGGGATTTCCAAGGAGGACCTCGGAAGAGAAAAATTCCTTGAACGCGCGTGGGACTGGAAAAAGCAGTACGGCGGAAGAATTATTGAACAGCTTAAAAAGATGGGCTCGTCCTGCGACTGGGACAGAGAGCGCTTCACTCTTGACGAGGGCTGTTCAAGAGCCGTAAGAGAGGTTTTTGTTAATCTCTATGAAAAGGATTTAATTTACCGCGGAAACAGAATGGTAAACTGGTGTCCGCACTGCAACACCTCGATTTCCGACGCAGAGGTTGAATACGAGGAGCAAAACGGCAATTTCTGGCATCTTCTTTATCCCGTAAAGGAAACAGGCGAAAAATTAGAGCTTGCCACAACACGTCCCGAAACTATGCTCGGCGATACTGCGGTTGCAATTAACGCAGAGGACGAAAGGTACAAGCACCTTCACGGCTGCCACGTTATCCTGCCGCTTCTCAATAAGGAAATTCCCATTGTCTGCGACGAACACGCCGATATGACAAAGGGCACGGGCGTAGTTAAAATCACGCCTGCTCACGACCCGAATGACTTTGAGGTAGGCGTTCGCCATAATCTTCCTATTGTCCGCACGTTTACCTATGACGGTTATATGACCGGCGCAAAGGAGAAGGAAGAAGCCGACGAATTAAGAAAATCGGGTAAGGCTACGCAGAATGAGCCGGAGGTTCTTGACTGCGGAAAATACGCCGGAATGAGCACTCTTGAAGCGAGAAAAGCTATATTAGAGGACCTCGAAAAGGGTGGATACATCAAGGAAATTGAACCCATTAAGCACGACGTCGGCACTTGCTACCGCTGCGGCACAACAATTGAGCCTATGGTTTCAAAGCAGTGGTTTGTCCGTATGGGACCGCTTGCCGGTCCTGCTATGGAAAGCGTTGAAAAGGGCGAAATCAAATTTGTTCCCGACCGTTTTAAGAAGAATTATATGAGCTGGATGAGAGGTACAAGAGACTGGTGCATTTCCCGTCAGCTCTGGTGGGGTCACAGAATTCCTGCGTGGTACTGTGACGACTGCGGCGAAACGATTGTTTCAAAGACGGATGTTGACGTTTGCCCGAAGTGCGGCGGAAAAAATCTTTCGCAGGACCCCGACACGCTTGACACCTGGTTCTCGTCTGCGCTCTGGCCGTTTTCAACTCTCGGCTGGCCCGATGAAACCGAGGATTATAAGCACTATTTCCCGACTAACACCCTTGTTACGGGTTATGACATTATCGGCTTCTGGGTTAGCAGGATGATTTTCTCCTCGCTTGCCTATACGGGTAAGCCGCCGTTTGATACGGTTCTTATCCACGGCCTTGTCCGTGACGCATTGGGCAGAAAGATGTCAAAGTCTTTGGGTAACGGTATTGATCCGCTTGAAATAATTGACAAATACGGCGCCGACGCTTTGCGCTTTACTCTTGCAACGGGTAACAGCCCCGGAAACGATATGCGTTTCTCGGACGAAAAGGTTGAAGCCAGCCGTAACTTTGCAAATAAAATCTGGAACGCTTCAAGATATATTCTTATGAACATCACCGAAGACGAGCCGGCTCCCCATATCCCAGAAAAGCTTTCTCTTGAGGATAAATGGATATTAAGCCAGTATAATACTCTTGTAAAAGAGGTTACGGATTCGCTTGATAAGTTTGAGCTCGGTATGGCGGTTCAGAAGCTTTATGACTTTATCTGGGACGTTTTCTGCGACTGGTACATTGAGCTTACCAAAATCCGACTTAACGGCGAGGATGAAGAGGCAAAGAAAACTGCGAAAGCAGTTCTTGTATATGTAATGTCAAATACACTCAAACTGCTTCACCCGTTTATGCCCTTCATCACCGAGGAAATCTGGCAGGCTCTTCCGCATGACGGAGAAACGATTATGCTCTCATCCTGGGCAAGGTATGACGAAAAGCTCGATTTCTCGGATGAAGAGGCAAAAATGGATATGATTATGACCGCCATTAAGGCTGTAAGAAACCGCAGGGCGGAGATGAACGTTGCTCCCTCAAAGAAGGCGAAGGTGTCTATTGAAACGTCATTTAAGGACACCTTCACAAGCGGTTCGGTATTCTTTAACCGTCTTGCTTCCGCAAGCGAGGTTGAGGTCGGCGACAGATTCGACAATATGGACGGTGCTGTTTCAATTATCACCGAAAGCGCAAGAATTTATATTCCGCTTGACGAATTAGTCGATTTCAAGGCGGAGCTTGAACGCCTGAACAAGGAAAAGGCGGCGGTTCAAAAGGACCTCGACTTTGTAAACAACAAGCTTAATAACAAAAACTTTGTTGAAAAAGCGCCTGCCGCAGTTGTTGAAGGACAGCGCAAGGCACAGGCGGCTTACCTTGAAAAGATGAAAATGCTTGATGAAAGCATTGCAAAATTGGAAAACAGATGACCTATAAAGACGCCGAAAATTATGTTCATTCCCTTTTGGCTTTCGGAATTAAGCCGGGACTTGAACGGATAAGCAAATTACTTTCTCTCTGCGGTAATCCGCAGGGAGATTTGCGCTTTATTCATATCGCAGGCACCAACGGGAAAGGCACAACGTCCACCTTTATTTCAAATATTCTTTCCGAAGCAGGATATAAGACGGGGCTTTTCACCTCGCCTTATGTAAAGGATTTTCTTGAGAGAATACAAATTGACGGCAAGAGCGTTTCAAAAAGAACCTTTGCGTCAGCCGTTGAAAGGGTTAAAAACGCAGTTAAAAAAATGGATGAACAGCCGACTGAATTTGAGGTTATAACTGCGGCGGCAATGCTCTGTTACAAAAAGGAAAACTGTGATATAGTTGTGCTTGAGGTCGGCCTCGGCGGCAGGTTCGACGCAACAAATATTATTGACGCGCCTCTTTGCTCCGTGATTACCTCGGTTTCACTTGACCACACGCAGGTGCTCGGCGACACGGTTTCGCAAATCGCAGCCGAAAAGTGCGGTATAATAAAAGAAAACGGTATTACCGTTACCTCGTCAAACCAGAACAAAGAAGCGTTAAAACAGATTAAAAAGAGCGTTAAGGAAAAGAATAACTCCCTTGTCATTTCCGATTTTGAAAGCGTGAAAATAACAAAGGAGAGTATTTACTTTACCGAGTTTTCCTATAAAAATAAAAAATATAAAATCCGTCTTATTGGCGCTCATCAGGTTGAAAACGCTCTGAACGCAATTGAAGCGGTAAGGCATATTAAAGGCGTTACGGATAAAAATATCAAAGACGGACTTTTAAAAACCGAAATGACTGCGCGAATGCAGATAATAAACGAAAAGCCGCTGACGCTTATTGACGGCGGTCATAACGAGGGTTGCGCTCTTGCGCTTGAAAAGGTTTTGAAAAGCTTTATTAAAACCGATATTCACGCTTGTATAGGTATGATGGCGGATAAGGACTGCGAAAAGTATTTAAGTATAATTTTACCGCTGTGCAAGTCCGTTACAACCGTCACACCGAATAACCCGAGAGCAATTTCGGCAAAAGAACTTGCAAAGACAGCTAAAAAATACTGTAAAAATGTTTTTGTTGCTTCAACGCCGAAGGAAGCGAGAAAACAAGCAGAAAAAAATGCAGGTGAAAACGGCGCGGTAGTAATCTGCGGTTCGTTTTACCTTGCAGGGGAAATACTGTAAAAGGTGAATGTCATTCCGAGCGTAAGCGAGGAATCTCAACTTTAGAAAAATGAATGTCATTCCGAGCGTAAGCGAGGAATCTCAACCTTATTTATTAAAAAAGGAGTAAAAGAAATGAACGGGAAAAAGCTTACAAAAGGCCATGATAAAATGCTTGCGGCTGTATGCAGCGGCATAGCGGAATACTTTGATATTGACGTAACGCTTGTCAGAGTCGGTTACGCATTATTGACCGCTTTCTTTGCCGGCATACCCGGAATAATCGCTTACATTGTTCTTGCGGCAGTAATGCCCGAGCCGACAGATTATTGAAAAATAATCAATAACAAAAACCCTTCGGAATTAGGGCGTGCGGATTAGGGATTTAATAGCCTCAAAAACCATCCTTTAGCGTAATACTACGTTAAAAATGCTCGGAATACAAAACAGTATTCCTGCGCTTTTCGCCTTGTCTTACACTAAAATATGATTTTTTGAGGTGCATACGCAATTTTGAAATAGAAATTTTTCGTTAGAACAATGAATAAAAGCGGGTTAAGGCTGACACCTTAACCCGCTTTTTGAAGCAGTTATAGCGGAAAAGGGCTTTTCAAAATCTGTTAAATCCCTTATCTGCACGCCCTTTAACCGAAGGGTTTTAAATTTTAATTGATATTTATATTCTTGCTACGCCGTCTTTCTTTGCAGCTTCTGCAACTGCAGCAGCAACCGTGTCCTTGATTCTCGGGTCGAAAGCGTGGGGAATGATGTAGTCGGGGTTAAGCTCTTCATCACTTACAAGTGAAGCAATTGCATATGCCGCCGCAATCTTCATATTCTCCGTGATGTCGCTTGCCCTTACGTCAAGCGCGCCGCGGAAGATGCCGGGGAATGCAAGCACATTGTTAATCTGGTTCGGGAAGTCCGAACGACCTGTGCCGACAATAGCTGCGCCTGCAGCCTTTGCGAGGTCGGGCATTATTTCGGGAGTCGGGTTAGCCATGGGAAGAACTATCGGGTTCGGATTCATGGACTTAATCATTTCCTCGTCAACAATGCCGGGAGCGGAAACGCCGATGAAGATATCGGTGCCCTTCATAGCCTCTTTAAGGCCGCCCTTAACCATACCTCTGTTAGTAACCTTTGCGATTTCCTCCTTTGAGGGGTTGAGGTTTTCTCTGCCCTCGTAGATAGCGCCTGTTCTGTCGCAAAGGATAACGTCCTTAAGACCTAAGGTCATAAGAAGCTTTGCAATTGCAACGCCGGCTGCGCCCGAGCCGTTGATAACAGCCTTGCAGTCTCCTAAGTTTCTGTTTGTCAGCTTCATAGCGTTAATGAGAGCCGCGGAAACTACGATAGCCGTGCCGTGCTGGTCATCGTGGAAAATCGGGATATCACACTTTTCCTTAAGCTTCTTTTCGATTTCGAAGCAACGGGGAGCGGAGATGTCCTCAAGGTTTACTCCGCCGAAGGAGCCGCTGATTTTATAAACAACGTCAACGATTTCGTCAACATCCTTTGTCCTTATGCACATCGGGAATGCGTCAACGCCGCCGAATTCCTTAAAGAGAACGCATTTGCCTTCCATAACGGGCATGCCTGCTTCGGGACCGATGTCACCTAAACCGAGAACTGCTGTACCGTCTGTGATAACAAGTACCATATTCCAGCGGCGGGTAAGCTCCCAGCTCTTTGTGTAGTCAGCCTGAATTGCAAGACAGGGCTCTGCAACGCCGGGTGTGTAAGCAAGGGAAAGCGCGTCCTTATCGCCAACCTTTGCGCGTGCAACAACCTCCACCTTACCTTTCCATTCGCCGTGAAGGCGGAGTGATTCTTTTCTGTAATCCATAAATATACCTTTGCCTTTCAGTTATCTTTCAATGTGTGATTTAATCTTCTTTGTTTCGGGATAGGGCTTGTAATTCTCTTCCCACGGGAAGGTGTAATCAAGACCGAGTTCATCTCTTACTGCGTTGATTTCGCCCTGAACGGATTCGTTAATCGGAACGCCGTGAGGCTCTCTCTGCTTCCAGATTTCATATTCCTTTTCGCCTGCGATATAAATTCTTTCAGCGCCGGGAGCTTTTCTTGAAGCGCGGACTGAACGGATAATGTCGCCGGTCTTCTTTCTGCAGATTTCTTCGCCGAGGAAGTGGTTCGTATCAATTGCAATGAAGAAGTGACCGAGGTGATAAGGTCTGATGTTGCCCTCTTCATCCTTGCCGTCAAGAGCTTTGCCGTATTCGCCGTCCTGAAGAACGGAGGAAAGGAACTCAACGAACATTGCGAAGCCGTAGCCCTTGTAGCCGCCAAGAGCTTCGCCGATACCGCCGAGTGTGGTGAGAGCGGCTGAACCTTCACGGATTTTCTTAAGAGCAACGCCTGCGTCGCCTTCAACGGGAGTGCCGTCGATATTGATAATTGTACCCGGGTGAACGGGCTCGTCAATTCTTGCGTAATACTCGATTTTACCGTTCTGTGTAATTGAGGTAGCGCAGTCGAAGTTAAAGTCAAACGCTTCGTCTGACGGAACGCCGAGTGTGAACGGGTTAGTGCCGAACATACCCTCCGTGCCGAAGGTAGGAGCAACCGACGGACGGGCGTTGGTACCTGTCATACCGATGCAGCCCTGCTCGGTAGCCATTGAGGTATAGTAACCTGCGATACCGTAGTGGCAGGAGTTGCGTACAACAACCATACCCATACCGTATTTCTTCGCCTTGTCAATAGCCATCTGCATAGCGCGAGTGCCGATAACCTGACCCATGCCGTTGTGACCGTCAACAACTGCTGTTGTTTCCGTTTCCTTAAGGATTTCAAAGTTCGTTGTGGGGGACTGAATGCCTGCCTTGATTCTGTCAAGGTAAATGGGCTTAAATCTGTTACAGCCGTGGCTTTCAATACCTCTTTTATCCGACTCAAGAAGAACATCCGTACACATTTCGGCTTCTTCTCTCGGAATACCGTATCCGACAAATGCGTCGGTTACAAAATCAGTGATTAAGTTCCAAGGACAAACTACTTTTGGCATAACTTAAATCTCCTTTTTATTTAATAAAATTTTAACAAACTTTATTATATCATATATTTTACAAAATGCAACCGAAATGCAACATTTTTCGTCTTAAAAATAACTGTATACAAAATGTTGTGTTTGTGGTAAAATAATAAGTAATCCAAAATTATTTTACGGAGAAACTGTTTATGCTTAAAATCAATGAGTTTTATAAAAGGGAAAAGGTTTTCCCCGAAAGGATAATTCAGTTCGGCGAGGGGAATTTTCTTCGCGGTTTTATTGACTGCCTTATAGATTGCGCAAACGAAAAGGGAATTATGGACGCTTCTGTTGTTCTTGTTCAGCCCAGAGGTGACAGTAAGGTTGACCTGTTTAATTCCCAGGACTGTCTTTACACCCTGCTTACAAGGGGAATTAAGGACGGCGAAACAGTTGACGAAGCAAAAATTATCAGCTGTATTTCACGCTGTATTTCACCCTACCGCAGCTATATGGAATTTCTTGACCTCGCCAAGGACGAGAACTTAAATGTTATTTTTTCAAATACAACCGAGGCGGGTATAGTTTTTAACGGAAATGATGAGCCTATTGATATGCCGCCGTCAACCTTTCCTGCAAAGCTTACCGCATTACTGTACGCAAGATTCAAGGCGGTTCTCGGCGACACGTCAAAGGGCTTTCTTATTGTCCCGACGGAGTTAATTGAACAAAACGGAGACAAATTAAAGGAAACCGTTTTTGCGTACGCAAAAAAATGGGAATTAAGAGAGGAGTTTATCCCCTGGGTTGAAAGCTCCTGCTGTTTTGCGAACACGTTTGTTGACAGAATTGTCGCCGGCTTTCCGAGAGAAGAAACCCTCGTCCTTGAACAAAGGCTTGGTTACGAGGATTTTCTTATGGACGTATGCGAGCCGTTTTTACAGTTTTATATTCAGTGTGACGAAGAATTCCGCGACAGAATCCCGTTTGAAAATCTCGGCTTTGACGTTAAATTTGTAGACGACCTGACTCCGTACAGAATGAGAAAGCTAAGGCTTTTAAACGGCGCTCATACCGCCTGCGCGCTTTCGGCTTTTCTTGAAGGGTACGAAACGGTATGCGAAATGATGAAGGATGAAAAGTACGTCCTGTTTTTAAACAAGCTTCTCAATGAAGAATTAGTCCCTTTTGCCGATACGGATAAAGGCGAAATTGAGGAATTTTCTTCCCATATTCCCGACAGGCTCAAAAATCCGTTTATAAAGCACAAAACCCTTGAAATTTCATTTAATTCTTTTTCGAAATTCAGGGCGAGAAATCTTACCTCGCTTGTCGAACACTATAAGGTCAACGGCGTTGCGCCGACCTGCCTTTGCTTTTCTTTGGCTGCTCTTATCAGGTTTTATAAGGGCGAATTCAGGGACGGAAAATACATAGGACTGCGCGGAACCGAAGAATACGAAATCCGCGATTCGCTTGAAATACTTGTTGACGTAAGTAAGGCGTATGAATCCGACGACGTTGTACGGGAAATTCTCTCGAACACGTCAATATGGGGAATTGACCTTATGCAGATTTATTCGCTTTATGAAAAGGTTGCCGCTTTTTATGACGAGATAGTTGAATTCGGCGCGGCTCATACAATAGAAAAGGTTATTGAATAAAGCTTAATGAATTAAAAAACGGGGCGACCCTTTGATACGGAGGAAAATATGAAAGCATTTATGGACGAAAACTTTCTTCTTACAACCAAAACTGCCAAAGCGCTTTTTGAAAAAGGAGCAAAAAACACTCCGATTTTTGACTGGCACTGTCATCTTTCACCAAAGGAGATTTATGAGAACAAAACTCCGTCGGGGATAGTTGAGCTTTGGCTCGGCGGCGACCATTACAAATGGCGCGCTATGAGGAGTATGGGTATTGATGAAAAATACATAACGGGAAATGCGAGCGACCTTGAAAAATTCACTGCGTATGCAAAAACTCTTTCTTACGCAGTCGGAAATCCGCTTTATCACTGGACCCATCTTGAATTACAAAGATATTTTAATATTTACACGCCCCTGAATGAAAAAACGGCGAAAGAAATATTTGACGAGTGCAACCGCCGGATTTCTTCGGGTGGCTTTACTCCCAGAGAGCTTATCGATTCGTCAAATGTCAAGTGCGTTTGCACAACGGATGACGCGGCGGATTCTCTCGAATATCACGAGCTTTTAAAAAAGGAAAATCTTCCGTTTAAGGTGCTTCCGGCATTTCGTCCCGACAAGGCTTTGAATATTGAAGCTTCAACGTTTATTCCGTGGATTTCCGCAATGCAGAAAACGTGTCAGATGAAAATTGACAGCTTTGCGTCTGTTAAGGAAGCGATGAAAAAAAGAGTTGAATTCTTTAACGAAATGGGCTGCAGAGCGAGCGATCACGCGTTTAATTACGTTCCTTATGCGCCTGCGTCCGGGGAAGAGCTCGAAAGAATTTTCAAAAAGGGCATTTCCTGCGAAAAGCTGACGACTGAAGAAGCTGATAAATACCGCACCGCCCTTATGCAGTATCTTTGCGAATTGTATCATTCCTTTGACTGGGGAATGGAAATTCATATCGGCGCTATGAGAAATAACAATTCAAAAATGTTTGCTTCTCTTGGAGCGGACACGGGCTTTGACAGCATAGGCGACAGTGAGACGGCTCTTTCTCTTTCACGCTTCCTCGATTCGGTGAATAAAAAGGGCGTTCTTCCGAAAACCGTTCTTTTTAACCTTAATCCGAAGGATAACTACGTTCTCGGCTCAATGCTCGGCAATTTCCAGTCGAGCGAGGCGCAAGGCAAAATTCAGTACGGCTCGGCGTGGTGGTTTAACGATAACTACGACGGAATGCGCGAGCAGATGAAAGCGCTTATGAACCTTGGCGTAATAGGAAAATTTGTCGGAATGGTAACCGACAGCCGCAGCTTTCTTTCGTACCCGAGGCACGAATATTTCAGGCGGATTTTATGCGAGCTTTTGGGCGACCTTGTTGAAGAGGGTAAATATCCGGCGGATATTGATTTCCTTTCAAAACTCGTAGAGGATATTTCTTTTAATAACGCCTGGAAATATTTCGGAATGGAATAAACAGACAAAAAATAAATCGGCAGGATTATTTCCTGCCGATTTTATTCTTGTTAGAGTAATTCAAACACATAAACCGAATGATGGGTTTTCATTGTCAGAGAGCCCTTTTCAACAGTGTAACTGCCGAAACCTGTCGAAAACCGTATGTCAACGTGGTTAGTGAAATACAGGTATCTGCTGCCCGGATTTTTGTGCTCACTTTCCATAATATATATTTCGCCGCGGTGACCGATATACTCTTTTCTCGACCCCGAGGAGTGAGGAGAGCTTGTCAGCTTTTCAATTGATTTGAGCCTTGCTAAAGAAAAGCGCTCGATTTCCTTCGCCATTTTACCACATCCAAGAAAAAACTATATCAATTATTATACCCCAATATCACCGTTTCGGTCAATACTCTGAAGGAGTACAGAAAGCAAAAATATTTTAAGTCCCATAAAACGGACTGCCGAAATTGACATAAAACCGAGTGAGATATATAATTTTAAATGCGGATTAAATTGAAGAAGACGAAGGGTATTATGAGCGAAGAAGAAATTGCCGCTTTGGAGGAAAAAGAAAATAATCCGAAAAAAGAGGTCAGATGTCCCCGGTGCGGAGGATTTATTGTAATTGACTATAACCACATCGGAGGAGCTGACTTTGATGTCAATTTCGGAATACAGAAATGTTTCGCCGCCTGAATCAAAAAAACTTAAAAATGAATAATACAAAGAAAAAATCCTGCCGTATTCACGACAGGATTTTCACTTTTAAGCGGAGTACGGGAGTCGAACCCGCCTTAAAGCCTTGGGAAGGCCTTGTAATACCGATATACCAACTCCGCGCTTTGCAGTCAAACCAAGCCAAGCCCAAAACGGTTTATAATGGCTGATTTGACTGTATCGAATTATTATTCTAACATATTTATATACTTTATTCAAGCAGTTTTCTTCTTAATTTAAGAAGTATTTTCTTTTCCCGTCTTGATACCTGAACCTGGGAAATGCCAAGGCTTTTTGCCGTTTTTGTCTGGGAAAGATTATTGAAATACCTTAATTCAATAAGCCGTCTGTCGTTTTCGTCAAGGGTTGAAAGAACCTCGTTTAGCGCAATTCGGTTTGTGATTTCCTCCTCGGCGCCGTCAACGGGTATGTCAAGCTGCTTCTCATCGTTTTCTTCGTCTGCGGTCAGAGATACCGTCGGCAGGGCAATATTCAGAAGCTCGGCAATTTGCGTTTCTTCAAGTCCCGTTTCTCTTGCCAGCTCGCTGACGGTCGGCTGTGAGCCTAATTGTTTTGTCATTCTTTCGTTTAACTGCAAAAGCTTTGACGCCTTCTCTTTTAACGAACGGCTGACCTTTACCGCTCCGCCGTCGCGGAAAAGCTTTTTTATTTCTCCGAGAATAACGGGCACTGCGTAGGTTGAAAAGGCGAAACCGCGCTTTTCGTCAAAGCCTTTTGCCGCCTTGACAAGTCCGAGACAGCCTGCCGAATACAGCTCCTCATACTCAAAACCCTTGTTGCGAAAACGGTTTGCGCACGAGTGAACCAGCCGCAGATTATTTTCAACCAATTCGTCAGTTGTCACTTTTTCTTCCCCTCGATACGTTTTATCAGAGTAACGGTTGTTCCCTTTAAGGGAGTTGAGCGCACATACATTTTGTCGGAGAACGTTTCCATAACCGAAAAGCCGAGACCTGCCCTGTCGCTGCCTCCCGTTGTGAAAAGCGGCTCGCGCGCCTTTTTTATGTCCTCAATTCCCTTGCCCGTATCACGGATTTTGATTTTTACCTCGCCGTTTTCAAAAAGGGAAACGGTTATGTAAATTTTTCCTATCGAATCGGAATACGCGTGCACAATACAGTTCGTGACCGCTTCGCTTACGGCGGTTTTTATATCGTTGATTTCTTCAACGGTCGGGTCGAGCTGGATTATGAATGCGCAGACCGCGGCTCTTGCAAAGCTCTCGTTTACGCTTTTTCCGGAAAACTGCATTTTCAGTTCGTTAATCGGCTTTTTCATTTTTTTCTTCCTCCCTTTTCTTATGAATACGGGCGATTTTTTCAATTCCCGAAAGCTTCATCACCTTGAACGCCTGGGGCGACAGACCCGTTATTTCCATTTTTCCGCCGTAATCGGCAATGTTTTTGAATCTGCCCATTACAAGTCCTATTCCGGAGCTGTCCATAAAACTGACCGCGCCGAAATCAATTGTGAGCGTTTTCGGTCTTGCTTTCTGGATATAGGTGTCAATAATCGCCCTTGCCGCAGGCGCGTTGTGATGGTCGATTTCGCCCGAAAGAAAGGCGGTTACGTTTTCGCCGTTGCAGATAACCTTTGTAGGCATAATTTATCACTCCTTTTCATATTTATATTAGAACAATTGAAATGAATAATATGTCGCAAGGGGACGAATATAAAAAAGAGATATGAATTTTTTGTAAAAAATGTAAAAAGGTATTGATTTTTTTTAAAAACAGGCTAAAATAATAATTAGCACTCGAAAGATAAGAGTGCTAAAAATAATCAATTATATTTTCACATAGGAGGAATTATTATGACAATTAAACCGTTAGCTGACAGAGTTGTCCTTAAGGCTGTTGAGGCTGAAGAAACAACCGCAAGCGGAATTATTCTTGCTTCTTCCGCGCAGGAGAAGCCCCAGTTTTCCGAGGTCGTTGCAGTAGGTCCCGGCGGTGTTGTCGACGGCAAAGAGGTTACAATGTATGTTTCGGTTGGTCAAAAGGTTATTACCGGCAAGTATTCCGGCACGGAGGTTAAGCTCGGTGACGACACATATACAATTGTCCGCCAGTCGGATATTTTAGGTATTGTTGAATAAGGAGTTGATTTTTTATGGCAAAACAGATTATTTACGGTGAAGAGGCAAGAAAGGCCCTTCAGTCAGGTATCGACAAGCTTTCCGATACCGTTAAAATCACTCTCGGCCCCAAGGGCAGAAACGTGGTTCTTGATAAGAAATACGGCGCTCCGCTTATTACAAACGACGGCGTAACAATTGCAAAGGAAATTGAGCTTGAGGACGCATTTGAGAATATGGGCGCCCAGCTCGTTAAGGAAGTTGCAACAAAGACAAATGACGTTGCAGGCGATGGCACAACAACCGCCACTCTTCTTGCACAGGCTCTTGTCCGCGAGGGAATGAAGAATGTTGCCGCAGGCGCAAATCCCATGGTTGTTAAAAAGGGTATCCAGAAGGCGGTTGACGCTACGGTTGAGTCCGTAAAGTCAAATTCAAAGGGCGTTGAGTCCTCCGACGATATTGCAAGAGTTGCAACCGTTTCCGCAGCTGACGAATATATCGGCTCTCTTATTGCCGACGCTATGGAAAAGGTTTCTTCCGACGGCGTTATCACAATTGAGGAGTCAAAGACAAGCGAAACCTACTGTGACGTAGTTGAGGGCATGCAGTTTGACCGCGGCTACATTTCACCTTATATGGTAACCGATACCGATAAGATGGAAGCCGTTATTGACGACGCATATATCCTTATTACCGATAAGAAGATTTCAAATGTTCAGGAAATTCTTCCTCTTCTTGAGCAGATAGTTAAGGCAGGTCAAAAGCTTGTTATTGTTGCAGAGGACGTTGAGGGCGAGGCTCTTTCGACAATTCTTGTGAATAAGCTTCGCGGAACATTTACCTGCGTATGCGTCAAGGCTCCGGGCTTTGGCGACAGAAGAAAGGAAATGCTTCAGGATATTGCAATTCTTACAGGCGGCGAGGTTATCACCTCCGACCTCGGACTTGAATTAAAGGACGCTACTGTTGAGTCACTCGGCAGAGCGAAGCAGGTAAAGATTTCAAAGGAAAATACAATTATCGTTGACGGCGCAGGCTCGTCGGACGCTATAAAGGCTCGCGTTGCCCAGATCCGTTCGCAGCTTGAGGCTACAACAAGCGAATTCGACAGAGAAAAGCTTCAGGAAAGACTTGCAAAGCTTGCAGGCGGCGTTGCAGTTGTACGCGTAGGCGCTGCAACCGAAACCGAAATGAAGGAAAAGAAGCTGCGTATTGAGGACGCTCTTGCGGCTACAAAGGCTGCTGTTGAAGAGGGCTGCGTAGCAGGCGGCGGCGTTGCGCTTCTCAACGCTATCCCCGCTGTTAAAAAGCTGCTTGACGAAACGGATGACGCTGACGAAAAGACGGGCGTAAGAATTGTTCTTAAGGCAATTGAAGAGCCTGTTCGCCAGATAGCCGCAAACGCAGGACTTGAGGGCAGCGTTATTATTGACGGTATTCTCCGTTCGGGTAAGACGGGCTACGGCTTTAACTTCGCGAAGGAAGAATATACCGATATGTTTGAAGCAGGTATTCTTGACCCGACAAAGGTTACCCGTTCAGCTCTCCAGAATGCGGCTTCAGTAGCGGCAATGGTTCTTACAACCGAGTCGCTTGTTGCCGATATTCCCGATCCCCAGGCTGAGGCTGCGGCGGCTGCCGCAATGGCTTCCCAGGGCGGAATGTATTAAAAAATAAATTAAAAGAAATACGCGTCAGTGCTTACTGGCGCGTATTTTTATACTTTCAAAAACCAATAAATTGTGTATAAATATACCAAAATATGGTAAAATAACTAATAATTAAACATTTTTTGAGAAAAAATAAAAGTTTTACTTGACTAAACTGAATTTTTTGAGTATTATTATACCATCTAAAACTATAAAAAGTGGGGGACTATTTTGAATTCTGTTCGTTCAGACGAAATTAAAAGGAGTTCGGATGAAGCCCTCGCGCAAATGGCGCAGAACGGAAACCGTGACGCTGAAAATGAACTTGTTGTCCGCGCGCTTCCTACGGTTAAATTTCTCGTCGGCACTTTCTCAAGTCCCGATAATTCCGTAGGTGAGGACGATTTTATTCAGGAAGCTTTGCTCGGTGTTCTCTCCGCCATTCATTCTTACAATAAGGATAGAGGAGCAGGGTTTATGACCTTTGCTTCACGGTGCGCTCTTAACCGCGTTTTGACCTTTTCCAAAAAGACGTCATCGCACTCTATTCCCGTTCTTTCACTTGGCGATTCCCCATTGGCAAATCAGCTTTTGTCTGAGCCGGAGGCGCTGTTGGTAGCGGATGAAAGCTATAAAAAGTTCATAAAGTCGGTTCGTCTTGCTTTGACCGAGACCGAGCTTAAGGTGCTTAACTGTTATCTTAAGGGATTAAGCTATGAAAAAATCTCTTCTGAAACGGGACTTACACCCAAAGCGGTTGACAACGCTCTTTTCAGGGCGCGTAAAAAAATCAAGGCAATGCGTTGACTATATATGGCCTATAGCTCAAGAGTAGAGCATTTTGTATTTATTTACCGAAGGACGACGGTGCAATTCCGCCAAAGGTCAAAAATAAAAGCGAGGTAGCCAAAATGTACGAAGACAAGACCCTTACTTGTAAGGATTGCGGTAAAGAATTTGTATTTACTGCAGGCGAGCAGGAGTTTTACGCAGAAAAAGGCTTTGTAAATGAGCCTTTACGCTGTAAGGAATGCCGTGACGCTCGCAAAGCTGCCGCAAGGGGCGAAAGAGAATGGCATACAGCCATCTGTGCTAAGTGCGGCAAAGAAGCAAAAGTCCCGTTTATGCCCCGTGATGACCGTCCCGTATACTGCAGCGAATGCTTTGCAGAAATAAAGGGCGAAGAATAAATCATAAAAAGATTTATTGAAAAACCAGCCGTCGGGTTAATCACCCGTCGGCTGGTTTTTATTCTTGCGTTCCTTCAAAAAATCAAGCACGGTTTTTAATGGTATGTTTGCCCTTACTCTTCGTTAAAAATACTCGCAATACACAAAGTATTACTGCGTTTTTTGCCTCGATTAAGAACAAACCTACACCTTAAAAACTGTTTCACACAAAAGGCGTTAAGGTTTTCCTTAACGCCTTTTTGCGCGCTTGAATTTTTTTCAGTCACGCTTTTATATTTTTTAGTTTTTATTTTGACTCTTTCTTTTTGAAAAGCTTTCCCAGGTCAATTGAGTTTACCTTTTTGATAAGAGGAGATTCGCTCTTATCAAACCATTTGAGTAAGGCAGAAGCTATAACGCAAGCCATAATTCCCGAGAAAATACCGATTATCATTCCGCCGATAACGTCAGTCGGATAGTGAACGCAAAGGTAAATTCTCGAACAAGCCGTGCCAAGAGCAATAACGGGGAAGAGCCATGCTATGTACTTTTTATTGTTTCTTGCAAAGGTAATGCACATTGAAACCGCGATTTCAAACGCGCCGGTTGTGTGACCCGACGGGAAGCTCTTGTCGCTTTCTTCGTGAGCGCCGACTGCCTGCCACCACTTGTAGAAAACGTCATCCTGAAGCGTGACATAGGGTCTTGCGCGGTCAATAAGCGGCTTTGCGATGAGGTTCGTTATAAGCGTGCCTAAAAATATTGCGAAAAACAGCGGCGCGCCGTATTTTCTCGTCTTTTTGAAAAGGCAGAGAACAATTGCGACAAGCATCATCGGAATAACAAATAATTCGTCACCGAAAAAGGTGAAAATATTTGCAACAACCGTCATAAATGCGCTCTGGATGTGTGAGAATGCCGTAAAGATGGCATAGTCAAAGCCGTGGAAGGTTTCGTTGAGCCATTCGCCGACGGTAAGAAGAGGTAAATACATCTTAATCATCTCCGTTTCATTTTGTATCCTTTATTATATCAAAAAAGAAAAATAATTCAATATCATTTTAAAGGTTGACTTGAGGGTGCAGTAAAAATTATAATATGTACGGGTGAACAATATGACTGAAATACAAAAATTCCTTTTTGAAAATCAGGATTTAAAATACCGCGATTTTTCTTCAAAGCTTATTCCGAATATAAAAAAAGAAAAAATAATCGGCGTAAGAGCGCCCGTTCTTAAAGAAAAGGCGAGGCAGATGTATCTTGACGGGACGTATAAAAAGTTCATTTCCCGTCTGCCGCATAAGTACCTTGAAGAAAATTCGCTTCACGGCTATATCCTTTGCCGTATTAAGGATTACGGCGAGCTGATAGACGAAACCGAAAGGTTTTTGCCTTTTATTGATAACTGGGCGGTGTGCGATACGGTAAGACCGGCTGCGTTCAAAAAGCATAAAGAGGAACTGCTCGAAAAAACAGAGGAATGGATTATATCCGAAAGGGAATATACAAAAAGATTTGCAATAGGAATGCTTATGAGCTATTTTCTTGACGGGGATTTCAGGAAAGAACAGCTTGAAAAAGTCGCAAAAGCCGACAGTGAGGAATATTATATCAGTATGATGGCGGCGTGGTACTTTGCTACTGCGCTTGCAAAGCAGTACGAGCCTGCGGTAAAGTACATTGAAAACAAAAGGCTTTTGCCGCTCACTCATAACAGGGCTATCCAAAAGGCGGTTGAAAGCCGACGTATTTCGGACGAGAGGAAGGAATACCTTAAAAAGTTCAGAATAAAAAATTAAGAAATAAAAGATAAAAAATAGAAAATCCCTTGACTTTTTACTGTCGGGGGATTAAAATAAATATAACAGTTGAACAGTTGCTCAACCGTTCAAGGGAGGCGTTATAATGGAAAAGGAAAATAAACAAAGGCTCATAAGAATAATTCTTTCAGCCGTTTTGCTTGCAGCGGCGTTTACCGTAGATAAGCTTCTTTCACTGCCTTTGTGGGCAAGTCTTATTATGTTTCTTGTGCCTTATCTTGTTGCAGGATACGACGTTCTGCTTGAAGCAGGGGAGAACATAATTCATTTCGATTTCTTCGATGAAGATTTTCTTATGGCGCTTGCAACCGTCGGCGCGCTTGCCATAGGCTTTATCCCCGGCGCCAAGCCGCAGTTTGCGGAGGCGGTATTTGTAATGCTGTTCTTCCAGGTGGGCGAATTCTTTGAGGACCTTGCGGAGGATAAGGCAAGAGAATCCGTCACTACGCTGATGGATTTACAGCCGGGAATAGTCCATCTTGACGGTGAAACAGTAACTGACGTCAACGCCGAGGACGTCCCGACGGGCAGCGTAATAATTGTAAAACCGGGTGAAAGAATACCGCTTGACGGCGTTGTTGTTGAGGGCAAAAGCTCTCTTGATACAAGGGCGTTGACGGGCGAAAGCGTACCCCTTGACGTAAAAGAAAACGAAAAAGTTGTTTCGGGCTGTGTGAATATGAGCGGAGTGTTAAAAATCCGCACCTCGTCCGTTTTGAGCGAATCGACGGCGGCAAGAATTCTTGACCTTGTCGAAAATGCGGCGGAGAAGAAATCAAAGAGCGAAAGCTTTATAAGAAAGTTTGCCCGTTACTATACTCCTGCGGTTGTTATCGGCGCATTGATTCTTGCGTTTATTCCGCCGATTATAAGCGGCGATTTTGCCGCTTCCTTTGCAAAATGGCTTTACAGGGCGCTGACCTTCCTTATAGTTTCCTGTCCGTGCGCGCTTGTTGTATCCGTTCCGCTTTCGTTTTTCGGCGGCATAGGCAAGGCGAGCGAAAACGGAATTCTCATAAAGGGTTCGAACTATATGGATATGCTCGCAAACACCACTGCGGTGGTGTTTGATAAGACGGGTACTCTCACACAGGGCGTTTTTCAGGTCAGCGAAGCTAAATGCTTCGGCTGTGAGGAAAAGGAGCTGCTGTTTCTTGCCGCCTCGGCGGAAAAGTTTTCCACGCACCCGATAGCGCAGTCGTTAAGTCAGGCGTACAACGTTTACGGCGAACAGCTTTCTTCTTCTGTTTCCGAGGTCGAAGAAGCGGCAGGACTCGGAGTTAAGGCAAACGTTGACGGAAAAACAGTTCTTGCCGGAAACGTAAGCCTTATGGAAAAATTCGGCGTCGATTACACCGCCTGCGACAAATCGGGAACGGTTGTGTACGTTGCTATGGACGGAGTATTTATGGGATATATTCTCATTTCCGACAGGGTTAAAACGGATATAGTTAAGGCAATTGAAAAAATCAAGCAGCAGGGCGTTCTTTCAACGGTTATGCTTACGGGCGATAAGGAGGAAATAAGCAGGCAGGTCGCGTCCGAGCTTGGTATTGACAGCTATTTTGCCGAGCTTCTTCCCACCGATAAGGTTGAAAAAATTGAAAGCGTTATAGCCGAAAACGAAAGCGGCGCAGTCGTTTTTGTCGGCGACGGAATAAACGACGCTCCCGTTCTCAAGCGCGCCGACGTCGGCGTTGCAATGGGCTCAATGGGCTCCGAAGCGGCGATAGAAGCAGCGGACGTCGTCATAATGGACGATAATCTTTCGAAGCTTTCAACCGCGATTTCGATTTCAAGACGTACCATAGGCATTGCAAAGCAGAATATCTTTTTTGCAATAACGGTAAAGCTTTGCGTGCTTGCGCTGTCGGCTGTCGGTTTGGCTCCGCTTTCGCTTGCGGTATTTGCCGACGTGGGCGTGCTTGTGCTTGCGGTAGTAAACGCAATGAGAGCTTTAAAATAAAAGCTGTTACTAACGCTTGTGCCAGTGACATTTAAAAAAAGAAGAATTATAATAGCCTTGTATAAACGAAGTGCTTTATACTAAATTTTTTACGGAGGTTATTATTATGAAAAAGAATGTTCTGGCAGTTTTGGCAGTTCTTGCCTGTCTTGCGCTTGTAATTTGCGTATTTGCAGCGTGCAAGAGTAAAAAGATCGATACTCCTTCGGAAAGTCCTTCCTCTTCCCAGGAAGCGCAGAGTGTTGAAGCTGAAAGCAACGAAGCAGAGAATGCGGCTTCGGGCGCCATTATAGGCTCGTGGGAATACACAAGCGGCGGTTATGTATACACCTTCAATGAGGACGGTACAGGCAGCTACACCGCAGGCTCAACAGTTATGGAGTTTACCTATGAGGATGACGGAAGCACCGTTAAAATTCTCTATACTGGTAACACCTCGCCTAACGAATTTGCTTATACAATAAGCGGCAACACCCTTTCAATTGAAGACAGCTTCGGCGAAAAGGTTGAGTACACTAAAAAATAAATCAGCTTTTTTCTGTTTTCAGCGGACAGTTTTTAACTGTCCGCTTTTTGCTTTTATTACCACTTGATTTAGTTTAGAAAAAATGTATAATAGTTTTTATGAAAAAAAGAGAAGAAAAAAAGAAAACAGAAAAGAAAACACGCTCCGAGTTTTCAAAAAGATATACGCCGTCATTTGTCGGCTTTTCTGTTATGCTCGCTTTGAGTATGTGTATTGTGTATGTGTTGAGCGTTTTTTCCTTAAGCTATATTCCGCCCGAAAAAAAGGTTGAAACGGAGCCGATGCTCATTGAGGTTCTCGCGCCGTATTCGGAAAAGGTTGAAGTAAAAGAAAAGGAAAAAAAGCAGAATGAATATAAGGTCAATAAAGACGTTGAAGCGTCCGTTGCAACGGGCGATGCAGTTATTGACGAGGACGCAGGCAACCGACCCGTTAAGGACAACACGGTAAGCGTCAGTGAATTAAAGCCCGAGGTTACAAGGGATGTTTCGTCCGTTCCTCCCACAGGTCAGCCGCTTATCTTCGAGTCAAAGCTGACGGGACTTACCTTTGCGTCCACAAATACCACCCAGGGCTGGAACGTAATAGGAAATAATCTTTATTACATAACGCGCGAGCACGGCGTGCTTTTCGGGAACCAGATGATAGACTCCGTCAGATACTTTTTCAATGAGCGCGGAGCGGTGGCTTCGCTTGTAGGCATTGACGTGTCCCGTCATCAGGGCAGTATAGACTGGCAAAAGGTAAGACAGGCGGGAATTGACTTTGCAATTATCCGTGTCGGCTTCCGCGGCTACGGAGAAAAGGGACAGTTAAGCATTGACGACAATTTCCATAAAAACATCAGAGGAGCTCTTGAAAACGGGATACGCGTCGGACTTTATTTCTATTCCCAGGCTGTAAATGTTCAGGAGGCAATTGACGAGGCGAGCGTTGCCGTGCAGCAGGCGAGCGGATACGAGATTTCGTTTCCCATTTACTGCGATACCGAGTTTGCGCAGACCGACCGTAGCGGCAGAGCCGACAGGCTTGACTACGACAAAAGAACCGACTGCGTGGAGGCTTTCTGCGAAACGGTACGTCAGGCAGGCTACATACCCGGCGTTTATGCGAGCAAATCCTTTTACTATCATCAGCTTGACTTTTCCCGTCTTTCGTCATACCAGATATGGCTTGCCCATTACACAAAGGATGTGACTAATTTCGCTTACGGCTATCAGGTCTGGCAGTACACGGACAGCGCGCACGTTTACGGAATTACGCAGAATGCAGTCGATCTGAATATCGCGTTTTACGATTATAAATATTCGAACGATATGTCCTCAAGCGGAGAAAACGTTCTTCTTTATTATGATTACAGTGAAATTGAGCCGTATCAGACAGCCGAAAATATGATAGAAAGCTATGCCTCGGTAGGAACGGATGAGTATTATAATCAGACGCTTTTACAAATCGACTCTTTGGCTATTGAGAGCATAAAGCAGACATATAAAAACGCGCTTGAGGTAGTTCATCTTGCGGTGCTGACTCAAAACCTCTTCAATAATACTACAAGGGATCAAAGTGAAGAGGAACAAACGACAGAAGAAGCGGAAAATTAAAATGTCATTCTGAGCGAAGCGAAGAATCTCAACCGATTCGTAGGGGACGGCGTGTAGAAGTGAAATAAATTCTTGCGAATTTGTGAAGTGTTGTTAAACAACGTGAAGTACGTTTAAAAGAAAACGCGTGAAGTGTTCCTTCGGAACGATAAATGTCATTCTGAACCCAGTGAAAAATCTCAACCGGCTCGTAGGGGCGTTTATTACCGCCCGTAAAGTCAGATGAAAATTAACGGGTGATAACAGAAGAAGCGGAAGATTAAAAAAAGAGGTACTCGTGTGCACAAGTCCGTAAAAAATAGACAATAGAAAAAAAGACCCCCTTGGTGTAGA
>ERZ842401.1493-NODE-1493-length-33378-cov-4.587882_pt1 | contig 33378 bp, 21 predicted proteins | sample MGYA00521270_ERZ842401 | MGnify/ENA primary metagenome ERZ842401 (study PRJEB31892, sample SAMEA3878208) | bioreactor metagenome | biome: Moose rumen | place: Sweden | collected 2011-10 | study: EMG produced TPA metagenomics assembly of the PRJEB12797 data set...
GGCCATCATCAAAACCACGTATCGGTACGATGGAAAAGAATATGACCGGGTTGAGATATTGGAGGATGAGCTGATTATCCAAGCATTTTTGTTAATGTCGGAAGACCATTGCCTGCAGTTGGACAAGTTCCCATTCTACCGGACGTACAGCCAAAGAAACACTTACGGATACCTTGTCACTCCCGCTTGCAACGTGGCCGTCTATGATGAAAAGAATGATAAATGGCATTTCTATAGCCCATCAAACCTACGAGTAGAATTGACCGGCGCGTCGTTATTGAATTACGACAAGGCAAAGGAAAGATTTGAGCATCGGTTCAACTATCTCGGCAATGAAAAAATCTGGACGACTATCAAGAGGCTGTCATTAGTTCTTTTGTGTATAATAGTCCTCTACGTTGTCGCTCATATTTTGTCGGTAAATGGTTACCTCGGCGCTTTTACAATACCACTTGACGCAACGGTTGTCAGTATCTTCGTCATTCTTGTGTGTTTATTGATAATCCCACAGTTGATTCCGTATATCCGTAGCCTAAATGTAGGGAATGTGGGAATAGAAATCAAAGACCCAAGTATTCACAAGGGTAAGAAGTAAATGTCAAAACGGCATTCCACTGTCCCACCATCATACTCGGCCTTCTTCGTCCAGATTGTCATGGATGATCGGGTATACCGGACATCTTGTTTTCCGGAGCGAAGCGACAAAGCCACCGCCCCGAGGGCGGGGGTTTGGGGGTGGGGTAACGTGGTAGTGCGTAGCACCCCAAAGAAAAAGGCCTTCCCGATGGAAGGTCTTTTTCTTTGGGGTGCGATGTGGGGCTCGAACCCACGACACCCAGAACCACAATCTGGTGCTCTACCAACTGAACTAATCGCACCGTGTTGGAGAATGCAAAGGTACGAATAATTTTCGTTTCCGCAAGGGGGCGGGGAATTTTATTTGCCCCAGAGGCGCCGGAGGCCGGCGAGGAGACGGCCGGCGCCGTCACGGAACATGGAGGAGGGACAGGCGAGGTTGATGCGCAGGAAACCCTCCTGGCCGTACAGGGAGCCGGCGTTGATGCGGACCTTCTCAACCTCGACGAGGCTCTTTTCGACATCGGCAGACGTGAGCGCCGGGCCGCCGGGACGGCAGCAGATGCCCTTGATGTCAATCCAGGCGAGGTAAGTGCCTTCGAGGACATAGAGATGCACCGAAGGGAGGGCCGAGAGGAGCTCGCGCAGGTACAGGTAGTTGGCCCATAAATGCGAATTGAGCTCGCGGAGCCAGGCATAACCCTCGTCGGAATAGGCGGCCATGGCGGCGACGACGCCGAAGGGATTGACGTCACAGGTCTCGTTGATGTTGACCGCCCTGTCGATGCGGGAGCGAAGTTCGGGGTCGCGGGCGATTATCGCGGCCAGCTGCAGGCCGGCGACGTTGAAGGCCTTGCTGGCGGCGTAGAGGATGACGGACTTCCGCTCCGCTTCCTCGGAGATAGTGGCGAAGGGGACGAATTCGTGCCCGGGCATGACGAACTCGCAGTGAATCTCGTCGCAGACGGGGATGATATCGTTGTCGAGGCAGATACGGGCCACCCTGGACAGCTCTTCCCTGCTCCAGACCCGGCCGGCCGGGTTGTGGGGCGAACAGATTAGCATGACGCGTACGCCGTCGGCGGCAACCTCCTCAAAGCGCTCGAAATCAATCTCGTACCTGGGGCCGTCGGGAGTGGGGACGGTGAGCAGGGGGACATCGACCAGCTCGCACCCGTAGTTGCGGATGCAGTAGTAGAAGCAGTTGTAGACGGGGCTCATGATGAGGACCTTGTCGCCCGGACGGGTGAAGGCCTTGAGGCAGGCGGCAATGGCAGGGACCACGCCTATGGTGTCGACGACCCATGACGGGTCCGCCTTCCAGCCGTGGCGGGCGGAGAGCCAGTTGCAGAGCGACTCGTGATAGGCGCGCGGGACTGCGGTATAGCCGTAGACACCGTGGGCTGCACGGTCCATGACGGCCTTGCGTATGCAGGGAGCCACTTCGAAGTCCATGTCGGCCACCCACATGGGCAGCACGCCCTCGGGAACCAGGTCCCACTTGACGCAATTTGTGCCGCGGCGCACGGGCACGTTGTCGAAATCAGCCATATTCTACTCGGGTTTCTTGTCTTTATAGAGGAAACGTTTGATTTTGAGGGTTGCGGTCTTGGCGAAAGGCTGCTTCTCGACCTCGACCTCCTTGATGCGGCTGGAGCGGTTGACATGGGAGTTGACAAAGTCGAGAATCTCCTGCTTGCGGCGCTCGAGGTCTTCGAGGAAGCGGTCCTCGTTCTCGTAGTTCCAGTTGAGGACGTTGTCGTTGAAGTGGACGAGGGCGACGAGGTGGCCGTCGCGCTCGACGACGATGGACTCGTTGATGTCCTGCATGTTGTCTATCACGGCCTCGATTTCCTCGGGATAGATGTTTTCGCCTGAAGCGCCCAGGATGACGCTGCCCAGCCGGCCCTTGATGAAGTAACGGCCGCGCTTGTCGCAGACCGCGATGTCGCCGGTGTGGAACCAGCCGTCGGGCTCGATGACGCCGCAGGTGCGCTTGTAGTCCTTGTAGTAGCCCTTCATGACGCAGTCGCCTTTGGCCACCACCTCACCTTCGCCGGTCTGGGGATTGACGTTGTCGAGACGCACCTGTACTCCGTAGGCAGGCTTGCCCCAGGATCCGGTACAGGTCTGTCCCACGCGGGCGTAGCCTATGAGGGGGGCAGTCTCGGTGAGGCCGTAACCTATTGCATAGGGGAACTTTGCCTTGCCCAGGAAGGCCTCGACCACGCTGTCCATCTTGGCGCCGCCGACGCCGAAGAACTGAAGCCTGCCGCCGAAGGTCTTCTTGAGGCGAAGGCCCACAAGGCGCGCAAGCAGCGTGGGGCTGAACTTCTGGAGGCGGCTCAGGAAACTGCTGTCGCGCACGGTAGGCACTATGCTGGAGTGATATATCTTCTCTATCACCAGAGGCACCGAGAGCATGCAGGTGGGTCGAATCTTCTTGAGGTTGGGTACGAGGATGGACGGAGTGGGCGGCCGCATGAGGTAATTGACCTTGGCTCCTACGGCGAAGGGATAAAGCATGCCGATGGACATCTCGTAGGTGTGGGCCAGGGGGAGGATGGAGAGGAAGACGTCGCGGCGGCGTACGTGGTGGGCGTCCCAGGAGGCGCGGATGTTGACGCAGAAGTTCTTGTGCGTGAGCATCACGCCCTTGGCGGCTCCGGTGGTGCCGGAGGTGTATATGAGGCAGGCTACGTCGTCGGCGAGGGGGCTCGAGATGGTGCCGTCGCAGGTATAGGCGTTCTCGCCGGACTGGATGATTTCGAGATCGTCGGTGGCGATGACTATGCGCATGCCGTCAAGGATGGCCCGGGGGACTTTCGGGAGAAGCCGGCGCGAGACGAAAAGGGCCCTGGACTCGGAGTGGGTGAGGATATTGGTGATTTCGTTCTCGGAGAGCTCGGTGAGCATGGGGACAGCGATGCGGCCGAAGGCGGTTACGGCAAAGAAGGCCACGCACCAGTTGGGCATGTTCTGGGAGAATATGGCGACCTTGTCGCCGCTGTTGATGCCGAAATTGCTCAATGTGCGGGAAACCCGCCTGCAGGTGTCTCTGAAAGAGGAATAGGAATAGGTCTGATCGCCGTCGATGAGATAATAAGCGGGACGCTTGGCGTACTTGTCGGTGGAATAGTTGAATACTTCGGCGAGGGTCTGGAAGGTGTGTTTCATCAGTGTGTAATGAACTTTTCGGGATGCTTGCCGGTAAGGTGCATCTCTTCATAGATGGCCTGGATGCGCTTCATGTCGGCGCGGGGGTCGTCGGACAGCTCGAACTGCTTCCCGCGGCCGATGTGCTTGGTGCCCCAGTCGAAATAGCCCAGGAATACGGGGACGCCGGCGGTGCGGGCGATCAGGTGGAAGCCGGTCTTCCAGTTCCTGACAGGCTTGCGGGTGCCCTCAGGGGCGATGGCAAGGTGGAAGCGGCCCGGCTCCTGCATCTTGCCCACGAGGCTGTGGACGAGGGCGGTGGAGTTGGAACGGTCGACGGGAACGGCGCCGAGGGCCTTGAGGAGCCAGCCCAGGGGCGGGAAGAACATCTCTTTCTTGATCATGCATTTGGCCTTTTCACCGAAAGAACGGTAGAAAAGGTACGAGATGACAAAATCCCAGATGCTCGTGTGGGGAGCACCAAGGAGGATGCATTTGTCGACGTCTGCCGGCTTGTCGTCCGCTGTCCAGCCAAGGGCGCGAAGGGCCCAGCCGCAAAATTTTGCCCAGATATCCATGCGGCAAAGATAGTAAAAATATGTGGATTTACAGGGAGAGGAAGAAGCCGGGGATGAAGGAGTGCGAACGGAAGCGCGCCCGTACCGGCACCGAAGTGCCCACTGTGGGACGCAGGGGCGTGGCGGGAACGATGACGGTGGCCCAGATGCCCAGGCCCCGCAGGTTGCGGACGAAGATGCGCTCGAGGTCGTCCTCGGCAATCTTGCGGGTGAAGTTGAGGTTCATCGTACCGCCGAAGCTCACTCCTGCGCAGGAACCGGAACGGCTGCGCGTGCGTCCGAGGGCGAAATGGATGTCCCTGACGTGGCTTGCCACCTCCCCAGGGAGCTCGATGTTGCCAACGTTGGAGAAGGTGTAGGTGCCGTAATTGTCGCCTTTGAGGTAATTGATGATGTTGATTATGGGGCGTTTGATGAACAGCGGGATGCAGCGCACGCCGAAGTTGTCCTCGAGGGCGACGTTGGCGGCAATCTTCTTGGTGAGGCGGGCGGGCTGCACGTAGAGGCGCTTCTGGTACTTGACCTCGCGGAGCGCATCCTCGAAGGAATAGATGCCGTTGGTCACGTCGAGCGTGAGATATACGTAGGAAGCGAAGTTGCGCATGGTCTTGCTGCCGAAGATGGGGCGCAGGTTGACGGGAACTTCCATGCGTATGAAAGGGCTCTTGCGCCCCTTCTGCCCGGAATGGACCTCCTGCAGCGAGGTGAGGATGACGGCGCTCAGAAGCTCTGTAACGGTACAGTCGAGCTCGCGGGCCTTGGCGCGGACGTCGTCGGAGGAAAAAGAGACTCCGAGGGAATTGACCATGCCGGGACGTTCCTCCCTGCCCTTTATGTGCCAGGCGCGCTTCTCGTCGTCCATCTTGCCCTTGGTGCCGGAGAAACGGTCGAAGCCGTCCTCTATCTCCTCGGCCACAGGTTCTGCGGAAGGGTCGAAAATCCATTTGCCGTACTCTGCCTCTACTCCGTGGGCGAGCCTGAGGTACTCGGCAACGATGCTCAGAAGGAATGTCATGGCGCCGTTGCCGTCGGTGAGGGCGTGATAGACGTCGAGGTCGATGCGGTCCTCTTCGCAGTTGAGGGAGAACATGTAGCCGCCGTTGCGCTTGACGTCGATGGGAACGAAATCGCGGCGCGTACCTACTACAGGCTCGTTCTCGAGCTTCTGGAGGAACCACCAGAAGAAGCCGCGGCGCACGGTGTAGCGGAAGCTGGGAAAGCGGCCGAGCACCGTAGAGAGGGCTTTCTGAAGCAACTCGCGGTCGACGGTGTCGTCGAGGGTGACGCTATGGCGGAAGACCGTTGCGTATTTGCGGGTGCGGCAACAGGGATATATGATTGCAGAATTCTCAAGTCGTGTCCATTCAGGAAGTGTCATGGTAAAAGTCGTTCTGTTTGGCACCGCAAAATTATACACGCGCGGCGCTCCCGGGAAACGCTTGCCACCAAATAGCGTTTTTTGTGACAAAACAACAAGAATAGTGACAAAATACCGGAAAATTTGTGACGAATGAAAAATATTGCTAATTTTGTCACAACGAAATTTGTGACCAAATGAGTACGTTTCCCCGCTCCCTGCTCCAAATGAGCTCAGCGCTGCTGCACATGGCGGCCATTCCCCTGTGCTTCCTGGCAGGCGCCCTGCTCTACGAGCCTGCCGCCCTCATGCACCTCATGCAGGCCGGCGACGGCATCGTGCCGATAAGCGAAATCAAGTACTTCAATATCGTAATCTGCACGGCCATACTCCTCGGAGTCATGACCATCTCGCGCATTCCCCTGCTCTGGGTCCTGCGCGGGCACCTGAAGATGGACCTCTGGCGCTACGCCTTCTGGTGCCTGATGGAGATAGCCATTGGCAGCGCCTTCTGCGGCATGTTCCTCTGCCTGATGGACCACAGCAGCGCCGGTGGCTACTTTTCCTATTTCGGGCGCAGCGTCTCGTGCATCGGATCGATGGCCATATTCCCCTACCTTATTATCACTCTCATCTACATGGTCATCGAGAAACAGGCCGTCACCGCCGACGAGGGCACCCGCCTCAAGTTCTACGACAACCGCCACCAGCTCAAGTTCATCGTCGAGTCCTCAGCCGTGCTCTACATCGAGTCCAACGAGAACTACATAATAATCCACTATCTCGAGAACGGCATCGAGAAGCGCTACCAGCTGCGCAACTCCATGAAGAACATCGAGCCCCTGTGCGAAAAGGCCGGCTTCGCCCGCACGCACCGCTGCTACATAGTCAACCCCCGCCACGTCAAGATGATACGCAAGGACCCCGGAGGAGGCAACGTCGCCGACCTGGGCCTCCAGCGCGACGAGGGCATCCCCATCTCCAAAAAGTACTACGACAGCATTGCAGCTATCCTGTAAGTGGCTGCGGCTTGCTTTTTTTGCTCCCGCGCGCTGAAATCTCCCGAAGTTTTATTAACTTGCAGGGCTTTTTTGACTAATTATCCAACAATAACCAATATGAAGAAACTGATTATCACAGCACTCGCAATCCTGCTTGCAGGCGCGACCCTCTTCGCACAGGAAGAAGAAAAGGAAATGAAAACCGGCTGGAGCCTGGGCGTCCTCCCCACGGCCACCTATTCGGTAGATAACGGCTTCCAGGCCGGCGCCTTCGGCGACATCTACTACTACGGCGACGGCAGCACCTATCCCGATCCCCTCCACAAGATAAGCTGGGAGGCCTCCTACTTCACCCACAGCCAGCGTTCCCGCTTCTACCTGGCTTACGACTCCAAGTATCTCATCCCCGGCATGCGCCTCAATGCATCGGCCACCTACGTCAACGACCCCCTCTACAGTTTCTGGGGCTTCAACGGCGGCGCCTCCCTTGCAGGCCTGCCCCAAGCCTATGACACCTACTGGACCAACAAGACCACCGACATCAATTACTTCGGCATGAGCCGCCAGATGCTGCGCATCCTTGCCAATGTCCAGGGCCACATCACCAACCACCTCAACTGGGCCGCCGGCGTCAATTTCTGGAACTGGACCATCGGCGACATGCGCGACAACGGCTACGAGAAAGAAGGCGTCAACGGCAAAGTCTACTACGACAAGGTCAACACCCTCTACAGGGACTACCAGAAGTACGGTCTCATCACCCAGGACGAGAAGAACGGCGGCATGGCTCTCGAACTCAATGCCGGCTTCGTATACGACACCCGCGACATAGAGGCTGCGCCCAACAGAGGCATCTGGGCCGAGGCCTACCTCAACGGCAATGTCATAAACCAGCGCTACCTCAAGGCCTGCATGTATTTCCGCCACTACATCGACATCCCCATCCATCTCCCTGCAGGCGACCCCGTCTTCGCCTACCGCCTCGCCTGGCAGCAGACCATTGCCGGTGAAACGCCCCTCTACATGATCCAGAACAACCCCCTGCTGGTGCAGCGCAACATGATTTCCGAAGGCTTCGGTTCCTCCAACACCATCCGCGGCCTGCGCGAGAACAGGATTCTCACCGAGGGCTTCGCATGGGCCAACACCGAGCTTCGCATCAAGCTCGTAAACTTCAGGCTCCTCAACCAGTACTTCTACATTGCCGTCAATCCGTTCTTCGATGCAGGCGTCATAACCAAGCCCTACCGCGCCGCGGCATTCGAGGCGGCCAAGTCCCTCACCTTCGCCGACAGCGACAAGCCATACATGACCCTGGAGCAGCTCTACGATCCCACCAAGGTCGGAGACATCGTCTACAGCGCCGGTGCCGGCCTCAAGATAGCAATGAACCAGAACTTCATCGTCTCCGTCGAGATGGCCAAGTGCTTCTACAAGCCCCTCGACGCAGGCATGTGGCTCGGTATCGGCATCAACTACCAGTTCTAGGCTCCTATCCCCTATACTACGCGAAAGCCCGGCCGCTCGGCCGGGCTTTCATAGTTTAGGAACTTGTCTTACAGGGTCTTTGCCTTGGCGAGGAAGTCGCGGACCCTCTGGGTGTATTCCTGGGGGTGCTTGGCGTAGGACTGGGCGTGGACTGCGCCTTCGGTGACCCAGATTTCCTTGTAGCCGCTGGTCTTGGCCTCGTAGTTCTTGTAGACGTGGTCGGTGGGGACGAAATCGTCGCTGTCGCCGTGTATGAAGAGCATGGGCCCCTCGCACTTGGCGAGCTGCTTGACCGAAGAAGCCTCCTTGAACTTCCAGCCGTAGCGATTGTTGCAGACTATGCTGGCGCTGGAGAGGATGGGGCCGCGGAGGAACGCAATGGGCGGGAAAGTGGTCTTGAACACGCTGTCGAAGATATCCCAGGCAGAGGTGTAGCCGCAGTCTTCGACATAGGCGCGTACGTACTCGGGCATGGGATCGCCGCTTGCCATCATGACGGTCGCGGCACCCATGGAAACGCCGTGCAGGACCATGAAGTCGCCGCCGAAGATGCCGTGGGCCACTTCGACCCACTTTTCGACGTCGAGCCTGTCGAGCCAGCCCATCTGGGCGGCGTCGCCTTCGGACCATCCGTGATAGGGCAGGTCGGGCATGAGGACGTTGTAGTTGAGGGCGTCGCGGTACATGCGTGCGAGATAGAGGAACACAAGGTGGTTGTCGGTGTAGCCGTGGACTACGATGGCGGTGCCTTCGGCGTTTTCGGGGTCGGCGGCAGGGACGTAGACGGCGTGGACATTGCGGTCGTTGTAGCCGACGATGGTGGTATCCTTGAGGAGGCCCTGGGCGCGCAGGCCGTCATACCAGGCGGTGCTGCCGGGGCAGAGGGAATCGGCTTTGTGGCGGGTACGCTCGACGTCGTCGGTTCCGTGGGGGTTGAAGCAGAGGGCATAGTTGCACATGTACTTGCCCGCGAGGCATCCGGTGGCGAGCATTGCAACCAGGATGACTGCGCAAAAACTGAGGAAACGTTTCATATCTGTGGTAATTTGTGTTGATTCGCTTTAGCTGAGCTGGGTGTAGGCAACCTTGCCCACGAGGGTGGTGGGCAGGGAGTCGCGCACCTCGATGACATAGGGCATCGCGTACTTGGCGACGTGGGCGCGGCAGTGGGCCATGAGGTCCTCCATGAGTTCGGGGGTGTTGGCGACGCCGTTGCACAGCACTACGAAGGCCTTGACTTTCTGCATCTTGTACGGGTCGCTCACGCCGATGACGCAGCTGCGCTGCACCGCGGGATGCCCCTCGAGCACGTTCTCGATCTGGGACGGGTAGACATTGTAGCCGCTGGTGATTATCATGCGCTTGATGCGCTGGCGGAAGTAGATGAAGCCTTCGGAATCCATGGCTCCGAGGTCGCCTGTGTGGAGCCAGACATGGCCGTCGGAATGGGTGCGGAGGGTGTTTTCGTTCTCCTCGGGATGGCCTATGTAGCCGAGCATCATGGACGGGCCGGTAAGGCATATTTCGCCCTCTTCGCCGTAAGGGAGCTCTTCGGTCGTGCCGACCTTGCAGATGCGGAAGTACGTGTCGGGGAACGGGATGCCTATGCTGCCTTCCTTCTCCTTGTTGTAGGGAGTGAGGCAGCAGGCGGTGACGCACTCGGTGGTGCCGTAACCCTCGCGAACACGCACGCCGGCGTTGTGGTCGGCGAGGAACTTGTCGAACTTCTTCTTGAGCTCGACGGTGAGGGAGTCGCCGCCTGAGAAGACGCCGCGAAGGCACGACAGGTCGGCCCCGTCGAGGTACTCGTTGCGGGTGATGGCCTCGAACAGGGTGGGCACGCCGGCAATGAAGTTGGGGCGGTTTTTCTTGATGAGGCCGGCATAGCTCTTGACGTTGAAACGGGGCACGAGGATGGCGGTGCCGCCGCAGTAGAGCATGGTGTGGATGCAGACGCCGAGGCCGAAGCCGTGGAATACCGGCATGGCCGCAAGCATCTTGGCGTGGCGCACCTGCTCGTGGCTCATGGCCTCGGTCTGAAGGGCGAGGGCGTTGAAGTTGAGGTCGCTGAGCATGATGCCCTTGGTAACTCCGGTAGTGCCGCCCGAGAAGAGCACTACGGCCTCGGTGCGGCAGTCCTTTTCGGCTATGTACTCGCCCTCCCAGGCCTTGCCGAGGCGCATGAGGTTCTTCCAAAGTATCGTGCCTTCGTTCTCGATGATTGTGGGGAACTTGCGTTCGGTCATGAGCTTCTGGCCGAGGGACAGGGGGAAGGACAGCTCCTCGCTCACGCGTGCGATGACGAGCTTGGCTATGGTGCGCTTCCTGCGGACCTCTAGGAACTTGGTGTAGAACTGGTCGAGGGTGACGGCGACGTCGCACGAGGCTTCATCCATGTAGTGGACGATTTCGCCGACGGCGGAAAGGGGGTGGACCATCGAGGGAATGGCGCCTATGCGGTTGAGACCGTAGAGGCAGTAGATGGCCTGGGGGACGTTGGGCATGCAGACGAGCACCCTCTGGCCCCTTGAGATGCCGAGGGCCTTGAAGGAGCGGGCGGCAAGATCGATGCTGCCGGCCAGGCTGCGGTAGCTTATCTTGCGGCCCATGAAGGTCATGGCGGGGAAATCGGGGTCCTTGGAAGCGGTGTCAAGGACCGCTCCGGACATGGTCTTGTCTGAATAGTCGAGGTTTGCGGGCACCTCGCCGTAGCTGTCGCGCCAGGGCGTGGCGATGTTGGTGTAATCGAATTTCATGTGGTCTGTATGGGGGTTGCGGCCGGAAGGTCGAGGGTCTCGGGGTGGGCGAACATGTAGCGCATGAGATCGAGGGTGCGGGCGAAATAGTAGCCGTCGGCGATGCGTTCGTCGACCGTGAGGCCGAGTTTTATGGTGTTGCGGAGGTCGTAGCTGCCGTCCTCGTGCCAGAAGGGGCGCAGCTTCTTTTCGCTTATTACGACGAAGAAGGAAATGGTGCCCCAGTCGAACAGATGGTGGTAGTCGGCGTTCATCCTGATGCTGCCGAGGTTGGTGATGTAGACGCTCGAGTAGCACGGGTCGTCGTGGGAGAGGGCCTCGGGGTAACGGCCATTGTATTCCATCTTGTCGAGTATGCGGGCAAGGAGGCGGAAAAGGGGCCTGGGGAGCTTCTGGACGACGTTGAGGACATTGGTGATGCCCTCGGTCCTGTTCTCGCCGCGGACCTTGTGGACGAACTTCTGCACGTAGTCGTGGACCTGCTCGAGGGGAGAGCCGCCCTCGCGGTCGAGGACGAATTTTGCCATGGCCTCCTCGGACTCGTCCTCGAAGGTGCGCTTGACGTTGAAGGCCACCTGGATTTCCTTGCGCTCATAATAACGGTGCCCCGCGATGAAGTAGTTCATCTTGGGGCGCAGGAGTATGGCCTTGGCCAGGGCGGCGGCTATGAAATGGAACCAGGTGTATTTGAATTCGGGGTGCTGAGCATTCTTGGATGCCAGGTACTTGTCTACTTCGGTGAGGTCGAGCACCTCGCCCAGGACGGCCTCGTTCTTGGTGCGGGGGCCGAACATGTAGGGCATCATGACATGCATGGAGTCGAGGCCGGCAAGGTACCAGCCGTCTTTGCGGTCGCGACGGTGTTTCTTTCGCGGAACAGTATTTTGCATAGGTTTCAGTCGTCAGGCTTTCTGCCTGACAGTCTGCAAAAATAATAATTCCGTCTCAAAATAACAACCCCTGCCGGGATTCGCCGCAGAGGGAGCCTTACAGGTCTCCCGTATGGAACACCGGTGAAGGCCGGCGGACGCCGATGCGGCAGGGTTCGCCGGGACGGCGCTCATCGCGCGTGGAGGCGGATGCGGTGTCGCGCAGGGGGTCGGTCGGGTCGTCGGAGGCAAGGAAGCCGGAGTGGCTGAAGGTGTCGCCGCAAAGGTCGAAGATGTGGCGTACGATAAGTTCCCGCTGCCATGTAGAGAAGTACTGGCGGTCGTCTATCATGCAGCTGATGAACTCGCTGCGCCAGCGGTTCAGGAACGAATTGTCACCGCCCTGGAATACTCCTATGCGGGAGTACAGGGGATTGGTGGCGATGAGGGCGTCGCGGCCGTCGAGCAGCTCCTGCCAGGGGGTGGAAGTGGCGGAGGCTGAGATGTTGAGCCCGAAGGGAAGAGGAGACCAGTTGTGTGTTCCGATGGAGGTGGTCGCCGAAGAGTAGGAGTAGTACCAGTACTCGTCGCTGAGGCGGGCAATGCAGTGGCCGCCGAACTCGTGGACGATTACGTTGCGCCAGTCGCCGCGGCAGAGGCCGATTTCGTCATGCAGAGCCATGAGCTCATCGTTGGAGAGGTACCTGTAGCCGGCGTCGGGGTCGGTTTCGCTGTTGGGGACGAGGTCCATGTAGAGCCACGTGTTGGTCTTGCCGCCATAAGTGGGGACCATGCAGTAGCCGTGTGACGCGTTGCTGAAGTGACAGATGCCTCCGTAGCGGGAGTCGTTGATTATGAGGAGCACGGGCACCTGGGCGCGGGTGTGGATGCCGTCCCGGACGTCGGGGCAGTAGGTTTCGACGAAGGAAGTGATGGTGGACGCGTCGGCCTGCATGTCGCCGTAGTCTTCGCCCCAGCGGGAACCGAAGTAGCAGTCGTGGGCCTCGGTGACGGTGCCGCTGCCGTCGGTGACTGAGGCGCCCGATTCGTTGGAGGCGACGCTGATGATCCAGACGTTGAAGCGGTTGCGGTAGGTCTTGTAGGGTTCGGTGGAGAAGAGGAAGTCGATACCGCTCTTTGCAAGCAGTTTGTAATTATCGAGTTCGTCGCTGGTGAAGCCCTCGGACAAGACGACCAGCGTGACGGGTTTTGTGCCCTCGGAGGCCTCCATGTAGAGGGTGGCTTCCGGCTCGCCGGAGGAGACGGGAGCGGAGGTGAAGAAGTCGTCGGAGATGGGGAGGGTGCCGATGTCGGCTACGCGGGAGCGCTGGAGCGAAACGGCGGACGAGGCTATGACGGTACGGGAGAGCGTGCCGGAACGGAAGGTGAGCGAAAGGTTCTGCGTACCGGGAAGCAGGGCCAGATAATAGTCTTCGCCTTCGGTGAAGGGACCCCGGAGGGTGACGGTATTGGACGAAGACGTGCCGGCGAAGTGGCGCTCGGTGACATAAGGGATGCCGTCCCCGGGGGCGATTACCACATCTCCGGCAAGGGGGCCGGTGCCCCTGAAGACTATGGAGTCGACGGAAGCGGCGCCGGAGCCGGAAAGGCTGAAGCGCAGCAGCGAGAGGACGTTGCTGAAATGGAGGTCGGCGGTGGAGGTTTCGGCAAAGGCGTAGGAGAAGTTGAGGCCCTCCTCGATGCCGCCGGCAAGCGCATTCTGGCGCACGGGGACAGTGAGGCCGAAAAAGGCCGTGCCACTGGCGCTGTCGTAGTAGAACCGGTCGGCGGAAGGGTAGAAAGAATGGTAGGCTGTGCCGTCGGGCCACATGCCGTATGACGAAGTGAATTCGGCGCTTTCACCGCTGCCGGAAGTGTAGAAATACTCGGCATAGTATCCCGAACCGGAGGCGGGGGCGAACATCAGGAAGGAGTCGCCTGCGGTCCAGTGGACGGAGACCCGGGAGCCGGAGGGGTCGGACACGAGGTGGGAGCGTGTAGAGCCGGAACTGGCGGTAACGGTGACAGGAGCGGAGCTGCCGCGGACAAGGGAGGAGCTGTTATCGATGAGCGTCCACGGGTCGACAAGGCAGCTTGATGGCAGATTGGGGGCGTCGGCGGTGAGGCCGGAGCGGCTCTGGCAGCCTGCGAGCATGAGCAGGACGGCCGAGGCAAGGGCGCAGGAAAGTCTGTTCATGGTCAGAAATTGAATCCGGGGTCGGTGTAATCTACATCATAAGCTTCGTTGCTGGCGTCCAGAAGATGGGACGGAAGCAGAACATGAGCGGGCTCGCTCTCGGGAGGGCAGTATTTCTTCTTCATGGTTGGCAAATATAGGTATTTTATAGCAAAAAAAGTATATTTGCAGCACATGAAACGCTATTTTGTCCTTGCAGCGCTGCTCTGGAGCCTTGGTGCCGCTGCCGCCGTGCGATATACCAACCCCATCCTCCATCAGGACTGGTCCGACCCCGACGTCTGCCGCGCAGGCGACTGCTACTACATGACGGCGTCGTCCTTCAACTTCATGCCGGGCCTGCCGGTGCTCCGGTCGCGCGATCTCGTGAACTGGGAGCTGACAGGCGCCGCGCTGCCGTACTACCCCTTCGAGGGAGTGGAGCACGGGCGGGGCGTATGGGCCCCTGCAATAAGGTATCACGAAGGGTGGTTCATGATCTTCGTCGGCGACCCCGACAGAGGCATTTTCATGGTGCGCGCCAAGGATCCCTCCGGGCCATGGGAAAAGCCCGTATGGCTCTGGAGAGGAAAGGGTTACATAGACCCTTGTCCCTTCTGGGACGACGACGGCAAGGCTTATCTGTCGCATGCCGCGGCAGGTTCGAGGGCCGGTCTCAAAAGCATGGTTTTCGTGGCCCCGATGGCACCCGACGGCACGGCCCTGCTGGGCCCGTCGCGGGCGGTGTTCGACGGGCATGACACGCAGCCCACCATAGAGGGCACGAAGTTCTATAAAAGACAGGGAAAATACTACATTTTCTGCCCTGCAGGAGGGGTGTCCACGGGCTGGCAGACGGTCCTGCGGGCCGACAGCCCCTGGGGCCCGTGGGAGGACCGCGTCGTGATGGCCTGGGCCCCGGGCACGGTCAACGGCCCCCATCAGGGCGCCTGGGTCGAGACCCCTTCGGGCGACTGGTTCCTGCACTTCCAGGACAAGGGCGCCTACGGGCGCATCGTCCACCTCCAGCCCATGAAATGGGGCGACGACCTGTGGCCCGTCATCGGCGAGGACCCAGACGGCGACGGCGTCGGGCAGCCCGTGGGCAGCTGGGAGGCTCCCCTGCCGTCCGCAGGAGGACAGGGATCAGGGCGGCGGAGCGGTAAGCAGGAGGGCGGAGTTCCGGCTGCGCTAACGGGCCCCTACGGGCTGACGCTCGACTGGCAGTACCCCACTGAACCGCAGGCCCTGTGGCACTTCCCCCTTCCCGACGGCGGCTTCCGGCTCTACAGCGTGCTGCAGCAGGGCCCTGGCACGCTCTGGGACTGTCCCAACGTGCTCAGCCGCAAGTTCCCCGCCGAAAGCTTCTCGGTCGAGGCGCTGCTTGTCTTCCGGCCCCTCGACGGCCTGCAGGAGGACTGCGGTTTCGGCGTCTTCGGCAACGACTACGCCGTCCTGAGGCTGAGGGACTCCGGGAGCGGCGCCTCCCTGGAATATGCCGTCTGCGCAGGAGCGTCGCATGGAGGATCCGAGACCGTGCGTGAGATAGCCGTCCTGCCCTGGAGCACAGTCTCTTGCGAGTTCCCCTATGCCAGCGGCAACGTGCCGCCCGCCAAATATCCTACAGCAAGGGAGGCGACGCTCCGGGTGCGGCTCGAGGTGCATCCCGAGGCCGTGCAGGGCAATGTCCCGGACGCCGTCTGCCAGCTGTACTGGAGCACCGACGGCAAGCGCTTCACCAAGGCAGGAGAGCCTTTCACCGCCCGTCCCGAGCTGTGGACCGGCGCCCGTTTCGGCTTCTGGTGCAACCGCGCCAGGCCCAAAAACGACGGCGGCCGCCTTGAAGTCTCCGGCATCACCCTGAAGTTCTGAACCAGGGGCCGCTGCTTTTTACATCTATTATATTTGGAAATCAGGAGTTTTTGGTTTATATTTGTAGTCCAGACACTGCGAACTATAGCCGATGAAACGCCTTATATCCCTGATTTTTTTGACGTTATGCGCCCCAGCACTCTTTTGTTGTGCCCGGCAAGACAAACGTTTGCACAGCCTCTATGAGGACCTCCCCTTCGAGATGCGCAAGCTCTCCCGGCCCCGCATCCCCTCCCGCACGGTCAGCCTCTCCGACTTCGGCGCCGTGCCCGACGGCGTGACCCTCTGCACCGATGCCTTCGCCTCCGCCATCTCCCACCTCAGCGGCAAGGGCGGCGGCACCCTCAACGTGCCCGCAGGCATATGGTTCACCGGCCCCATCGGCCTGCAGAGCAACATCGAGCTCCACCTCGACGCCAACGCCATCATAGTCTTCTCGCCGGACCAGAGCCTCTACCCCATCATCGACACCAACTTCGAGGGCCTCGACGTCCGGCGCTGCCTCTCCCCCATCCACGCCGAAAACGCCCACGACATCGCCATCACCGGCAGCGGCATCATCGACGGCTCCGGCGACGCCTGGCGCGAAGTCAAGAAGCGCAAGGTCGGCTCCGACCAGTGGAAGGCCATCACCCTCAAGGGCGGCGTCCTGTCCGACGACGGCAAAGTCTGGTTCCCCGACGAGGGCTACAAGAAGGCCCGCGCCACCGCCGGCACCCTCAACAAGCCCTCCGACGAGCTCGACGAACAGGAAATCAAGACCTTCCTGCGTCCCGTCCTGGTGAGCCTGAGGGGCTGCGAGCGCATACTCCTGAGCGGCGCCACCTTCCAGAACTCCCCCGCCTGGAACATCCACCCCCTCTGGTGCAAGGACCTCACAATCGACGGCATAACCGTCCGCAATCCCCACTACTCCGCCAACGGCGACGGCATCGACATCGACGCCTGCGACGGCGTCATCCTGCTCGACTCCTCCTTCGACGTGGGCGACGACGCCATCTGCATCAAGTCCGGCAAGGACGAGGACGGCCGCGCCCACGGCATCCCCTGCCGCAACCTCATCATCAGCGGCTGCACCGTCTACCACGGCCACGGAGGCTTCGTGGTGGGCAGCGAAATGTCCGGCGGCGCGGGCAACATCCTCGTCCGCGACTGCCGTTTCATAGGCACCGACGTCGGCCTCCGCTTCAAGAGCACCCGCGGCCGCGGCGGCCTCGTCAAGGACATCTGGTGCCGGGACATCTACATGAAAGACATCGTCTCCTACGGCGTCATCTTCAACCTCTACTACGCCGGCGTCGCCGCCACCGACCTCCAGACCGGCGGACAGGCCGACATCGCCCCCGTCGACGAGACCACCCCCGAATTCCGCGACATCCACATCAGCGGCGTAACCTGCAGCGGCGCGGCCCAGGCCATCTACATCAACGGCCTGCCGGAGCTGCCCGTGAGCGGCATCAGCTTCGAGGACTGCACATTCACCGCCGGCAAGGGGGTGGAGATGCAGTACTGCAAGGACGTTACGTTCGAGGGGGTCAAGGTGAACGGGGATTTGTACCGATCCAAATAAAAAAGCATACACACAATGAAAAAGTTCTTTCCGATAGCGATGGCAGCGGCTTGGCTTGTGCTGAGCTCGTTCACCATCCACCTCATGGGCGACAGCACCATGGCCGAAAAAGACCTCTCCACCGGCACTCCCGAAAGGGGCTGGGGCATGATGTTCCAGAACTTCCTCGACAGCGGGGTCAACGTGGTCAACTACGCCCAGAACGGCAGGAGCACCAAGAGCTTCATCGACCTGGGCCTCTGGGACAAGGTCTTCGATGCCGTCAGCAGCGGCGACTACGTCTTCATCGAGTTCGGCCACAACGACGCCAAGGAATCCGATCCCGCCCGCTATGCGGCCGCATGGGGCGCCTATCAGGACAACCTCCGCACCTTCATCGACGGAGTGCGCGAAAAGGGCGGCACCCCTGTGCTCCTCACCCCCGTCGCCCGCCGCTGGTTCAAGGAAGGCAAGCTCGACCGCGACTGCCACGGTGACTATCCCGCCGCCATGAAGGCCGTCGCCGAGGAAAAGGGCGTCACGCTCCTGGACGTCACCACCGCCACCCTCGACTGGCTCGAGGGCCTGGGCGACGAGGCTTCGCGTCCCTACTTCATGAACCTCGAGCCCGGCCGCTGGGCCTGCGCCCCCGAGGGCAAGACCGACAACACCCACACCGTCGCCAGCGGCGCACGCAAGGTGACGGAAATAGTCTGCGACAAGATCAAGGACCAGCTTCCCGAGGTCGCCTCGCACCTGAGGTACTTCCACATCGTCGTCTCCGCCGACGGCCACGGCGACTACATGACCGTACAGGAGGCCATCAACGCCTGCCCCGACTACAGCCACACCGAGATTACCGACATCTTCATCCGCAAGGGCGTCTACAAGGAGTGCGTCAGCATCCCCCACACGAAGTTCCGCCTCCACATCAAGGGCGAGAACGCAAAGGAGACCATAATCACCTGGGACAAGTCGGCCAAGCAGAACTGGCCCGGCCGCGACATCGCGGTCGGCACTTCCGGCAGCGCCACGGTGTATGTCCACGCCAGCTACATCACCTTCGAGAACCTCACCTTCGAGAACTCCGCCGGCGAGGGCAAGGACATCGGCCAGGCAGTCGCCATGTTCACCGACGGCGACTTCCTCTTCTTCAAGGGCTGCCGCTTCCTTGGCAACCAGGACACCCTCTACACCTACGGCCGCTACGGCAAGTTCGGAGGCATCAAGCGCAACTACTTCCTCAACTGCTACATAGAAGGCACCACCGACTTCATCTTCGGCACCTCCATCGCCTTCTTCGAGAACTGCCGCATCCACTCCAAGAAGAACAGCTACATCACCGCCGCCTCCACCCTCGAGGGCCAGAAGTACGGCTACGTCTTCAAGGACTGCGTCCTCACCGCCGACCCTTCGGTCCACTACGTCTATCTGGGCCGTCCCTGGGGCGCCTACGCCAGGACGGTCTTCATCCACTGCAAGATGGGTTCCCACATAGTGCCCGCAGGCTGGCATGACTGGGAGAAGGACGGCAAGCCCGACACCAAGAAGAACTCCTACTACGCCGAATACCAGAGCTACGGCCCCGGAGCCAACGCTGAAGGCCGCGTCAAGTGGTCCCACCAGCTCAGCGACAAGGAGGCCACCGAGTACTCCTTCGGCAAGGTGATGTACCAGAAGCAGGACAAGATAATCTGGAACCCCTACGACAACAAATGATCCGAAGGCCCGTCATACTGCTCGCAGCTGCCGCCCTGACCCTCTCATGCGCGGCCAAGGCTCCCCTTTCCCGGGAAATCGTACGCTCCGAGATGGCCCGGAACCCCGAGGCCAGCTACATCGACGGCCTCCAGGGCAAGCTCAAGTGGAACTATACGACAGGGCTTGAACTGAAGGCGATGCTGGATGTTGAGATTTCCCGACCGGAGTGTAGCGAAGTGGAGAGATCTCAAATTATCGCTTACGTCGACGCATGGTACGACGCCATCATCGACAGCACCGGCCGCATCGGCGTCAACTACAAGAAGAGCAACTGGTCCACGGACCACATCTGCCCCGGGCGCACCCTGCTGAGCCTATGCGACCTCACCGGCAAGGAGAAGTACCGCAAGGCCATGGACAGCCTCTACGTCCAGCTGCAGGGCCAGCCCCGCACTCCCGAAGGCGGCTTCTGGCACAAGAAGATCTACCCCGGCCAGATGTGGCTCGACGGCCTCTACATGGCCCAGCCCTTCTACGCCGAGTACACCGCCCGCTACGTCACGGACCCTTCCGAGCGAGAGCGCAACTTCGAGGACATCGCCCTCCAGTTCTCCCTCGCCTGGGACCATTGCTACGACCCTTCCACCGGCCTGCTGCGCCACGCCTGGGATTCCTCCCGCCAGATGTTCTGGGCCGATCCTTCCACCGGCCAGTCGGCCCACGCCTGGGGCCGGGCCTGCGGCTGGTATGCGATGGCTCTCCTTGAAGTCATCCCCCATTTCCCCGAGGGGGAGCTGCGGCAGGGCCTCATCGACAAGCTCAACACACTGTGCGTCAATATCATGAACTACGCCGACCCCGCTACCGGCATGTGGTACCAGGTGCTCGATCGCCCGGGGGAGGAGGGCAACTGGCTCGAGTCCACCGCCAGCGCCATGTTCACCTACGCCCTCCTGAAGGGCTGCCGCATGGGCTGGATCAAGGACATCGACATCAGGCTCGCCCGCAGCAAGTACCGCTCGCTCCTTGAGACCTTCGTCACAAGCGATGCCGACGGCCTCGTCAACCTCAACGACTGCTGCGAGGTCGCGGGCCTTGGCGGCAAGGAGAACCGCAGCGGCACCTACGACTATTACATCCACGAAAAAGTCCGTTCCAACGACCCAAAGGGCATAGGTCCGCTGGTATGGGCTGCGCTTGAATACGAAAGAAAATGACCAAGAACAGATTCATGCTCTGCCTGTGCGCCGCCGCCTGCCTTGTCGCAGCCTGCGGTTCCGTCACCTCCGAGGAAGAGACTCCGGTTCCCGACGTCCCCGAGGGCCTCATCCTGAGGACGGCCACCGAAACCACCCTCGCCATCCAGTGGACCGCCGTCGCCGACGCCACCGGCTACGACTGGCGCCTGCTCCTGGACGCTGTCGAGGTCCAGAAGGGCTCCACCAGCTCGCGCAGCGTCATAATCAAGGACCTTACGGCCGGCACCGACTACCTCTTCTCGGTCCGCAGCACCAACGGCACAGGGAACTCCAAATACAGCTCAGCCCTCGCCGTGAGCACCACGGGCGGCGAGACTCCGTCCGTCAACCCCGATCCCGACCCCGATCCCGACCTCGGCAAGCGCTACGACGAGTTCCTCATCCCCGCAGCCGAGGAGGACGGCACCGCCCGTGCCTTCCCCGGAGCCGAAGGCGGCGGAATGTGGGTCACCGGCGGCCGCGGCGGCACCGTCTACCATGTCACCAACCTCAACGACAGCGGCCCCGGTTCGCTCCGCTACGGCCTCACGCAGAGCGGCAAGCGCACCATTGTCTTCGACGTGGCCGGCACCATAGAACTCCGCAGCAACCTCGTGGTCAACAACGGCGACGTGACCATCGCGGGCCAGACCGCTCCCGGCGACGGCATCTGCCTCAAGAACTACACCTTCCGCATCGCCGCAAGCAACGTGGCGGTCCGCTTCATCCGCTGCCGCATGGGCGACGAGGCCAAGACCGAAGACGACGCCATCCAGGTCATGAGCCACGACGACGACAAGTACTCCGGCATAATCATCGACCACTGCTCAGTGAGCTGGAGCACCGACGAGTGCGCCTCCTTCTACGGCATGAAGGACTTCACCTTCCAGTGGAACATAGTCTCAGAGAGCCTGCGCATCTCCGTCCACGAGAAGGGCACCCACGGCTACGGCGGCATCTGGGGCGGCAACAACGCCACCTACCACCACAACCTCCTCGCCCACCACGACAGCCGCAACCCCCGCCTCGACCACGACTACGTCAGCACTCAGAAGGGGCCTCTGCACCTTGTCAACAACGTAATCTACAATTGGCGCGGCAACTCCTGCTACGGCGGCGAGAGCTCCACCAAATACGGTTCGTCCACCCCCAGGCAGTACAACCTGGTCAACAATTACTACAAGCCGGGCCCCGCCACCCCTTCCAACCACATCTGGTTCCTGGAGCCCACCACATCCTGCAGCAACTGCGGCGGCACCATAATCCCCGGCCATTTCTACATGGACGGCAACTTCATGTACGGCAGGAGCGACCTGAGCTCCGACAACTGGAGCACCTCCTCCGTCCATGCCGGCGAAAGCACCATCAGCTCCATCAGGGAAAACACGCCCTATGAGGGCAACCCCCTGAGCGTCCACGAAGCCGAGGCTGCATTCTCCGCGGTGCTCGACTACGCCGGTGCGAGCCTCGTGCGCGACGGCATCGACGCCCGCATCACCGGAGAGGCCAGGAACGGCACCGCCACCTTCAAAGGCAGCAAGGGCGGCCTGTCCGGCATCATCGACACCCAGACCGACGTCTCCGACGGCACCTGGGAGTCCGGCTGGCCTGTCTATGCGGCCACTGCTGAACAGCTCGACCGCACCACCGACACCGACTCCGACGGCATACCCAACTGGTTCGAGGACGAATTCGGCCTGGACAAGTACAGCGCCTCCGACGGCCCCGCCTTCGGCCTCGACCCCCAGTCCCGCTACACCAACCTCGAAATGTACCTCCACTGGCTCGTAAAAGACATAGTGGCAGGCGGCAGGACAGGCTCGACATATACAAAACCATAATACTATTCTCCAATCAACTAACCAACTAACCAACCTCCAAATGAACAGTTTAGCAAAGAAACTCTTCCTTGCGGTCCTCTGTCTGGGAGCAGCCTGGTCGCTTTCCGCACAGTCCACCGTGCGCGGCATCGTGACGGACGACACCGGCGAACCGCTCATCGGAGCAGGCGTCTTCGTAGAAGGCACGTCCGTGGGTACGGTTACCGGACTCGACGGCGACTACGAGCTCACCGTCCCTGCAGATGCGGTCAATCTGGTGTTCTCCTTCATCGGACTCACCAACAAGGTTGTTCCCATCGAAGGGCGCAGCCGGATCGACGTGGTTCTGGAATCCGACACCACCGTCCTTGACGAAGTGGTCGTCGTGGGCTACCAGACGGTAAAACGCCGCGACCTCCTCGGCTCCGTGAGCTCCGTGAGCAGCGACAAGCTCACCGAGCAGCCCGTGACGAGCGTCTCCCAGGCCCTCTCCGGCAAGATGGCCGGCGTGTCCGTAGTCACCACCGAAGGCGACCCCGACGCCGACATCAAGATCCGCGTCCGCGGCGGCGGATCCATCACCCAGGACAACAGCCCCCTGTACATCGTTGACGGCTTCCCCGTAGAGAGCATCAACGACATCTCCTCCAGCGAAATCGCTTCCATCGACGTGCTCAAGGACGCCTTCTCCACCGCCATCTACGGCTCCCGAGGCGCCAACGGCGTCGTCATCGTCACCACCAAGAGCGCCGAAAAGGGCCAGAAGGTGAGCGTCAAGTTCAACTCCTACTATGGTCTCAAGAAGATGGCCAATGCAGGCGCCATCCAGGCCATGGACGCCGAAAACTTCGTCAAGTTCCAGTACGAGCTCGGCAGCATCCGCGACGACCTCAGCTCGCACTATGCCCCCTACTTCGGTACTTTCAACGACATCGACCTCTACACCGGTCTTCCCACCAACAACTGGGTCGACGCCGTCTTCGGCAACATCGGCAGCACCTTCAGCGCCGACGCCTCGGTGAGCGGCAGCGGCGACGGCTACAACTGGACCCTCGGCTACGCCCACATGGGCGACCAGGCCATCATGGCAGGCTCCAACTACAGCCGTGACAACCTCAACTTCAAGGGTCACTTCAAGACCGGCAAGACCACCAGCATCGACGCCAACATCCGCTACTCACTCGTCAACGTCCGCGGCTCGGGCGCCAACGGCATCAACGACACCGGCACCACTTCCGGCAACGGCCGCCTCAAGCACGCCGTCTCCTACGCGCCCATCCCCGTTGCCGCCACCACCACCGACTCCGACCTCGAGCAGGACTACGGCGACAACGCCCCGCCGCTCCTTTCGGTCTCCGACAACGACAGCAAGCGCGTCCGCAAGACCTGGAACGCCAACGCCGCCTTCAACTGGGAAATCATCGACAACCTCAAGCTCAAGATTGAGGGCGGCCTGGAAGACTACCGCCAGGGCGACGACCGCTTCTACGGCCTCACCACCTACTACGTAGCCAACAATTCCACCGTCAAGAACACCCCTTCCACTCAGCACAAGGAGGCGTTCCGCACCCGCTACCGCAACACCAACACCCTCAGTTACGACTTCGGCAAGTTCCTGGGCGACAAGCACAGCCTCAACGCCCTGCTCGGTGAAGAGCTCACCGTCACCAAGAGCAACACCGTCACCGACATGATCGACGGCCTGCCCGTATTCTACGATGCAGCCATGGCCTGGAACTTCATGTCCTCCGGCAGCCCCTCGTCGTCCAACAATTACTACAGTCCCGACGACAAGCTGCTCTCCTTCTTCGGCAGGGTCAACTACGACTACGACCACCGCTACAGCCTCGGCGCCACGCTCCGTACCGACGGCAGCTCCAAGTTCGCCCGCGGCCACCGCTGGGGTTTCTTCCCCTCCGCCGCGGCATCCTGGACCATCTCGAACGAGAGCTTCCTCGACGACGCCCACAGCTGGCTCGACCAGCTCAAGCTCCGCTACAGCTTCGGTACCGCCGGCAACAACAACATCCCTTCGGGCCAGCTGCTCAAGCAGTACGCTTCCTCCACCACCTCATGGCTGTCAGTAGCCACCAACTACTTCAACGCGGGCAAGGTGCTCAACAACCCCGACCTCACCTGGGAAACCACCTACACCCACAACCTCGGCCTCGACTTCAGCTTCTGGCAGAGCAAGCTCAGCGGCAGCGTGGAAGTTTATCAGAACGACACCAAGGACCTTCTGATCAACTTCCCCATCCCCGGTTCCGGCTACGACAGCCAGTACCAGAACGTCGGTTCCACCCGCAACCGCGGCGTCGAGCTCACGCTCAACGCCCCCATCGTCCAGACCAAGGACTTCTCCCTCAACTTCAGCGGCAACATCGCCTACAACAAGAACGTCGTGACCGACCTCGGCGGCCTTGCGAGCATCACCGCACAGTCCTACTGGGCCTCCACCGAAGTAGGCGACGACTACATCGTCCAGGTGGGCCAGCCCCTCGGCAACATGTACGGCTTCCTGTCCGACGGCTTCTACACCGTCGACGACTTCACCTGGGACGGCGCCAAGTGGGTGCTCAACGACGGAGTGGTCGACTGCTCCCCCATCATCGGATCCACCTACCTGCGTCCCGGCGCTCCCAAGTACAAGGACATAGATGGCAGCGTCGAAGTCTACGACGAGGACGGCAACGTAACAGGCTACACCTCCGACGGCAAGCTCACCCTCGCCGACCGCACGGTCATCGGCAACGCCAGCCCCGACTTCACCGGCGGCTTCTCCCTGAGCGCCTACTGGAAGGGCTTCGACTTCGCCGCCAACTTCAACTTCATGATAGGCAACCAGGTCTACAACGCCAACAAGATAGAGTTCACCAGCTCCCGCAAGTACTACAACCGCAACCTCATCGACATGATGGATGTGGACAAGCGCTGGACCAACATCGACTGGACCACCGGCGAGCTGGTCAACGACCCCGAGACCCTGCGCGCCCTCAATGAAGGCAAGACCATGTGGAACCCCGCCATCGGCAACGCAGTCTTCAGCGACTGGGCGGTGGAGGACGCCTCCTTCCTGCGCCTGCAGACCGCAACCATCGGCTACACCCTTCCCGAGAAGCTCACGGAGAAGATCCACATCCGCAAGCTGCGCGTCTATGCCACCGGCACCAACCTCTGGTGCCTGACGAACTACTCAGGCTACGACCCCGAGGTTGACACCCGCCGTTCCACTCCGCTCACTCCCGGCGTGGACTATTCCGCTTATCCCAAGAGCATCGGTTTCGTTGCCGGTGTGAACGTATCCTTCTAAACGACGTGCATATATGAAAAAGATTATATATATCCTTTCCGCTGCTCTCATGGCGGTATGCGCATCTTCCTGCGAGAAGTTCCTCGATTCCGAGGCCCCTTCCACCTTCGACTCCGCGACCATCTTCTCCAACTATTCGCTTGCCGAAAGCCAGATGTTCTCGGCCCTGCAGTCCCTCGGAGAGACCAACTCCTACCGCGGACGCTACCTCAGCTGGATCGGTCTCAACAGCGACATCGAGTGGTACAATACCTTCAAGCCCAAAGAAGACAAGTCGCAGATAGCCTGCTACACCATCCTGCCCAACAACGGCCAGCTCAACCTCGACAACGGCCCCTTCGCCAAGATGTACGAGGGAATCGAACGCCTGAACCTCACCATCGAGGGGCTCAACAACTACGGCAACGTGGAGGAGAACGCCGACATGGCAGCCCTCCTCGGCGAGGCCCTGACCCTCAGGGCGATGTTCTACTACGACCTCGTAAAGGCCTGGGGCGACGTGCCCGCCAGGTTCGAACCCACCACCAGCAAGACCATCTACCGCGCCAGGGACAACCGCGACAGCATCTTCGTGCACGTGCTCGCAGACCTTGAGCAGGCAATTCCCTGCCTGAGCAATCCCGGCGCCACCGGCACCACCTCCAGGTCCGACCGCGTCAACAAGGTCTTCGCCGAAGGCCTCTATGCCCGCATAGCCCTGATGGCTTCCGGTTACGCCATCCGTCCCGACGACGACGCCATCGGCACCGGCGACCTGGGCACCGTACGCCTCTCCAGCAGGCCCGAGCTCCAGAAGAACGTGCTCTATCCCAAGGCCCTTGAGTATCTGCGCGCCGCCATCAGCTCCGGCTCCGCATCCCTCGAGGACTACGAGACCCTCTGGCGCAACCAGAGCAATGCGGCCAACCTCAACGCCGGCCCCAACCATGAAACCCTCTACGTCATTCCGTTCTCCAACGGCCGCGGCCGCTGGAACTACACCTTCGCAGTGCGTTCCGACGGTTCCAAGTATGCCGGCGGTGCGACCGTGAGCCGTGGCGGCGATGCAGGCCCCGTGCCCACCATGTGGTTCCGCTACGACCCGCGTGACGTCCGCCGCGACATCACCTGCGTCAACTGGCGCTGGAACTCCGACAACGAGAAGGAACTCCCCGGCATCCAGAAATGGTACTTCGGCAAATACCGCTTCGAGTGGATGACCGACAATCCCTACACCGGCGGCAACGACGACGGTGTGAAGCCCGCCGTAATGCGCTACTCCGACGTGCTCCTCATGGCCGCCGAAATCGCCAACGAACTCGGCAACCTGAACGAGGCCAGGGGCTACCTGCTGCAGGTGCGCGAGCGCGCATTCAAGGGCAATGAGGAAGTTGCCGAGAACTACGTCAACGCCATCGGTGACAAGGACGCCATGTTCAACGCCATCGTCGACGAGCGCGCCCTCGAGTTCTGCGGCGAAATGACCCGCAAGTTCGACCTCATCCGCTGGAACCTTCTCAAGAGCAAGATGGACGAAACCATCGCCGAAATGAAGGACCTCCGCAGCCTCCAGGGCAAGTTCGCCTCCATCAACGGCCTTGACGGCGACGTCTATTACCAGGCCAGCGGCGACGAAATCACAGTCTGGGGCCTCACCGGCGAGGTGACCAAACCCAAGGGCGACTGGGTCAAGAAGTCCGGCTACATCACCAGGACCGTCGACAGCTCCGGCAACGACACCGGCCTCTACGACGCACTCCTCGAGGGCGGCATCTACTCGGCCGACCCCGTGCAGTACATGTTCTGGCCCATCTTCAACACCACCATCATCAATGGCGGCAAGACCGAGAGCGGCGACTACCTTATCAAGAATGACTATGGTTACGACAACTTATAATCACGACGCCTTATGAAACTTAAGAATACATTCCGACTCGTTTTGGCAGCTGTTCTTGCCCTTGGCGCCGCAAGTTGCGCCAAGGAAGCGTTCAACGAGGTCACCAGCCTGGACCTCGCCCGCTGCCTGGAACCCCAGAACCTCGCCGCCCGTGTGAATTCCGCCACGGGCGACCAGGTCACCTTCTCATGGGACGTCAACAAGGATGCCGACGGCTACGACCTCGTCCTCTACACCGACGAGGCCATGACCGCCAAGGCCGGCACCACATCGCTCGCCCCCGGACAGGTTCCCTACACCGTACGCCTCACCGCCGACCAGAAATACTGGTTCACCGTACAGGCCTACAGGCTCGACGCCGACGGCCTGATGGACGAGACCACCCTCTCCAACATCGCAGTCTTCGACGGCTCCGTCAAGACCTATGCGGTCAAGGACAACCTCTTCCCCGAGGTCACCGCCCTCACCGAGAGCTCAGTCTCCGTATCCTGGGACAAGAGCATCTCCGACTACGCCGAGGTGACCACTCTCTCTGCGGCTCCCGTGAGGGGCGGCAAGACCGTCAAGAAGGAAATCTCCTCCGCCGAGGCCGCCGCTGCCACCGCCACCGTAGACGGCCTGCAGCCCGGCACCGAGTACCAGGTGACCCTCTTCTACATGAGCGCCTCCCGCGGTGCGGTCGACGTGTGGACCAACACCGCTCCCGGCACCGCCACCGTCATCAACTCCTCCGACGATCTCAAGGCGGCGGTTGCAGCCGGCGGCGAGTACTTCATCCAGAGCGGCAGCACCTTCTCCATGGGCACCGCCAAGCCCGCCACCAGCCTCACCCTCATCGGCGAGATGGCGGCCGACGGCTCCATGCCCGTCCTGAACGGCGCCATCGACATCTCCAGCATCCTCGCAAACGGCAGCTCCATCCACCTCGAGAACATCAGCTTCATCGATGACGGCTCCAACAGCTTCCTCGTCAACTTCTCCGACGGCGACAACGCAGTTTCCGTCGACAAGATCGAGTTCGTGAACTGCGAGATCGCCGGCTACAAGTCAGGTATCTTCTACAACAACAAGGCAGGCGGACTTAGCGTGAACGAAGTCAGCTACCAGGGATGCTACATCCACGACATCGTCGGCAGCGGCGGCGACTGCTTCGACCTTCGCCAGAAGACGAACATCGGCACCCTCAGCTTCATCGGCAACACCATCACCGACGGCTGCCGCACCTTCATGCGTATCGACGGCTTCAACAGCAACGGCGACGACATGGGTGTCGAGCTCGGCAACATCGTCTTCGAGAACAACACCGTCAAAGCCGTCTCCGTCATGAACGACGGCAACAACCAGGGCCTCTTCGCCATCAAGAAGCAGACGAACATGACCCTCCGCAAGAACCTATTCCTCTGGGAGGACGGCGGCGAGACCGACGAGGCCACCGCCGACAAGTGCCAGCTCTTCCGCGACAACTCCGCGATAGTCGTTCCCACCCTCAACGCCGGCGACAACTACTGCTACGCCGAGGGCAAGGACTTCTTCGTCAAGGTATCCGCAGGCGACGCCGGCTTCGTCAAGATGGTCACCGACCCTTGCTTCAACTCCAAGGGCGGCTTCCTGCAGCTCGCTGCCGACGACCTCATCGACAAGCAGATAGGCGCCCCCAAGTGGTGGATTCCTTATGCCGAGAAGACCGAAGACCTCACCCAGAACGTCATCACCGGAGCCCACACCTGGAATCTCCAGAACGCCACCCTCTTCGCAGGCGAAGTCAAGAACAGCCGCGTGCGTGACGAGCTCCTGCTCGTGGGCACCGAGGCCACTCCGCTCAACGCCGACGGCGGCATCAACTTCCTCAGTGCGGCTCCTCTCAACCGCAAGGGCGCTCCCACCGAGGGCTTTGTTTCCTTCCTTGTAGACGCCCCCGGCTCCGTAGACCTCCTTGTCTCCGACAGCGAGAACCGCGGAGGCAGCCTGGTCGTCGCCATCGCAGACGACAACGGCCTGCGCGTGCTGGGCGGAGCGGTTGCACACGCTTCCGGCTCCGAGGTCGAGAAGATCCTCGTCCCCGAAGTCAACGGCGAAGGCACCGTCTACCTCTATCCTACCGGCCCCATAAGCCTTGTCAAGCTCGCCTGGAGCGAGGACAGCAAGGGCGGCAATAAAGTACTCGCCACCCCCAGGCTCACCGTTGAGCCCGTGACCGTAAACGAAGGCGACGAGACCGAGGTCACCGTCACCTGGGATGCCGTGGCCAATGCGGCAACATACGTTGTAGTGTTCAACAAGAGGGCCCAGGATCCCCAGACCGAATGCAGCTTCACCGTTGCAGCCGAGGACATCGCCGCCCTCAAGGCGGGCCTGTACAACTTCAGCGTCCAGGCATTCCCCCGCGAGGACGACATCTACTACGTGAAGTCCGAACAGGGCACCGCCGCAGTGGCCATCCAGCCCAAGGCTTCCGCCGGCGAGACCGTCGAGGTCGACATCGTCTGGGACTTCTCCGACGCCGACTGGCAGGCAGCCTTCGCGGCCCTCGGAGCAGTCAATACCGATATACCTTCGGCAGACTTCACTCTCAACGACCTCCACGTGTTCTGGTCCAACAAGTGCAAGTACAACACCACTTTCTTCCAGTGGGGCGGCAAGAGCTCCGGCGAGGACCGCTACATGAGCTTCACCGCTCCCGAACAGGGAACGCTGAAGGTCTGGGCCTCCAACACCGGCAACAGCGAAGACCTCTCCCGAATGGTAACCGTGGCCGTTAACGGCGACGTCCAGAGCCAGCCCGGCGGATATGCCTCCGGTGGCGGCGCAGTCGAGATTGAGTTCTCCGTCGCCGCCGGCGAGGTGAAGATCTATCCTACCGGAAACGGCCTCCGCTTCTACCGCGTCTACTACACCAACCAGTAAACCCGTCTGTTTGGGGAGCCGGGCCCGACCGCCCGGTTCCCTCCCAAACGGGGCCGCACAGCCCCCCAAAAAAGCGTTCTTTGACATACTGTTTACCGCAGAAAGTAACTTTATTTCTATTTTTCTATTGGAAATAATAGAAATTTAGTTATCTTTGTGTCGGATTTATAAGTAATTGCCTATGAGCAAGAAGGTATGGGAGGTCATAGAACTTCTCGAGGAAAATGGTTGGCAATACCGAAGGACAAGAGGTGATCATCGCAAATTTTCAAAGCCGGGGGCCATTCGGCCCATCATAGTGGCCGGTAAAAAGAGCGAAGATATGGATGAGGGCACATACAGAGCTATTTTACGGCAAGCCGGATTGAAACAGCAATGATCATGGCACAGACAACATTCTATATATGAGAAAGGTTAAAGTAATAATTGAAACCACTCCGAATAACTACTCTGCTTATCTTGAAGAAGTGGATGGCTTCGGTGTTACAGGAGAATCTTTGGAAGCCATCAAGGAGAGGATTCGTTCCGGTATTGATTTTCTGATTGAAAGTTGTCAGGAGGACGGATGTGAAGTTCCGCAGGCGCTTCAGGGAGAGTATGAACTTGAGTACCATATGGACGTCAGCAGTTTCCTGAGAACCTATTCGGGGATCATTACCAAGGCTGGACTTGAAAGGCTCTCCGGAATAAATCAAAAACAACTCTGGCATTATGCCAACGGAACAACCGTTCCAAGAAGAAAGCAAGTCCAGAGAATTGAGGCTGCAGTTCACAAACTTGGTGAAGAACTGTGTGCACTGCAGTTCTGATTGGATTTCCCCCTTTATTTATAAGTCCTACCCTATACAGGGCGATCAAGCGGTAAACAGTATAGATTTGCCGCTTGAATTGTATATATATGTAACACTATAATATTATGAGCTTTATCAACCCTGATTTCATGCTCCGGACGGAGACCGCCCGCAAGCTCTACCATGAGCATGCGGAGAACATGCCCATCATCGACTACCACTGCCATCTGGTACCCCGGCAGATTGCCGAGAATATCCAGTTCCGCGACATCACCCAGCTCTGGCTGGTCGACGGCCACTACGGCGACCACTACAAGTGGCGTGCAATGCGCGCCAACGGCGTGAGCGAGGACTACCTCACCGGCGGCAAGTACGACTCCTGGGAGACCTTCAAAAAATGGGCGGAGACGGTTCCCTACACCATGCGCAACCCTCTCTACCACTGGACTCATCTGGAGCTGAGCCGCGTATTCGGTATAGACAAGCTCCTTTGCCCCGCCACCGCGCGCGAGATTTACGAGGAGTGCAACGCCAAGCTCGCCACGCCCGAGTTCCGCGGCCAGGCCCTCATCCGCCGCTTCAACGTCGAGACCGTCTGCACCACCGACGACCCCGCCGACGACCTGGGCTGGCACAAAAAGATAGCCGCCGAGCCCTTCGGCACCAAGGTCATCCCCGCTTGGAGGCCCGACAAGGCCATGGCGGTCGAGAACCCCGCCGCCTACAAGGAATACCTCAAGCAGCTCGGCGAGGCAGCAGGCATGGAGATCGACTCCTACGCCGACCTGCAGGAGGCCCTCCGGAAGAGGCACGACTACTTCGCCGCCAACGGCTGCCGTCTCTCCGACCACGGCCTTGAGAACTTCTACGCCGCAGATTACAAGGAAATCGAGATAGAGCTCATTTTCAAGAAAGTCCTCATGGGTATAGCCCCCGGGCCCAGGGAGCTGGAGAAGTTCCGCAGCGCCTTCCTCCACGACCAGGCTGTCATGGACGCCGAGGCCGGCTGGGCGCAGCAGTTCCACATCGGCGCCATCCGCAACAACAACAGCAAGATGTTCACCGCCGTGGGTCCCGACACCGGCTTCGATGCCATCCACGACCAGGAAATCGCCGCCGCCGGCCACCGCTTCTTCGACCGCCTCGAGAGCGAGGACAAGCTCGCCAAGACCATACTCTACTGCCTCAATCCCAAGGACAACGAGGTCATGATGACCATGCTCTACACCTTCAACGACGGCACCGTCCCCGGCAAGATGCAGTTCGGCAGCGGCTGGTGGTTCCTCGACCAGGAGGTGGGCATGCGCCGCCAGCTGGACGCACTGAGCGTCCTGGGCCTGCTGAGCCGCTTCGTGGGCATGCTCACCGACAGCCGCTCCTTCATCTCCTACCCCCGCCACGAGTACTTCCGCCGTATCCTCTGCGACGTACTCGGCAAGGACGTAGAAGAAGGCAAACTCCCCGCCTCCGAGCTCGACTTCATCGGACAGATGGTCGAAGACATCAGCTACAACAACGCCAGGAACTACTTTAAGTTTTAACCGTGAAGTACATCAAGATTAACCCTGATGACAATGTGGCGGTGGCGCTGCAGGACCTGCATGCAGGCGATGCGGTGGAGGGTGTAACCCTCTCCACGGATATCCCCCGCGGGCACAAGATTGTGCTGCGGGACCTCCCGGCCGGCGCCGACGTCATCAAGTACGGCTTCCCCATAGGCCACGTGACCCGCGGCGCCCCCGCCGGCACCATGATAAATCACGAGTGCATCAAGACCAACCTCGAGGGCCTGCTGGAGTATAAGTATGAGCCTTTGGACTATGTGAAGGCGGATTCGGATCCTTCGGCAAGCCGCAGGATGACAAATTGTCATTCTGAGCGAAGCGAAGAATCTCCCCGCACTTTCCGCGGCTTCAGAAGGTCCGACGGCCAGGCAGGCATACGCAACCAGATCTGGGTCATCCCCACCGTAGGCTGCGTCAACGGCATCTGCGAAGAGATAGTCCGCCGCTTCAAGGCCGAACTCGCCTGCGCTTCCGAAGCGGAAAGCTCCGTCGACGCCATCGTTGCCTTCCCGCACAATTACGGCTGCTCGCAGCTGGGGCCCGACCACGAGAACACCCGCACCGTGCTGGCAGACATGGTCCACCATCCCAATGCCGGCGGCGTGCTGGTGGTAAGCCTGGGCTGCGAGAACAACCAGCTCGACGCCTTCCGGCAGCTCGTCGGCCCCGTCGACGAATCCCGCGTGCGCATGTTCGTCACCCAGAAAGTCGGCGATGAGGTCGAATACGGCCTGCAGCAGCTCCGCGAAATCTACGCCATAGCAAGCATGGACCGCAGGACCGACGTCCCCGTGA
>ERZ842401.1494-NODE-1494-length-33365-cov-13.942300_pt1 | contig 33365 bp, 26 predicted proteins | sample MGYA00521270_ERZ842401 | MGnify/ENA primary metagenome ERZ842401 (study PRJEB31892, sample SAMEA3878208) | bioreactor metagenome | biome: Moose rumen | place: Sweden | collected 2011-10 | study: EMG produced TPA metagenomics assembly of the PRJEB12797 data set...
TACGCTCAACCGCGGGGCTTGCTTGACACGCTGCAACGGTAGCCTTTTTGCTGCAGCTACATTTCATTTGTCCAGCCGATATGCAAGCTCGATATGTATAATGCGTTTGCCCTGAAAAGTGCATTACATGGCAAACGCTTTAAGTTTATTTTTTAATAATTTTAAGAATTCTAAGACTGTTTTAGGAATTCGGGTTTATACTTTTAGTATGCGTGTATTGTTGGTAGAAGATGAGGAACGTTTGTCCCAGGCTCTGGTGGAGATTTTCAAGAAAAATCGTATTGGTATTGATGCTGTCCTAAACGGCAACGATGGTTTGGAGTATGCTCACAATGACACTTACGATGTCCTGATTCTGGACATCATGCTGCCGGGAATTGACGGTATCTCCCTGCTCAAAATCCTGCGTTCCGAGCACAACAACGTGCCCATTATTCTCCTCACTGCAAAAGATGATGTTGCCGACCGTGTGCATGGACTTGACTGCGGCGCAGATGACTACCTTACAAAACCTTTTGCCACCGAAGAACTCCTTGCCCGTGTCCGTGCCTTGGGGCGTCGCCGTGGAGAAATCAAAACGGAAAAAAACAACATTTGGCGACATAACGCTGAGCAAGACAAACTGCGAGTTGCAGACAGAAGGTGAAAAATCCATAAAACTCTCGCTCAAAGAGTATCAGATTCTGGAAATGCTCTTTGACCATCCCCATCAGATTATCACTAAGGAGCGTATCATCGAAAAAATCTGGGGTGGCGACAGCAATGCGGAATACAACAATGTGGAAGTATACATTTCCTTTATCCGCAAAAAAATGGAAAACCTCGGCGTAAAGGCACATATTCGTACTGCACGTGGCATCGGCTATTCCCTTGAAGATAATGCACGATAGCGTTATGCTAGGCATATGAAGAGTATTTCCCGTCTTCGCAGAAGCATTATTTTCAGTATTGTTTCCGTTCTTGCCGCCATTCTTGCCTTGGGCATAATCATACTGAACGTATCGCTTTTTCAGCGGGAAAAAAATGAGACGATGGAATTCCTGCAGACCATGGCCCGTAACGATGGCGTTGCTCATCCAGGTTCGCCAACTCGCTTGCATCGTTTGTTCCGCAATTTTCCCAATCTGATTGATGCCGTATCTGTTTTGAATGCTGAAGATGACTCCGCCGACAGTTTTTTTCCTGTCCGTCTGGAGGCTGTCGGCTTTCGCAATGCCTTTGCTGTCAGAGTATCAGAAAAAAATCAGATTACCCATGTGATTCACCTGCGTCCCCTGGTCTTTACGGAAGAAGAAGTGCGCAAAATCGTCCAGAAAATTCTTTCAAAGGACGATGACAAGGGACTGACGATGGGAATGCTCTATTATGTTGAAAAGTTGCCCCAGAATGAGCGCCTCATATGCATTGCCAACATGCAGGGCGACATCAGGGTGTTTCATGTGCTCATCATATATTCTATTGCCGTCTACCTTCTTGCCCTTGGTCTGGCAACTCTTTTTGCATTTATGCTTTCGGCTGCTATTGTCCGTCCGGTAAAGGAGGCCTTCAAAAAGCAAAAGACATTTATTTCCGATGCAGGACACGAACTCAAAACTCCTATTGCCGTTATCGGTGCAAATGTTGACGTACTGATGGCAGACCATGGCGACAATAAATGGCTTCAGTACATCAAGGCTGAAAATCAGCGCATGGGGCTTTTGATAAAAGACCTGCTCTATCTTGCCCGTTCTGATGCTGACCGTGCACCTTTTGAACTCTGTCCTTTTGATTTTTCATCAGCGGTAACCAATTCCGTCCTTCCCTTTGAAAGTCTGGCCTATGAGCAGGGAAAGACAATGGAACTTTCAACAACAGAAGGTCTTACCTGTATGGGAAGTGAACAGCAGATAAAGCAGGTTGTTATGATTCTGGTGGATAATGCAATCAAAAATTCGGAACGGGGAGCCCTTATCCGTGTATCCGCATTTTTGGACGGAAAAAAACTGGTTATCAAAGTGTACAATACGGGGCAGGGCATCAAAAAAGAAGAGTATGAACGCATTTTTGAGCGTTTTTACCGTACGGATGAATCCCGCACCCGCGAAACAGGCGGCTATGGCCTTGGTCTTCCGATTGCGCGGACTATCGTGCAGGCACATGGCGGAACGATTTCCGTGACCAGCAAGTACGGTGAATGGGCGGAATTCATCGTATCTTTGCCCCGCGATTAGATACTAGCACAATCCTCTTTTTTTCTATAGAATATCTTCATTATGATAGAGAGAAACTCAGGTTTAGCAAATCTTACCGCGGGCTATCTGTTTCCGGAAATTGCCCGCAGACGACGTGAATATGCAGCATCCCATCCCGATGCAAAAATCATCAGCCTTGGAATCGGCAACACCACCGAACCCCTTTCAGAGCATATTGCAAAGGCCATGGCAGACTACGCTATGGGCCTGGCGACAAAAGAAGGATATTCAGGCTATGGTGACGAGCAGGGCATGACCGCCCTCCGCGAAAAAATTGCCTCTGTCTTTTACAAAGGAATGGCAGATGCTAGCGAAGTCTTTATTTCTGACGGTGCAAAATGCGACATTGCCCGCATTCAGACTCTGTTTGGCGCAAAGACAAAAATTGCCGTGCAGGATCCCGCATACCCCGTTTATGTGGACGGTTCTGTTGTGACTGGTGCTGCGGGAGCGGGCAAAAAAGACGGGTCAGGCTACGAAGGCGTTAGCTATCTTCCTTGTACGCCAGAAAACCACTTCTTCCCTGATTTGAGCAGTATTCAGCCTAACACGCTCATTTACTTCTGCTCTCCCAACAATCCAACCGGTGCGACTGCGACAAAGGAAGAACTTACCCGCCTTGTTGACTTTGCAAATAAAAATGGCTGCATCATCATCTACGATGCGGCATATTTTGCATTTATCCGTGACCCGTCACTGCCAAAGACCATTTATGAGATTCCGGGTGCACGTACCTGTGCCATTGAAGTGAATTCATTCTCCAAGCCTGCGGGCTTTACGGGAGTACGCTTGGGCTGGTCAATCGTTCCCAATGACCTCAAATTTGCTGACGGTAGTCTGGTCAATAAAGACTGGAACCGCATTATGACAACCCTTTTTAACGGTGCCTCAAATGTGGCTCAGGCGGGCGGTCTTGCGGCTCTGGACGAAAAAGGCCTTGCAGACATGAAGACGAGTGTAGACTATTATCTTGAAAACGGACGCCTCATCAAGCAGACGCTGGAAGGTGAAAATTTCAAGAAGAATGGCGTAGAAGTCTACTTCACTGGCAACGGTCCCTACGTGTGGACGAAATTCCCCGGCAAAAAGAGTTGGGATGTCTTTGATGTGATTCTTGACAAATGCCACGTAGTCACCACCCCAGGCTCAGGCTTTGGTCCTGCCGGCGAAAGTTTTATCCGCTTCAGTTCATTCGGTCACCGTGCTGACATTGAAGAAGCCTGCCGCCGTCTTGCAAAGCTGGAACTCTAGTTCCTCCTGCTGAAAGAAAAAATCCACGGATTTTTGAGAACGCTGTTTCCCATCTCCGTGGATTTTTTTTTTGCCTTTTTGATGATTTTTTTAGAGCCTTGTTTTGTAGCCCAGACTTAACTTGAATGCGGATGACCATGAGTCAGGCTTTAAGTCGGTAATCCTTGCCTGAAACATAGCGTGAACGGTACCAGAAAGCAGGGGAAAGGCGACAAAGGGAGAGACTTTTATGTGGTGGTCACTGTCTGTCATTACCGAGACAAAGTCCTTCAAATCCAAAAAGTTTTTGTTTACGTTTTGGGAAATCGCGCTGTCTTTTACCTTGTCGGTAACCGTCCATGTCACATGAAAACCAAAGGTGATGTTGTTATTCTTGACATATAGTTTGTCAGTAAATATAGAAAGATTCATACCCAGCGTATCATTTATGAAAATGAGTTTGTTGACTGTGTTTTCAGGAAAACTGAATAAACTCAGATGAGCCTGAAAATTTTCTGCCACAAAGCGGGGTTCTATCAGCAGGTAGATGTCCTTTGACTCAATTTTGTTGTCTGACCCGGCATGCAGGGGAAGGTTGGAAAATCCGCCTTGCAGAAAGAGGGAAGTGGTATACTTGTTTCCCAAAAGCAGCGTTACGCCTGAGTGCATGTAGAGCGTGTCTACCAAAAGGATAACGTCTTCATCTCCCCGCTTGGTTCCCATGGGAGCCCCGATACCAAGGGCAAAGTCCAGCGAAATCCATGACCGCACCATGCCGAATCTCCAGTCCAGATTGAGCTGGCGTTCATTTTCACTGTTTTCCTTGTTTACATAGAGAAAAGCACCCGTGGCTATTGGCTGAGAACCCATGTGCACGATATAGGAGCCGCCTACGCCGTAAAAAGGATATGCCGTTGATCCTTTCAGACCCAGCCAGCTTTCCGTAATCAGCGAGGTAAATGACTCCACTCCAAACTGACGCTGCAGGAACACATCGCTTCCAATTGGCTCAAATGTTCCCATAAAGAGATTGAAGTACTGAACTACACCAAGAAAGGGCTTTATGTAGGTGGCGGAAAGTTCATCAATGCAGAATGATGCATCAGTAGAAACGAAAGGTCCTTTGTCCACAATGTCGGATGTCTGCATGGAAAACTCTGTGCGTACCAAAAGATTGCGGGTCAGGTTCAACTGGCCGGCAAAATAGGTCTGAAAGCAGAGGGCGGGGGTAAAAGAATCCTCTGAACTGGAATAGAAATCACCTTTCATGCCTGCGTAGCCGCTGAAAAAGACTTCCGCCTGTGCAGAAAGAGTAAAAATGAGCAGCAAAGCTGTAATTACCGGTAATTTTTTCATATAACCCCCATGTTATAGAGAAAAATAGAGTACTCCGTACACAGTATCGGCATAAAAGTATACGAACTTTAGGCATTATTTGCAAAGGAAAAATTATTAAAATATCTTCAAGTTTCACTTGACTTTGGGGAAAGAACGGTTAAAATAGTTATATATGAGTGATTATCTTGATTCAAGTAACGAAGAGCTCCTGAAAGATTATTTTTCTGAAGCGGAACAAATGATTGATAATCTCGAAAGCAATATTCTTGCTATCGAAAGTGATCCTAATAATCACGATGCTATCGATGAAATCTTCCGTGCGGCTCATACATTAAAAGGAAACTCAGCGGCAGTTGAATTCTCTGAAGTTGCGCATTTTGCACACACCATGGAGGATTTGCTTGATGAAGTGCGTTCTGATAAAGTGCAGGTAAACGGTGATATCGTTGACGTGCTCCTTAACGCGCTTGATATGATTAAGACTATGCTCGAAAGCCGACAGAACGGCAGTGTTTATGAAGAGGGTGTTGAGGAACTTTCTGCCCGCATTAATGCCTTTATTCCTGGTAAGGGTGGTGCGGCTCCTGCGCCCAAGCCTGCGGTTACTCCTGCCCCTGCGGCAAGTGCTCCGGCAACGGCTTCCGCAGCAGTTCCCGCTACAATCGACCTTTCTGAGTATGAACTTACCGAACTCAAGCAGAATTGTGGTTCTGGCGAAAAACTCTGGCAGATTAAGGTCACCTTTGACGAAAACAATCCGATGAACAGTGTGGGCGGCATTCAGGTATTTGCCGCACTTAAATCATGCGGTACGGTTCTTAAAACAATTCCTGATTTTGACGCGCTCTATGAAGATAAATTCTGGAAGGATGTTACCTATTTCGTTTCGTCATCATCTACTGGCAGTCAACTGGAAGATGTTGCTTTCCTTGATGACGTAACATTGAGCACTGATGCACAGGATATTACAAATGCAACTGTAGGCGCTGGCGCGGCATCTCTTGCTCAGCCTGCTCCTGCAACGCCAGCGGCTTCCGTACAGGCGGCTCCTGCACCTGTTGTATCCGCTCCAACTCCTGCCGTTGCCCCGACACCCGATCCTGCTCCCGTAGCAGCGGCTCCTGCAGAACCTGAAAAAACAGCGGAAAGTAAGCCGTCGGCTGCAAAAGCCGCCCCAAAGCCTGCTGCGGATCATGCACAGAGTGCTGTTCTCCGCGTAGACTCAAAGCGTGTTGATTACCTTATGAACCTTGTTTCAGAAACGGTTATCACCAAGGCTGCATTCAATCAGGCGGCTCTGCAACAGACAGACCTGCTGGTGCAGTTTCAGACGCTTATTTCTTCTTATAAAGATAAGATTCACCGTATGTTTGAGCAGATGCCCCAGTATCTGGAGCAGATTCAGGAAGGTGTTTCTCTTAAAGATATCAAGGCAAACCTGCAGAATGACTTTGGTGATGTCACCAATCACTTTGACAGTTTTGAAGGCAAATTCAAAGAACTGGATGCTCGATTCCATTCTTCTACCCAAAACCTTGGACGCATTGCCGGCGAATTGCAGGAAGGCGTTATGAAAATCCGCATGGTTCCAATCAGCCAGATTTTCGACCGTTTCCCCCGTGTTGTCCGCGACCTGCAGAAAGATTTGGGTAAGAAAATCAACCTTATCATTGAGGGTAAGGAAACGGAATTGGACAAGACCGTTGTTGATGATTTGCTGGATCCCTTGATGCACTGTGTGCGTAACTCTTGTGATCACGGCGTTGAATCTCCTGAGGTTCGCCGTGAAGCGGGAAAGGATGAGACTGGTACCGTTTTGTTAAAGGCTGCCAACGAAGGCAACATGATTATCATTGACATTGTTGATGATGGTGCTGGTATCAATGTGGAAAAAGTTCGTCAGAAGGCAATTGACCGCGGGCTTATCCATCCGAACAAAGTTATTTCAGATCAGGAAGCGGCTCAACTTATCTTTATGCCGGGCTTCTCTACGGCGGCAAAGATTTCTAATGTGTCTGGACGTGGTGTAGGTCTTGACGTTGTAAAGACTATGATTGAAAAACTGAACGGTACTGTTCAGGTTACGTCAGAGCAGGGCAGGGGATCAAAATTCAGTATCCGCTTGCCGCTGACACTGGCAATTATCCAGGGACTTTTGGTTCGCGTTGGAACGGAAACCTATTCAATCCCGATTGCATCGGTTATCGAAAGTGTCCGCGTAAAGAAAGAGGAAATCAATACAATTGATAATTACGAAGTATTGAATGTTCGTAACGAAGTTATCAGCGTCTTGCGCCTGAGCCGACTGTTCGGTATCAGAACGGACGAAGATGGTGATTACTGCTTTGTAGTTATCGTTGGTTCTCAGGACAAGAAGATTGGCGTAATGGTAGATGCGCTCATTGGCGAGGAAGATGTTGTTATCAAGCCGTTGAAAGATCAGTTTACCCAGTCTCCAGGTGTTGCAGGTGCATCAATCTTGGGCGATGGTTCTGTATCTTTGATTATTGATGTAACACAGTTGCTGGAACTCGGTGTCCGTCAGGAAATTGAGGCTCGTCAAGACAACGGATATGGTGAGGAATAGTCTATGAGTGACAGTTTGGCAGCAATGAACGCAGAAGTTGCAGAAGCAGCGGCAGAGGCAAGGGAAGAAAAAGTCGCCGTCTTTGACTTTAAGATGGTTACTTTCTCTCTTGCTGGCAAAGATTATGCAATCGATATCATGCAGGTTAAGGAAATCGTAAAGGCTGGCAGAAAACTCTTTACCTATGTTCCTAATGCATTGCCCTTTGTTTTGGGTGTCTACAATTCTCGTGGTGATATCATTCCGATTATTGACTTGCGTATTTTCTTCAATGTTGAAGTTGATGAGTCTGAGGAAAATGCACTGGAAAACATCTTGATGGTTCGCGTAGGCGAGCAGATTTTTGGTGTTGTTGTAGATGATGTTGACAAGGTTGTTGGTATCCAAAAATCTACAATCCAGCCACCGCATCCGCTTTTTGGCGATATCAATATCAAGTATATTCAGGGTGTTGCAGAAAGCGACAATCGCATGTATGTTCTGCTTGATGTAGAGCGTATTTTTGGCTCAAAGTTGACCGACAAGGATAAGGAGGATGGTTCTTCTGTTGCGGATATTCCCGTAAAAGTTTCCGCTCCCAAGGTTCCTAAAGTGGCTCCCATGCCAAAAAAAGAGACAAAGGAAGTTGACTATTCGTTCATTACGAGCGGATTACTGACTTTGAGAAAATTCACCGTTTCCCCCATCAACGAAAAGTGGGTTAAATCGCGTTTTGATGAATGGTATAAGGAGCGGGGAAAAGACAAGTTGCAGTTCCAGGCACCGACTGATGCCGATGAATTCCTTAAATCTTTCTATTCTCCCTACAATGGTACGTGGTGGAAAAAAGATTATGCCGATACCATCTACAAGGCTTTGCCGGATAATGCCGCTAAGCAGATTGTGGTTTGGAATCCCGGTTGTGGTAAAGGTCAGGAATCATACTCTCTGGCATGTTTGCTCAAGAAGAGATATCCTGATGCTAAGATTCGTATTTATGCACATGATGTTGATTTGCTGAGTGTTTCAAATGCTCCGCTCATCTCCATCCCTGCAGATGTTGCGAATGACTGGTATGCGCCCTATGTTACTAAAAAAGCAAACGGCGAATTTACCTTTACACCGGAAGTACGGGAAAGCGTTATGTTTGAATACCATGACTGTATGAACACAACCGCTTTGCCCAACTTGGACATGATTTTTACGAGAGATTTGGTTTCTTTCTTGTCTGATAAAGCGCAGGAGGCATTGATTGAAGACTTTGCCGACAAGCTGAAAGGCAACGGTATCTTGATACTGGGACAGAACGAGTCTCTTGAGGGAGCAAAAAAATGGAGCGCGACAAATGTTGGTTCCATACAAATTTTTGGTAAACAATAAATTAGGAGTAAAAGGCACATGAGAGTAGAGTACATTAATCCATTTGTTGAAACTTCATATCAGATTTTGACAGAAGTGCTCGGCGGTGCAAAGGTGACCCGCGGAGACCTGTACCTCAAATCTACAGCCATGCCTGTTATGGGTGTTGCTGCATTGGTTGGTCTTGCAGGTGATGTTGAGGGCCGTGTTTTGTTTGATATGACATTTGAAACGGCTTTGGGAATCGCATCTAAGATGAATGGCGAGACATTGACCCAGTTTGATGATTTGGCAAAGGCAACTATCAGCGAATTGTCAAACTTGATTACTGCACAGGCTGTAACAAAACTCCACGAACTTGGATTTAAATTTGACCTTACGCCACCGGCTTTGTTCGCTGGCGAAAAAATGGAAATTGCTGCGTTGGGTGGCGGTACTGACAGCGTAGAAGCACTTATCGTTCCTCTGATTACAGAGTGCGGTAAAATCGAAGTCAATGTCGCTATCCGCGAGAGAATGTAAGGAGGACGATCAATGAAGACGAGAGCAGATTTTCCAACTATCAATGAGCGTCCGCCGGAGGGCATGCTTGCAGATGGAACCAAGATGCGCGTTCTGGTTGTAGACGACTCAATCTTCGTTGCAAAGCAGCTGGGACAGATTCTGACCAGTGAAGGCTACGAGGTTGTTGCTACTGCTGTTGACGGCAAAGATGGTGTTGACAAGTACAAGGAGTTGTGCCCGAATGTTGATCTGGTTACCATGGATATCACCATGCCGAAAATGGATGGTATTACTGCATTGGAACAGATTATGGCATTCGACAAGAACGCACGCGTTGTCATGGTCAGTGCTTTGGGTAAGGAAGAGTTGGTTAAAAAATCACTGCTTCTGGGTGCAAAGAACTACATCATTAAACCCCTTGATCGCAAGAAGGTTCTTGAACGCATCAGTGCAGCACTGAAATAGTATGAAGAAGCCGCTCCAAAAGGGAGCGGCTTTTTTATGTTGCAGACGTTATGAATGTTCGCTCAGCTCCCGGTAAGTAAGCACGATAGTTACGGCAGCGATAAGTGCCGTGCAGAAGTCGGCGAGGGGCATGGAGTAGAGCACTCCATCCAGACCAAAAAAACGGGGCAGGAGCAGGGCAAAACCTACGCCAAAGACGACTTCGCGAATCATGCTGATGGAGGTAGAGGCAAGAGCCTTTCCAAGAGACTGTAGGTAGATGAATGTGCCCTTGTTTACAGTGGCAAAAATCATCATGCAGAGGTAGATGCGGAATGATTTTATGGCGAATGTTGTGTATTCAAGGCTTTCCTGTGATGCGCCAAAAATACTGATGAGTGTCCGTGGAAAGCACTCGACGATAATCAGGGCAACCGCACCGACAAGAGCCTCAAAAAGCAGCAGCAGGGTAAAGAGACGTTTTGCCCGATCTTTTCTTCCCGCCCCAATATTATATCCAACAACAGGAATACAGCCTGCCGCAAGCCCCACGGCGATTGAGATGACAATCTGGAAAAACTTCATTACAATCCCAACTACTGCCATGGGAATCTGCCGAAAAGATTCTTTTGCAAAGGTTGCATCCAGTGCGCTATATTTTTGAATCATGTTGTTGATGGCTGCCATTGCCGCAACCAGAGAAATCTGGGAGAGAAATGATGTGATGCCCAGGGGAAGCATTTGCTCGAGTATGGATAAGCGCAGACGAAAGGAATCTTTTTGCAGACGGATGTTTTTTGTGTGGCAGAGGTAGCAGACGGCAAGTGCTGCGGTAAGAATCTGTCCGAGTACGGTGGCAGCGGCGGCACCCATCATGCCCATTTTGAGGGGAAAGATAAAAATAGGATCAAGAATGATGTTAAGGATTGCGCCTGCCAAGGTAGAAATCATGGCGAATGTAGGACTTCCGTCAGAGCGGATGACAGGATTCATTGCCTGCCCGAACATGTAAAAGGGGATGCCTGCCGTAATCCAGAAAAAATATTCCTTTGACTGACGGAAGGTTTCTTCGTTTACGCGCCCGCCAAAGAAAGTGATGATAGTGTCTGAAAAGGCAAGGTAAATTGCCGTCAGCACGATGCTGGAAAGAATGCAGAGCGTGACAGCGGAGCCAACGGCATCCCTTGCCCGTTCCTGTTTTCCGCGTCCAAGTGAGATACTGACAAATGCGCAGGCTCCGTCTCCAATCATAACGGCAATGGCAAGGGCAATGACGGTAAGCGGAAATACAACGGTATTTGCCGCGTTTCCGTAGGAGCCAAGGTAACGCGCATTTGCAATGAAAATCTGGTCAACGATGTTGTAGAGGGCGGCGACTAGAAGCGAGATGATGCAGGGAAGGGAGTACCGTTTCATCAGCGAGACAAGTCCATCGGTGACGAGAAAAGCGTTAGCGTTTTTTTCCATAAAAATCTCCTAAGAGGGGCAGGACATACTGCCCTCAATGCATAAAAAAAACGCGTAGAGACCAAAAACAGTTGGATTTACGCTGTTTGGTCGCTACGCGCTGTTGCATACATCATAAAGAAAATGTGTAATTTTGTCAAAAAGGGTTTTTCAATACTCGCAAAAAAACAAAAAACATGATACAATAAATGAAACTTTTTGCATGGGCGTGTGTCTAAACAGATAGAACATACACTGTAGGATAAAAAAATGAATCTGTATCGTGAGTTTATTGAAGGCGGAAAGGATTTTGCCAATTATGATGAGTTGAAATCTGGCTTTAAAATCAAGATTCCGCAAAATTTCAACTTTGCCTATGATGTTGTAGACCGCTATGCAAAAGATGCTCCCGAAAAACGTGCCCTTGTCTGGTGTGATGATCACGGTGGAGAGCGAATTTTTACCTTTAAAGATATTTCTGAAGAAAGCCAGCGTGCCGCAAACTTTTTGGTGCAGCATGGCATAAAAAAAGGCGATGTCGTCATGCTGATTTTGCGCCGCCGTTTTGAGTTTTGGTTTTTCATTCTTGCACTGCACAGAATCGGTGCGATTGCCGTTCCCGCAACGAATCAATTGCTGCAGACAGACATTGAGTTCCGTACCAATGCCGCTCAGGTAAAGATGATTGTTTCTCTGGACGACCCCAAAATTCAGACTGAAATTGAAAAGGCTATGCCAAAATCTCCCACGGTACGCACATTGGTAACGGTGGGACAGAATCGCGGCAGCTGGCAAAGCTATCATGCGGAAGAACCTTCATTGAGCACGGAATTTGTGCGTCCGGCTGGTCAGGCCTCAACGACAAATGACGATATCATGTTGCTGTATTTTACTTCAGGAACATCGGGCTATCCCAAGATGGTACAGCATAATTTTCTCTATCCCCTGGGGCATATCGTAACGGCACGCTACTGGCAGAATGTGGTGGATGACGGACTGCACTTGACGATTGCGGAAACAGGCTGGGCAAAGGCGGTCTGGGGTAAACTCTATGGACAGTGGCTGTGCGGAAGTGCGGTTTTTGCCTATGACATGGATAGTTTTAAGCCCGATTTGCTTTTGCGCAAGATGGAACATTACGGTGTTACTACATTCTGTGCACCGCCTACCGTTTACCGTTATCTTATCCGTCAGAATCTGAGCAAGTATGATTTGAGCAAATTGACCTACTGTGTAACGGCTGGTGAGGCTTTGAATCCCGAAGTCTACAATAAATTCTATGAGCAGACCGGCTTGAAGATGTTTGAGGCCTATGGGCAGACGGAAGCTACGGTAATGGTGGGAAATTTTCCCGGTATGGAGCCAAAGCCCGGTTCTATGGGAAAGGCTGCTCCCGGTTATGACGTGGAAATTATCCGCCCTGACGGAACAAAATGTAATCCGGGGGAGACGGGAGCGATTGTGGTCTATCTGGACAAGCAGCGTCCTTTTGGTCTCTTTGCGGGCTACTACCACGATGAAAAAAACACTGAAAAAGTCTTTGCTGACGGTATCTATCATACGGGTGATGTGGCTTCCTATGATGAGGACGGCTATATATGGTTTGTAGGACGAGATGACGATGTGATCAAGAGTGCAGGCTACCGTGTGAGTCCCTTTGAGGTGGAAAGCATTCTGCAACAGCATCCGGCGGTTCTGGAATGTGCCGTTACCGGCGTTCCCGACAAAAAGCGTGGTCAGGCAATCAAGGCTACGGTGGTTCTTTCTAAGGGCTATGAGGCGGACAAAAAACTGGAACTGGACATCTTTGAGTTCCTCAAGCAGAAGACCGCCGGTTACAAGCAGCCGCGCATTTTGGAATTTGTCAAGGATTTACCCAAGACCATCAGCGGAAAAATCCGCCGTGTGGAAATCCGTGAAAACGATGCGCAAAAAACGGAAGATAAGCCTGGCGAGGCTTGACTAAAAAACAGGCTTTTGATATAGTTTTATCCAACATCAGCACTGTCTGCGGGGTTAGCTCAGCTGGTTAGAGCATCACGTTGACATCGTGGGGGTCAGTAGTTCGAATCTACTATTCCGCATAGAGTGCTGATGTTTTTTTATGCCCTTTTTTCTTTCCGCTCAAAAAAATCTTCATCCATAGGTAAATAAAAAAGATGACAATTTGTTGAATTTGTCTTATAATAGGAGAGATTATTTTTGTATTTTTTTGGGGGAATATGTTTTATGGCAAAACAGCAGAAGGAATTGGATCGTTTTGACCCGCATCCAAAACGCAATGTTCAGGTTTTGACAAAACTGGTTGGTCTCATTGCCTTTGGTGTGGCCTTTGGGTCTATTTCAGTTGGCGTCATTTCGCTGGTTATTTTTGACCGGGGGCTTGTAAAGAACACGGAAGACGAACTGGTTCATACGGCTGATGGTGTCCAGTATATCGTTACTGACTGGCAGGATAATATCTATCGCTATGGCAACATTCTTTCTACGGGACCCGATGTCCTGCATGCAGTCTTGGATAATGATACCCGCACGGCGAATTTGGTCGGCGATGACAAGTCGCAGAAATTTGGACTTGACGTGCTTGCTCTTGTAAACCGCGATGGTCTTGTTATCGGTGGATATGCTGTTACGGCAGGTGCAAACGTTTCTTCTATGCCTATTGTTCAGGAAGCCTTGCGGGGGGCTGAGGCGAACGGCTTTATGGGAATTGGCGATATTTCCTTTGGCATTCTTGCGGCGGCTCCTATTCGCGTGGAAGGAGATGTGGCGGGGTGTGTCGTTGTCGGCTATGATCTTTCCGATGATGATGAAGGTTCCCTTGTGGATATTGTCCAATCAAACTATGGCGTAGAATGTACGGTTTTTGAAGGAAAGACCCGTGTTTCAACTACTTTGGGCAGAAATATGGTGGGGGTGGATCTTTCAAATCAAGTTATTGTCAATCAGGTCTTGGGAAGTGGCGAAGAATACAAGGGTGCGAATGTCATCAACGGAAAGGAATACTTTGCAAACTACGCTCCTTTGAAAAACAGCGATGGCTCTATTGCCGGCATGATTTTTGTTGCCAAATCAATGGAGGTTATCGAAAAAGTTAAGAATGATACGCTTAAAGCGGTTATTCCGATTACCTTTGTCCTGGTGGGCATTTTGATTTTGATTGGCTACCGCTACGTAAAGCATTTGATGTGGCGTATCAACAATGTAACCAAATTCCTTGCAGAACTTGCCAGCGGCGAGGCTGATCTTACCAAACGTTGTAAACTCTTTATCCGCGATGAAATCGGTCAGTTGATTATTGAATTTGACCTCTTTATGGATAAACTGCAATCTATTGTAAAGGAACTCAAGGGGTCAAAGGATGAACTTTCTCTTACCGGTTCAGATTTGACCAACAGTACTCAGGATACCAGTGCTTCCATTACGGAGATTATTGCAAATATCGACAGTATCCATGGACAGATTACCAATCAGGGTGACAGTGTGCGTGACGTGGATGGCTCAGTCAATCAGATTTCTGGTGCGATTACCACATTGGACGACATGATTGAAAGTCAGTCTGCGGGAGTTACCCAGGCCTCTGCGGCAGTTGAGGAGATGATTGGCAATATTTCTTCTGTCAATAAATCTGTTGACAAGATGTCGGTTTCCTTTAAGGAACTGGAAACAAATGCTGATGTCGGTATCAAAAAGCAGCAGGACGTGAGCGAAAAAATCAAGCAGATGGAAGCGCAGTCACAGATGCTGGCAGACGCAAACACTGCTATTTCAAACATCGCAGAGCAGACAAACTTGCTTGCTATGAATGCGGCAATCGAAGCGGCTCATGCAGGGGAAGCAGGAAAAGGCTTTGCAGTTGTTGCTGACGAAATCCGTAAACTGTCCGAAACTTCTTCCGCCCAGTCAAAGTCTATTGGTGACGGAATCAACAAAATCCGCGATTCAATCAGCGATGTTGTTGCATCTTCCGATGAGTCAAGCGAAGCACTGGCTGCAGTTTCTGACAAAATCAAGGAAACGGATCAACTCGTACTCCAGATTAAATCTGCAATGGAAGAACAGAATGAAGGTTCAAAGCAGATTACTGAGGCTCTGCGCAATATGAATGACAGTACGGTAGAAGTGCAGCGGGCTTCAAAAACCATGTCCGACCAGAAGGATGCGGTTACCGACGGTATGGGACATCTGCGTGATGCTACGGACGTGATGAAAGAGAGTATGGAAGAAATTTCTATTGGTGCCCGTAAGATTAACGAGACTGGTGCAATGCTGAGTGAAATCTCTGGCAAAGTACAGGATGCAATTGATAAGATTGGTTCTCAGGTAGATCTCTTTACTGTGTAAAAGGGGCTTTGAGGGCTTCTGAAACCTTGCCGTAAGGAGGGAGTTGTAGCAATATGAAAGTCTATCAGGTGTCAACTTTGCAGGCTCTCATGCTGGGGTATTTTCGGGCGGTTATTCCTGTGTCTGAACTGCTTACGCATGGCGATATTGGCCTTGGAACATTTACCGATGTGGACGGCGAAATGATTGTACTTGACGGTTCATGCTATCGGGCCATGGAAAATGGTAATGTCCTTGTGGCAGAAGCAGACCGGGGCGTTCCCTTTTCAACTGTCTGCACAATGGAAGACAGTACCCCCATTGAGTTTGGCTTTACCAATAGTATTGAAGACCTAAAGACCACCCTCAATAATATTATTGACGGTCACTTTGGATTGAACAGCATGCATATGGCTCGCATCGATGGAGAATTTGAGCTTGTTGATGCCCGGTCAGAATCAGGCTATGAATCCGTGCACGTAGACTTGAAGACTGTACTGGGAAAAACGCAGAGGGCGTTTAAATTTGAAAAAATAAAAGGCACGCTCGTCTGCGTTTATTTTCCTGACTACATGGACGGAATCAATGCCTCTGGCTGGCATCTGCATTTTATCTCTGATGACAGAAAGCATGGCGGCCACGTGTTTGACATTGTTATGAAGAGTGGAAAAGGACAGATTTCTAAAATCAATGCAATAGAACTGAAATTGCCCGATGAGCCTATTTTTGACACCTATTCCTTAAAACAGGCATCAAAAGAAGCACTAAAGGCTGTGGAGCAGGGAAAGGGCGCTGAATAAAGCTGTGCCACAAAGAAAAAGGTCTGCGTTACATGGGGAAAGGCATGAGGTGCAGGCCTTTCTGTTTGCCAAAAAAAATAGTGTCTTTTTTCTAAAAATTGCTTGACAATCCACCATATATAGTGTAGTCTTATGGTAACAACAGTGAAATACCACTATTTCCGCTGTGTATGTTACTCTGCTGGTACCCCACACTTTTACCCACTGGTAGAGTAAACGAATGCAAAGGCCTATCTAACCATCAGGCTTGCTCCGCTGGATATTCTCCCAACTGGCGGGGCTTTTTTTTGCCCGCTGGCTTTTTTCTATTGAATAGACATCCCTCTTTTTATCTGCTATTATACGCCTATGGCAAAGAAAATTGTTATTTTGGATTCTACTCTGCGGGATGGCTCTCAGGGCGAAGGAATCAGCTATTCAGTGCAGGATAAAATTCATATTGTACGCGCATTAGATACTCTTGGCGTGACCTACATTGAGGCGGGTAATCCTGGCTCCAACCCCAAGGACATGGAGTTTTTTGAGGAAGCAAAGAAACTGGAACTCAAGCATGCAAAAATAGTTGCCTTTGGTTCAACCCGCCGTAAGGATTCATCCTGTGCGGAAGACGCAAATTTGCAGAGTCTGCTTGCTGCTGAAACAGATACGGTGGTTATTTTTGGAAAGTCCTGGGATTTTCAGGTAACGGACATTCTGCATGCTGCTTTGGAAGAAAATCTTGAGATGATTCGCGATACGGTGGCTTATCTGAATAAAAAAGGCCGCACGGTTATTTATGATGCCGAGCATTTCTTTTCTGGCTATCAGGCAAATCCCGAATATGCCATGCAGACTTTGCGGGCTGCTGTTGAAGGCGGGGCGACTACTCTGTGTCTCTGTGAGACAAAAGGTGGCTGCATGATAGAAGATTGTTCAAGGATAACGTCGGCTGTGGTGCAGGAATTCGGCAAAGCCTGTTCCGTCGGCATCCACACCCATAATGATTCCGGACTTGCCGTGGCAAATTCGCTGGTGGCTGTTCAGGCGGGGGCAAGTCATGTGCAGGGCGTTTTGCTTGGCTTTGGCGAGCGCACGGGAAATGCCAATCTTTCTACGATTATTGCAAACCTCCAGCTTAAAATGGGCTGCTCCTGTATTCCTGAGGAAAATATGAAGCTGCTTACTCCCATTTGTAAGCAGGTGAGCGAGATAACCAATATTGCACTGGATGCGGGGCTTCCCTATGTGGGTGGAAATGCCTTTGCCCACAAGGCTGGAATGCATATTGATGCAGTCATTAAAAATCCTACGGCTTATGAGCATATTACCCCTGAAACTGTAGGCAATGAACGGGTTTTTTTGATGAGCGAAGTTGCGGGCAGAAGCCTGATTTTGGAAAAAGTACAGAAATTTGACCCGACCATTACCAAGAACAGTCCGATTGTTGCAGAGGTTGTCAAAAGGGTCAAGGAGCTGGAGCATAAGGGCTATCAGTTTGAGGGTGCGGACGGCAGTTTTGAACTTTTGGTACGCAAGGCAATCGGAAAGTATCAGCCCTTCTTTAAATTGCATTATTACAAGACGAGCGGAGAAATTCCTCTGGTGGATAAAAATCTCTACGCTTTTGCCCAGCTTAAAATTGAAGTGGATGGGCATATTGAGCTTGCGGCAGGAGAGGGCATGGGTCCAGTGAATGCTCTTGACCGTGCGCTTCGTAGTGCCCTGAAACCTTTCTATCCGGCGGTGGAACATATTCGCCTGACGGACTACAAGGTGCGTGTTCTGGACAGTCAGAGTGCTACCGCTGCCCGTGTTCGCGTTTTAATTGAGAGCCGTGACGGAACGGATGCCTGGACAACAATTGGTGTAAGCCATGACGTGGTGGAAGCATCCTGGATGGCGCTGGTAGACTCCTTTGAGTACAAGTTGATTAAGGACATAGAGAAAAAATTCCAAAAGCTCTTGTAATAAACTTTACTTTGCGCTTTTTATGCTATAAAATAGAGTAATTGAATTCTTTTGGAGGAATCTGATGATTAAGACAGTCAAAGATGTCGATTTGAAAGGCAAACGCATTATCATGCGCGTGGATTTTAACGTACCGATGAAGGACGGTGTTGTGCAGGATGATACCCGCATTATGGCCGCGCTTCCTACCATTAAATATATTCTGGAGCAGAAGCCTCGCAGTCTCGTGCTGATGAGCCACTTGGGTGATCCAAGCAAAGACGTAAAGAAGGCTCAGGAAAAAGCAGAAAAGGCTGGAAAGACTTGGACTGATGCAGACAAGGAAAAATTCATCAACGGAAAGAACCGCATGAAGCCAGTTGTCGAATACTTTGCAAACAAATTGGGTTCACCAGTTACCTTCCTGCCTGACGCACTGGGACAGAAGGCTGCTATTGATGCCCTTCCCGAAGGTGCTGTTGCAATGCTGGAGAATGTACGCTTCCACAAGGAAGAGACCAGCAAGGACGATGCAGTCCGCGAAACAATGGCAAAAGAACTTGCTACTTACGGTGACATTTTCGTAAACGATGCTTTCGGAACGGCACACCGCGATCAGGCATCTACGGCTACAATCGCAAAATTTATGAAGGATACGCCGGTTGGTGGCTTCCTGATGGAAAAAGAAGTAAAGTACATCGAACCGATGGTAACGAATCCGCCCAAGCCCATGGTGGCAATTATCGGCGGTGCAAAGGTTTCTTCAAAGATTGCCGTTCTGGAATCTCTTCTGAAGAATGCTTCTGCTCTCGTTATCGGTGGCGGTATGGCATATACCTTCCTGAAGGCACAGGGCTACAAAGTCGGTAAGTCTCTGGTAGAAGATGATTTTATCGACACAGCAAAGAAACTGCTTGCAGATGCAAAGACAAAAAATGTGCAGATTCTCTTGCCGGTTGACCATGTTGGTGCTTCTGAATTCAGCGCAGATGCAAAGCCGGTTGCTGTTGACGGCATCGATATTCCTGATGAACTGATGGCAATGGATGTTGGCCCTAAGACTATCGAAGAATACAGGAAGGTTATTTCTACCGCAAAGTCAATCGTATGGAACGGGCCGGTTGGCGTGTTTGAATTTGACGCATTTGCCAAGGGAACAGAAACTGTTGCAAAACTGGTTGCAGATGCAACTGGTAACGGAGCCATGACTGTTGTTGGTGGTGGCGACTCAGTTGCTGCGGTCAATAAATTCAAGCTGGCAGACAAAATGAGCCATGTTTCAACAGGCGGTGGTGCATCTCTTGAATTCCTGGAAGGCAAGACTCTCCCTGGCATTGCGATTTTGGCTACAAAATAGGAGCAGTGTATGGCTAGAACAAAGTACATTGCCGGAAACTGGAAGATGAACACGACCAAGGCGGACGCTCTTGCCCTCGCTAAGGGACTGGTGGAAAGTCTGAAGGGAAAGAGCGGCAAATTTATGATTGGCGTTCCCTATGTGTATCTGGATGCCGTGGCACAGGTTGTTAATGGCTCAAACATTTTGCTGGGCGCACAGGACGTGGCTGCAACGGGTAACGGAGCGCACACTGGCGAAATTTCAGCGGCTATGCTCAAGGATATTGGCGTGCAGTCGGTAATCCTCGGACACTCAGAACGCCGCCACGAAATCGGCGAAAGCGATGAACTGATTAACAAGAAAGTTCGCAAGGCTTTGAACGAAGGTTTGGAAGTCGTGCTCTGTATTGGCGAACTTTTGAGCGAGCGCGAGGCTGGAGAGGCTGAGCAGGTTTGTGCCTTCCAGCTTTCAGCAGGTCTGGCCGGCGTTACCGAATCTCAGCTCAAGAACGTGACGATTGCCTATGAGCCGGTTTGGGCAATTGGTACGGGAAAGACCGCAACGCCCGCTGACGCTCAGGCAATCCACAAGTTCTGCCGCGACTATATCGCAAAACTCTACAATCAGAAGGCTGCTGATGAAATCATCATTCAGTACGGCGGCTCAATGAAGCCTGAGAATGCAAGAGAACTGCTTGCTCAGGCTGATATTGACGGCGGTCTGATTGGCGGTGCATCGCTCAAGGTTGACAGTTTTACTGCAATCTGCCAGGCATAAGCAAAGCATGAGATAAAACGGAAAGGGTAGCCGGTAAAAATGCTGTCCTTTCCGTTATTTTTTTAGAGGACTCTATGAAAAACAATCTGAATAAAATCTGTACGTTTTTTTTATTTTTTGCACTGGTTCCCTGTATGTTTGCGTCAGGAAAAAAAGACAAGGAACTGAAAGTTGCAGTTAAAAAGGGAGGAGATGCCGTACCTTTTGCCTATTTGTGCGAAAACAAACCGAAACTCGGTAAAGATATACAGTTTACGCTTTCTGTCTGTAATGACTATGAGGAAGTACTTGCCCAGGTGATGGATGAAGACGGTCAGCTGGGGCTTTTACCTCTGGAGGCTGCCGCAAAAACCTTTACTCTTGCAGGTGGAAAAGTGGTCATGCTGGGAGTGTGCGAAAACGGCAATGTCTATCTGCTTTCAAAAAACGCTGGACTTTCCGCCCTTACGCAACTAAAAGGAAAGACGCTTGCAGCAGTTCATGAAGGTTCTGTAAGTGATTCTGTGATTCGCTATCTCTTGAAAAAGGCAGGGCTTTCTGTCGGCGAGGGACAGGATTCAGTAAAACTGGATTATTCTATTCCTGCGTCAGGAATGACGGCGGCACTCCATTCGGGCGATGCTCTTTATGCGCTGATGCCTGAGCCCTATGCAACTGTTGCAGAAATTAAAGGCCAGGGAATTGTCCGGAATATTGACTTCCAGAAGGAATATGCTGCGGTTGAAGATGGTGCTGCTTTTCCAGCCTATGTGCTTGTGGCAAATGCCGCCTATGTGGAATTGAATGGAGAATATGTGCGTGCTTTTGCCGATGCATATAAAAAGGCTGTTTCCTGGACAAATGGTAAGGCTTTTCGTGCTGCGGTACTGGCACAAAAATACGAACTGGGCATGATGGCACCCGTTGTTGCAAACTCTATTCCCCATGCTTCCTATACATGGCTCTACGCAGCAGAAGCACGCAATGTCGTTGAGGCCGTGCTTAAAATCTGCCTTGACGCAAATCCTGATTCCATTGGCGGCAGACTTCCCGACGAGACTTTTTATTATGTTTTCTGATACACATTTTCATTTTAAGCATTTTGTAGACGACCATGAGGATGGTGCAGACTTTGGTGCCGATGTTCTGACCCAAATGGTAAAAAATGATGCCTTCTTTGGACTGGATATTGGTACGAGATGCAACGATTTGATGCCGCGCCTGTATTCAGTGCAGGAAAGCCTTGATTTGATTGAAGACCACAATCTGCATGCCAAAGCCCAGCGCATGGTGTATTTTAGCGCAGGCATCTGGCCGGATCCTGATGAAATTCGTGACCGCTGGAACTGCATGGAAACTTTGCGGGAATCCATCGAAGCGTTTAGGGAAGAAGATGGCGGTGTCTTTGCAAAAAAACTGGTTGCCATTGGAGAGGGCGGTCTTGACCACCATTGGAATCCCAGCGGCGCGGATGGACGTGATGAGGCAGATTTTGACGAAGACTTGTTCAAGGGGGAAAGGGAACTCTTTGAAATGCAACTGGAACTGGCCCGTGAGATGAACCTGCCCTTTATCGTACATAGTCGCGATGCCTTTGAGGACACTCTGGACTGCATTCGTAACGTAGGCTATGACCGCGGGGTGATTCACTGTTATTCATACGGCTTGAGCGAGGCAAAGGCTTTTCTTGACCGCGGCTGGTATCTGGCTTTTGGCGGCGGCACAACCTATACAAAGAAGACAAAGATGGACGATATGAATGCCCTGCTTTCCTATGTGCCTGACGACCGTATTTTGCTGGAGACCGATTCTCCCTACCTTGCCCCTGTTCCGCTGCGGGGAGAGCCTAATAATCCGACGAATATCAAATATACCTATGAGTTTATAGCAACACGCAGAAAAAAAACACCAGCTCAACTAAGTAAGCTGGTGGATAAGAACATCAAGGATTTATTTAAGATTTAAATCTTTAAAAGTTCTGCGTAGGCCTGCAAGGCTCCGTCGGTGTCATGGGCAAGGACTTTCTTTGCCAGCGTCTTTCCCAACTGAACGCCTTCTTGGTCAAAACTGTTTACGTTCCACGCAAATCCCTGGAACATCACTTTGTTTTCAAAGTGGGAGAGCAGTGCGCCCAGTGACTGGGGGGTAAGCTGCTTTCCGTAAATGAGGCTTGACGGGCGCTCGCCAGCGAAGAATTTGTTGGGATCATTGTCCTCTTTTCCGCAGGCAAATGCCATGATTTGTGCCACAACGTTTGCGCAGAGTTTCTGCTGGCTGGTAGAATCCTGAATCTGTACGTCATTGCCAATCTGATTTTCCTGAAAGGCGATGAACTGGAGGGGAATGATGTTCGTTCCCTGGTGGAGCAACTGGTAGAATGAGTGCTGACCGTTTGTTCCCGGCTCGCCAAAAATAACGGGACCTGTCTTGTAGTTGATTTTCTTTCCAAAGCGGTTGACGCTCTTACCGTTTGATTCCATGTCCAACTGCTGCAGGTGAGCCGGAAAACGGCTGAGTGCCTGAGAGTAGGGAAGTACTGCCGTAGAGGGCATGTCCAGAACATTGCGCTCGTATACGCCAATCAATGCATCCAGCATGGCGGGGTTTTTGAGCAGGTCTTTTTCCGTAGCGGTTTTGTCGGCTTCAGCGGCACCTTGCAGGAAGTCTGCAAAGACTTTTGGGCCGAATGCGAGAGACAGCACCGCACCACCAACGGCACTGGTGGAAGAATAGCGGCCGCCAATGTAGTCATCCATGTAGAAGGCTGCGAGGTAATCTGAGTTGTGGGCAAGGGGGCTTGTTTCGCTGGTAACGGCAATCATGTGGTTTGCAGGGTTAAGACCAGCCTTTTTGAGCGCATCCTTTACAAAAGATTCATTGGTGAGCGTTTCCAGTGTGGTGCCGCTTTTTGAAACGAGGACAAAGAGGGCGTGGGGCAAATCAACCGTGCGCAGGATTGCAGCCGCATCGTCAGGGTCTACATTACTGATGAAGAGGGCTTCCATTTTGAGGGTCTTGTTGGTTTTTGCCCATTCTTTGAGGGCGAGATACATGGCACGGGGCCCCAGATCACTTCCGCCGATACCAATCTGAACAACGGTGGTGAATTTTTCTCCTTTTGCATTGGCAATTTTTCCGTTGTGTACTTTGTCTGCAAATTCCGCGATGGCTTTTTGCTGAGCCACATAGAATTCCCGCTTGTTGGTATTGTCTGCAATGACGTCTTTTCCCAGTTGTCCGCGGGTCAGATGATGCAGGACGAGACGCTTTTCGCCAGTGTTGATGACGGCACCGTTGTAGGTCTCCTCAAATTTTTCTACTAACTGGGCTTCCTTTGCCAGTTTTTTGAGCACGTCAAGAATCTGTTTGTTTACCTGTTTTGCGGCAAAGTTGTAGGTGAGGCCTGCAGCCATGGGTACTTGATAGTCAGCAACACGTTTTGCACCTTTTGCACCTTTGAGGGCGTCTTTCAGACTTACGCCGTTTTCCGCGCCTTTGAGTGTTTTGAGTTTTGCGAATGAATCCAATTTGTTCAGATTTTCCCAAGAAATCGATGCCATAAAAATATCTCCTCTAGCGTTATGACGGTTCTGCCCTGAGCATTTCCGTCAGAACATCGCGTTTTCAGAGTTACCTCGAAAAACTGAAGTTTTTCGAGGTTCCCTATATAGCATATTCATTATAACACGCTTTTGTGAAAAGTGGAGAAAAAATACTGTCAAAAGAAAAAAAATCCAGTATACTTATAGTATGCAACATTGCTTTAAGAATTCATTTATTCACTGGCTGAAAAGACCGACGACTATTTCCATGCTGATTACTTTCGTACTGACGCTTGCAATCATGCTGAAAAATCAATACGGTTTTTTTGAAAGCCGCTCTACACGGATTCAAATGATGCAATTTATGCGGAGAGACTTTATTGATTACACAGGCGTAATTCCGATTATGCTTTTTGCCTCGCTTAATGGCTATATTCCTGCCTTTGTTCTTTCCCTGATTGTCTTTATTGTCACGTCGGTACAGGTTGGTGACTTTGCATTTGTGATTTTTGTCTTTACGGCGGGAGTCATGTGTACCATTCAGCCGACTTTTAATTATTGGTTCAGAAGCAAGATAAAGACTGCGCTGACTGCCTTGTATTTTACGGTCATTTTGGGAAACGGCTGGGGGCTGATTATCAATCTGGTGCGAAAGATTGAACTGGACTGGTGTGATGTGGCGGTTCAGTTTTTGAGTGCCTTGGGCCCCTGTGCTTTTGTGGCTCTTTTCTGTTATTTCTTCTTTAACTATGCGCCTGACAAAATCCGCAATCTCTTTATGGGAGGAGTCTATTATTCCCGTGAATGTGAGATGTCCATAAGGCAACTGGCGGTAAGCAAGCATTCAAGGCTTAAACGGCACATTACGCTGCTGATTGTGGCGGAGGCTCTTGCCCTGAGCATTGCGGCGGCCATTTTTGCTGACTTGATGATAAATCAATTCATTGACTTTAACCGTCATTTTTCTTTTGATGTGGTAAAGTTATCCTGGCGGGATTGGATAAGCCTTGACTTGAAGTTGGTGTTGGTGCTGATGAATGTATCCGTTCCCATCATGTTTTTTGCCAATTATCATGCACAGAATGCTATAGCAAATCCCATCATTCTGATGAAGCAGGCTATGGATGACTTTACCCAGGATACGGTGGCGACGGAAGCAAAATCTGTGCTGGATATTCATCTTTTGCCCATTAAGACTGGCGACGAGATTGAGGAACTCCATGCTTCATTGAAAAAAACAGTGCGCAGAATCAGCAACTATATTGAAGAATTGCAGCGGGAAAAGCAGCTGGAAGATGATTTGAAGATTGCCCAGGCGGCGAACAAGGCCAAGTCTACTTTTCTTTCCAATATGAGCCACGAAATTCGTACGCCGATAAATGCCGTCGTGGGCTTTGCCGAAATGCTTTTGCGGGAGAGCGAAAATCCTACGACGCGGGAATATGCGCAGGATATTCTGAATTCCAGCAAGACGCTTTTGAGCCTGATTAACGATATCCTTGACTTTAGCAAGATTGAGGCGGGCAAAATGGAGATTATTCCCGTGCAGTATGAACTGGCCTCTACGGTGAATGATTTGGTGAATATGATTCAAAGGCGGGCGGAGGACAAGCAGCTTGCCTTTCAGGTGCAGGTGGATAAGACAACGCCTCATCTTTTGTGTGGAGATGAAGTGCGTCTCAAGCAGTGTATCCTCAATATCCTGACAAATGCCGTAAAATACACCCATGAAGGTTCGGTGACATTTTCCATTACCTATGAGAAAAAAGACGAAGACACTATCCGCCTGCGGGTGAGCGTGAAGGACACGGGAATCGGCATTAAGCAGGAGGATATGAGTAAGCTCTTTACGGCCTTTGAGCGCATTGAAGAAAAACGGAACCGTTCTATTGAAGGAACCGGTCTGGGCATGAATATTGTGCAGCAGCTTTTGCACATGATGAACTCCAAACTAGACGTGAAAAGTGAGTACGGCAAGGGGTCTGACTTTTCTTTTGTGGTTGAGCAGAAGGTAATGAACTGGGAGCCTATCGGCGATTTTACCCAGATGTACAGAAAATCCATGGAAACTGTCTCTGCCTACCGCGAAAGTTTTACGGCACCCGATGCAAAGATTCTTGTGACGGACGACACGCCGTTGAATATCAAGGTGGTGCAGGGGCTGCTCAGGCAGACAGGAGTGCAGATTGATACGGCAGAAAGCGGACAGACAACGCTGAATTTGGTGCAGAAAGTAAAGTACGACCTGATTCTCCTTGACCACCGTATGCCTGGTATGGACGGAATAGAAACCCTTGCCGCCATGAAAAAACTGACCAATACGCTGAATGCCGATACGCCGGTGATTGCCCTTACGGCAAATGCGGTTGCGGGTGCAAGAGATATGTATTTGGAGGCAGGCTTTACCGATTATCTTTCCAAACCCATTGAAAGCGAAAAACTGGAAAAGAAACTGATGCAGTATCTGCCGGCAGAAAAGGTGCATCGGACAGAGGCCGCTCTTGCACTGGAAGAAGGTCAGCAGGCAGATGAAATTTTTCCTCCCATGGACGGAGTGAATCTTGCGGTGGCCTTGCAGAACTGTGGAAGTGCGGATATTTTGCGGGAAGCCTTTAGGGATTTTTATGCGAACATTGAGCCAAAGTCTGCACAGATTGCCGACTATGCTGCCCAGGGCGACTGGAAAAACTACACGGTGCTGGTTCATGCCCTTAAAAGCAGTGCAAAATTGATTGGCGCATTGGAATTGAGCGAGCAGGCAAAGTATCTGGAAGCCTGTGGCGATACAGGCGATGAGGCGGAAATTTCTGCCAGGACACCGGCACTTTTGGATTTGTATCGGAGTTATGAGGAGAGGCTTTTGCCTGTGGCTCCTGCAAAGGCGGAAGAGCCTACAGAGGAGATGGATGAACCCCACTTTGCCGAAGCCTTGACGGCACTAAAAGAAGTGGTGGCAGCCTTTGACTTTTCAACGGCAGATCAGATTGTGCAGGAAGTGGACGGCTATCAGATTCCTGCCGCTCACGCTGAACAATGGCAGAAGATTAAGAAGGCTGTGGCGAATGTGGATCAGGCGGCTGTGTTAGCGGCACTGGGAGTTTTTTGATAAAATGCTGCGGGGTTTTAGGGGCTGCACAGGCCCCTAGGCGAAGGGGTAGGCGGAAATGAGCGATGGTTGCGTGCAGACGAAAGCATCGCGAATTGCAGCCGAGGGGGAGACTTCCCCCGCATGATATGATATAATGGAGACGGTATGAAAAAGCGCGTATTATTTGTTGCCAGCGGGCAAAGTTTTTTGGTAAAGGCAATGACAAAGCAGATTGAGGCGGCGGGATACGAGGTGGTGCCCAGTGAGCCTGATATTGTGGAGATTTCTCAAAAAGAACCGATTCCAGACATTTTTATTGTGTATCTGGAAGGCGATTTGAATGCCTTTAATGGTACGCTGAAATATCTGAAAAAACTAAAGACAGAAGATGGTGTGGACAGGGTTTTGTATCTGATTGGAAGTCCTGCTGAATTGGAAGCCGCCTATGCCGTTATCTCCCGAGGATTTGTGAACGCTTCCTTTATTCGCCCGGTAAATATCATGGAAGTGATAAACAAACTGAATGTGCTGATTACCGATGAGAATGATTTTCATGGCAAAAGGCGTATCCTTGTAGTGGATGACGACAGCACCATGCTCCGCACGATGAACAATTGGTTCAGCGCAAGGTATGAAGTCTTTATGGCAAACAGCGGCATGAATGCCATTTCCCTGCTTTCTCAGAAAAAAGTGGATTTGATTCTGCTGGATTATGAGATGCCTGTTGTTTCCGGCTTGCAGGTTTTTGAGATGCTGAGAAGCGAGCCTGCAACCGCCAATATTCCGGTGATTTTTTTGACCAGCAAGGACGACAAGGAAACGGTGATGAAAGTGCTTGCCGCTAAGCCTGAAAAATATCTTTTGAAAACCCGTCCTGCAGAAGAACTGATAAAGAGTATCGATGACTTTTTTAGAGGATACTAGCAGGATTTTGTATCGCAGTGGGCGGCACTTCCGCTTGCTTGCGATTCGCCTTTCTGCAGCATTTCGCTCATGGTGCGCCAGCCGAGGACGGCACATTTTACGCGGGCAGGCATGTGGGAAATGTCCTGCAGTGCTCCTGCTTCGTCTAGTTCTTCAATCTGCTCTTCGCTGGCCTCTCCCTTTATCATTGCCATAAAATTGTCTGCAAGGCGCAGGGCTTCCTTTTCGTCCTGCCCGATAATCAGATCCAGCATCATGTCTACGGAGGCCTGAGAAATGGCGCAACCGCTGCCGGTAAAACTTCCCTGAGTGATTTTACCACCCTCTGTCTTGAGAAAGAGGGTGATGTTGTCGCCGCAACTGGGATTGACCCCCTGCAATGTGACGGAAGGATTTTCCATTTCCGCCTTGTGAGTGGGGTTGATGTTGTGTTCGTTTAAGATTTCGCGATAAAGAGATTTGAGTTCCATTGGTTAATCCTTGTAGCCGCTCCATTCACGGATGTGGGAAAGTTTTTCCAGCAATATGTCTATTTCTTCTTCAGTGTTGTAAAAGTAGAGGCTTGCACGGGCACTGGACTGAATGCCAAGATACTGTCCTAAGGGCTGTGCACAGTGGTGACCGGCACGGATGGCAATGTGCTCGTCGCTCAAAAGGCTTGCTATGTCATGGGGGTGCACGCCGTCAATCGTAAAGGTTACGATGCCGCTTCTCTTGCTGCCGTCTTTGCCGCCTACAATCTGGAAGTGAGACAGTTTTTTGATGCCTTCAATGAGTTGTGAGGCAAGGGCATTGTCATGTTTGGTGATGGTGTCAAAGCCAATGGACTGGATGTAGCGGATTGCGGCCGCAAAACCAACGGCATCGCCTGCACTCACCGTGCCCGCCTCAAATTTATGGGGCACTTCTGCCCAAGTGGCCTTTTCTTTGGTGACGTATTCAATCATTTCGCCGCCGCGCAGGAAAGGAGGCATGGCTTCCAGAAGACTGAGCCTGCCGTAGAGGGCACCGATTCCCATGGGACCGCAGAGTTTGTGTCCGCTCATGGCAAAAAAATCTACGTTCAAGTCCTGCACGTTCACGGAACTGTGGGGTGCGGACTGGGCACCGTCCACCACTATAATTGCGCCGTTTTTGTGGGCGATTTCTGCTACATGCTTTATGGGATTTGTCGTGCCCAGTACATTGCTGGTCTGTGCAAGGGCAACGATTTTTGTTCGGGGCGTAATTTTTGCGTATTCGCTTTCCGGAATGCTGCCGCTTTCTTTGTCTACGTCAAGGAAAATGAGTTTTGCACCTTTTTGCTGGGCAAGCATCTGCCAGGGAAGGATGTTTGAATGGTGCTCCATGATGGAGACCACAATTTCATCTCCCGCGACAATGTTTTTCATGCCCCAAGTGTAGGCCACCAGGTTCAGGGATTCCGTAGTGTTTCGGGTAAAAATGATTTCGCTTGTGGACTTTGCGTTGATGAATTTTGCCACTGTTTCCCGCGCATCTTCGTAGGCCTTGGTAGCCCGTTCGCTTAAATCGTAGAGACCGCGCAGGGGGTTTGCGTTTTGCGTAGCATAAAAATGAGACATGGCATGCAGCACGATAAAGGGGCGTTGGGCTGTTGCCGCTGTGTCAAAGTAGAGAAGACCGTTGTTCTCTGCATCTGCATGTTCGTCTATTGCCTTAAAGAGCGGAAAATCCGCTCGGAATTTATTGGTGCTCATAGGTTTTTTGTTTTCCTAGTAAGATAGTAGCATATTGCAGGGCTTTTGTCAGCGTCTATGGCTTTTTATGCCTCTGTTTTATCCAAATATGCTTCAATCTCTGTGACTATGCTCTGATTGGGAATCAAATGGGCAACGGCGGCAATTTTTGCCCGACTCATCATCTGCTTGGCTTCTGCCTCGCTGATTCCACGGCTCTGCATGTAAAAAAGCTCGTCTGCACTCAGGCGACCGATTGTAGCCCCGTGGGTGCCGGATACATCTTCTTCATCACACAGAATCATTGGAATTGACTTATTGACTGCACTGGGGGAAAGCAAAAGTGTTTCTTCCTGTTCATCACCCGTAGCACCTGCGCAGCCCCGCTGAAAATCAATGGTACCCCGGTAGATTTTTACTGCTTCATCTGCAACTACACCCTTTACATGCATTTGCGTATCGGTCTTTGCACCCTTGTGCCAGACTGCATGGTTCATGTCCAAAAATTGTGATGTACGTGAGTGGTAGGCTGTGTCGCTTTTGAATGAGGACTGATAGCCTGCAAGCGTTGTTCCCAGTCCTGCATAGGATTTTTGCCCGCCTAATTCTATCTGCGTAAAGGTGACGCTTGCCCTGTCTTCGCAGTAAACGGCGGTGTCGTCCAGATGGGTAAAGCGTGCGCCCAGCAGATTGACCTTTACCAGATGAACGAAAGCGTTTTCCTTTGCCCAGATTTTTGTCTGTTCGGCACAAAATCCGCTGGCATCAGATGCAGAGGTGTAGACCATGATGACGGTGATGATGGAATTTGGCTCTGCAATGATGACATGCGATGTGACGAGGCTCTTTTTGTCCTCAGCCTGCATACGCACCAGCACGGGAACTGAAGATGTTTTTTCGGAATCGGAACTGCCCTGTGGTTCAGCATCAGACTTTGCATGCAGTGCCGCCGGTACAGTGCTGAAGGCTTTCATAACGGCATCTGCATCTTCTCCTGCTCCGCTTTTCATGACAGGCAGCCTTGCTGCAAGGTCCGTTCCGTTTTTTGTGTAGGTTATGCCGTCTCTTGCTCCGGTGACGGTTATCGTACCGCCAGTTTCAGGCACATCAGTTTCTAGCGTGGCGCGGTTTAGGCGCAGCCAGTTCCAGGTGAGTGCGGGGATAGGATTTATGTTGGTGTATGTATGCGTCTTTGTCATTTATAAATTCCCTTTCATTTCCAGTCTGATAAGATTGTTCATCTCTACCGCATACTCCAGCGGAAGTTCCTTGGAGACAGGATTTGCAAAGCCTGAGACAATCATGGTTCGTGCTTCTTCTTCGCTGATGCCGCGGCTCATCAGGTAAAAGATTGCGTCGTTTGAGATGCGTCCGATTTTTGCTTCGTGACCTACATCGCAGTTATCCGTGTGGATTTCCATAGCGGGTACGGTGTCACTGCGGCTCTTGTTGTCAAGCATGAGACTTTCGCAGGAAACGCTTGCCTTGCTGCCCGTTGCTTTTTTGTCGATGTAGATTGCACTGCGGTAGGTGGAGATGCCTCCGCTTTTGGAGATGGACTTGGTGGTGATGAGACTTGACGTGTTGGGGGCAAGATGCACCATTTTTGCGCCTGTGTCAAGATTCTGTCCCTGACCCGCAAAGGTGACGCCAGTGAATTCCGCGCGGCTTCCCGCTCCCACTAGGTCGCTTTCTGGATAGAGGTAGGAAATGTGCGAGCCAAAGGAGCCTGATACCCATTCAACCCGGCCGCCTTCTTCTACGCGGGCACGCTTGGTGTTGAGGTTGTACATATTCTTTGACCAGTTTTCCACGGTGGAGTAGCGTAGGCGCGCGCCTTTTTTTACGTAGAGTTCCACGCAGCCGGCATGCAGGTTTGCTACATTGTATTTGGGGGCGGAGCATCCTTCGATAAAGTGCAGGTCTGCGTCTTCGTCCACAATGATGAGTGTGTGCTCAAACTGCCCGGCACCCTTTGCATTCAGACGGAAATAGGACTGGAGCGGCACTGCAACTTTTACGCCCTTGGGAACGTAGACAAAAGAGCCGCCTGACCATACTGCCCCATGGAGCGCGGCAAACTTGTGGTCTTTGGGCGTGACAAGCTGCATGAAGTGTTCCTGCACCATGTCGGCATAGGGACCGCGCAGGGAACTTTCAAAATCCGTGTAGATGACCCCCTGCTTGGCGACTTCTTCCTGCAGGTTATGGTAGACTAGTTCTGAGTCGTACTGTGCTCCCACGCCGGCAAGACTCGTGCGCTCCGCCTCAGGAATGCCCAGTTTTTCAAAAGTGTCCTTGATGTCATCGGGCACGTCTTCCCACTTGGTCTGCATTTTTGTGTTTGGGCGCACGTAGGTGGCAATCTGGTCTATGTTCAGGCCTGAAATATCCGGTCCCCATTCAGGCACGCGGAGTTCGTTGTAGAGTTTAAGGGCGTTCAGCCGAAAAGTACGCATCCAGTCGGGGTCATTTTTGTCTTCGCTCAACTTGCGTACGATGTCTTCAGTTAATCCTGATTCATTGCGGTAAAAGCCTTTTTCCTCGTAGCGGAAGTCATAGGGAGAAGAATCTATATCGGTGATTTTTGAATCATTCATGGTAATCTCCAAAAACAGTAGGCAATTTTAACAAAAAAGCAGGAAATTTGCTATAGAATAGAGGGGAATTTGACGAATATCGAATTTAATTCTATAATATAACCCTCATTTTCATAGTTATTATTGGAGGATATTGTTATGAAAAAGACACTGGTCATCGCTACTTGCGCGGTTCTCGCTGTAGCGTTTGCTTTTACAGGCTGCAACAAAGATAAAAAAGCAGGCTCTGCATCTGACGGAAAACAGATGGTTTTGCGCTATGCAGAAATTCAGGCACAAGATTATCCTACGACTCAGGCTGCATACAAGTTTGCAGAAATGGTCGAGGAAAAAACAGGCGGACGCATTCACATCGATGTCTACTACGGAGGTCAGCTTGGAGATGAAAAGGCTCTTATCGAGCAGTTGCAGTTTGGTGGCATTGACTTTACCCGTGCTTCTATTTCACCACTTTCAGAATTTGAAAAATCTCTGAATGTTCTTTCTCTTCCCTATCTCTACAAAGATGCTGACCAGATGTGGCGTGTTCTTGAAGGAGACATAGGCGAAGACTTCCTTAAATCTGTTGAAAAAGCCGGCATCATCGGTCTTTCATGGTATGACGCAGGTGCCCGAAACTTCTATAACAGCAAAAAGCCGGTTACAAAACTCGATGATTTGAAGGGTCTGAAAATTCGTGTTCAGGAGTCTCAGCTGATGATGGGCATGGTCTCAGCACTTGGAGCCAGCGCTACGCCAATGGCATATGGCGAGGTGTACTCAGGCTTGCAGACTGGCGTTATCGACGGCGCTGAAAACAATTGGCCTTCTTATGAGTCAACTTCTCACTATGAAGTCGCAAAGGTAACTTGTAAAGAATAATTTCCCACTTTTCTGTCAGAAATTGCAACTTTTTTTGAATATCATGGCGGGAGTTTTTCCGCCGTGAATCCGTCTCGGGTAGCTGTTCATCCAACTCACCGCAGCTGCGACTTCCTCGTCCGTGACCTTGGAGAAGTCGCAGCCCTTAGGGAAAAAACGCCTGAGAATCCTGTTGTGGTTCTCGTTGGTTCCCCGCTCGCAGGCGGTGTAGGGATGGGCGAAATAAAGTTTTGTCCTGGGCTTCCCGTCGATGCAGCTCCGCTCGATTCCCGCGATGTCCATGAACTCGCTGCCACCGTCACAGGTCATCGTGATGAAAATCCTGCGGAATGCCTCGCTCCCGATTTCCCGCTCAATCCCGTCCAGGATTTCCACCGTGCTTTTCCCTTTC
>ERZ842401.1495-NODE-1495-length-33354-cov-7.204000_pt1 | contig 33354 bp, 33 predicted proteins | sample MGYA00521270_ERZ842401 | MGnify/ENA primary metagenome ERZ842401 (study PRJEB31892, sample SAMEA3878208) | bioreactor metagenome | biome: Moose rumen | place: Sweden | collected 2011-10 | study: EMG produced TPA metagenomics assembly of the PRJEB12797 data set...
CCAAGTTTGACAATGTGGAATATCTGCTCCAGCGGAATGACGAATTCATCAGCATCGATGGACGTAAGGAAACCAATCTGGAGCGGGCCAAGGTGAAAGACGAAGAAATCAAGGCGGTCTTGAATGGGGCTGGCATTAGCTATACGGTTATCTCGCCGTGGGAGACAGACAAGGTGCTGCTGGACTTGAAGATGAAATGAGGAGCAAATGATACTTATCTGATGAAGATTGTGAGGGATGACAATGGCTGAACGCCTTATTCTCCATATGGATATGGACTGCTTCTTTGCAGCGGTGGAGCAAAGGGACAATCCGGAACTGCGCGGGAAGCCTGTCATAGTTGGTGGCCTGTCCTCCAGAGGTGTGGTGTCAACAGCATCATATGAGGCTAGAAAATACGGCGTACATTCGGCCATGCCCATGGCTTTGGCAAAGCGGAAGTGCCCGCAGGGCATATTTCTGACGGGCAATTACCCTCAATACAAGGCAGTATCAGCACAAATTTTTGAGATTCTGAGCCGATTCTCGCCTTTGGTAGAGCCACTTTCTATTGATGAAGGCTTTCTGGATATCACGGGGATGGAACGGTTTGTTCAGGGGAATCCTAGAAGCTATGGCATGAAGTTGAAGCAAACCATACTGGCAGAAACGGGACTGATAGCTTCCGTGGGGATTGCGCCCAATAAGTTTCTGGCAAAGTTGGCATCAGATCTAGAAAAGCCGAATGGCCTTGTTGTCATTCGGCAGAAGGACATTCAACGCATTCTTTGGCCATTGCCCATATCTAGAATCTGGGGCGTTGGCAAGAAGACAGAAGCAAGGCTGGCTTCTTTTGGGTACAGGTACATAGGAGATATTGCCAAGGCTGGAAAGGATGTACTGCAAAAGCAGGTAGGGGAAAGGCTGGCGCAGCATCTGGTGGAACTGGCAAATGGCAGGGATGACCGTCCTGTGGAGCCGGAACGGGAGGTACAATCTATTGGCAAGGAAACCACCTTCGAGGAAGATTTGAAATCCAGGCAGGAGGCAGAGCATCATCTGCTTTATCTGTCCGCTCAGGTAGGCTGGAGGCTGCGCTGCAGTGGCAAGAATGCTCATACTGTGCAGATAAAGATAAGGCTGGGAGATTTTTCTACCTTCACGCGCCAGAAAACGCTTTCAGATGCGATTTGCTATGATGAGGACATCTTTAAGGAAGCAAAAGCCATCTTCCGTGCATTTGCTCTTCACAACGGCAGTGGCATACGTCTGTTGGGGGGAAGTTGCAGCGGTTTTGATGCACCCAGCGAGATTTCGCTGTTTGAGATGGAAAACAAGCAAAAGAAGGAACGCCTTTACACAGCGATTGACAAAATTAAGGCGAGGTTTGGGGAAGATAAGATTGCCCATTTAGGAGAATCGAAGGTGTTGAAGAAGATAGAATCTTCACTTGATGAGAATGACGAGCGACATTAAGCTGCTTTTAGTATAAGGCGGGGAGGCAGGGCAATAATGGAATCGATGATGAAAATTGTCAGGCACTATGCAAAAAAATGGGCACTCAAGAGAAAAGGCTTAAATGACAATGGAGATGCCTATGACATGTCCTTTGCCAGATTGGAAAGAGCTGTAAGTAATATAGAGGAAGATGGTGTGTCAGCACCGGCTTTGCCATCAAGGCTTTCCATTTGGGGCGCTGACATGGTTGACCTGCTGGACTCAGTAGAAGAAGCTATCAGGTCAGGTGATGATGTTAATGCCTTAGACAAAATTGATGTGTTGCAAAGAAATATGCTGGCATATAATGCTTGCATGGCATTGTGGGCAAATAAACCAGGGTATATAGCATTTGATAACGAGGGTGAAATTATGGCGAAATCAATACTGGGGACTGCATTGGGGGACATCACAGTAAAGCATTATGCTGATGCCATTGTCAATGCCGCTAACGAGAGCCTGCTTGGCGGCGGTGGCGTGGACGGAGCCATACACAGAGCCGCAGGCCCGGAGCTGTTGGCAGAGTGCCGGACGCTTAATGGGTGCATGACTGGGCAGGCAAAGATTACCAAGGCGTATAAACTGCCTTGCGATTATGTCATCCATACGGTGGGGCCGGTCTGGCATGGTGGAAACCACGGTGAAGCGGAGCTGCTGGCTGGTTGCTATCGGCACTCGCTGGAACTTGCCATGGAACACGGCATTCGCAGCGTGGCTTTCCCATCAATCTCTACAGGCGTGTATTCTTATCCGGTGCAGCAGGCGGCAGAGATTGCTGTTGGGACAGTCAGAGAAGTAATAAAGGAGCATCCAAAAGCGTTTGACGAAATCTTGTGGGTGTTGTTCGATGAGCGTACAAAGTTGGTGTATGACGGAGCATTGCAGAAATGAGAAGATATAGACGGCATCACCTCAGCGATGAAGTAGAAGAGGCTATCTGGAATTATGCTTATGGCTGTACATGCCTAGGAATGCTTGAAGAATTCGATGGAAATGAAGAACTCTATGAAGCCGTGGACAATATTACCATGGCGTTCAAAAATTATGTCTATGATAATGTGGATAGAGAAGATGAATCCTATGCGGAATATAGGCTGATACAAGCGGCTTCGGAGAAAGAAATGAATTCTGACTTTTCCTTCATAGCTGATGATGAGAAGGAAGCATATGCGATTAAGGAAGCGCAAAACTTCATTCGGATTGGCAAGGAATGTGCTTTTCTAGGTACAAATGGAGACGCATACTGATGCTGACATCAAAGCAAATTTATGACAGGCTCATTGATGGCTATGGTCAGCCGGATTGGTGGCCAGGGACTCCTTATGCCATTATGATCACGGCGATACTTGTTCATAATACGGCATGGAGCAATGTTGAAAAAACGGTTGCTGAAATGGATGAGCGGCTGGCACCAGAGTATATCGACAGCTTGACAGAGGAAGAATTGCAGCCACTTATCCGCTCCTGCGGATTCTATCACGCCAAGGCAAGATACGTCAAGAGCCTGACAGGCTGGTTCAAGGGCTATGGCTATGCGGTGGAGACAGTGCAGAAAAAGCCGTTGCATGATGTGAGACAGGAGTTGCTGGCTCTGCCGGGGATTGGTGCAGAAACGGCAGATGCCATTCTAACCTATGTTTTCCGCATGCCATCATTTGTGCTGGATGCCTATACACGGCGGTTCTTGGAGCGGCTCGGTTATGACTTCAAGACCGATGATGAGCGGCGGGCTTTTCTGACAGACGGGATAGAGCGCAGCGCCGATATGTACGGCTGGTATCACTGGGCATTGCTGGAGTACGGCAAGGCACGATGTGGGAAAAAGCCTAAGTGCGATGGGTGCGTGTTTGTAGGAATTTGCGGTAGATGATAACAATATCAGTTTACAAAGATGTATGAACCTCCTGAACTATAAAAATCCAATCAAGGAAAAGTTCGTGAACACAGAACTTTTCCTTGATTTTTCTTTGCCATAAATGTATACTACAATAGTATTTATACAGAGTATTTGGAGGTAACTCGTGGGACTAAACTATGAAAAGCTGTGGCATCGGTTAGCAGAAAAAGGACTTAAAAAGAAAGACTTGATGGAATTATCTGGAATTAGTAAAGCATCTATTGCAAAGCTTAGAAAGAATGAGAATGTCAATACTGACGTGCTTGAACGTGTATGTAAAGCATTAAAATGTGATATTGCGGAAATTATGGAGATGACCTCTGAGGCTGATATGGATAGTATTGAGCCGCACAAGGAAGGGGCTAAAAGATTATTTTCACTAAATTCATTTTTTGCCGGTATAGGTGGCTTTGATATCGCATTTGAAAAACAGGGATTTAGAACAGGATATTTATGTGAAATTAACGATTTTTGTAATAGAGTTCTTTCTGGGCATTGGGCTAAAGTACCCAAAGACACAGACATATGTTCAATAAAGGCAGAGGATATCCCCTTTGCCGATGTTTGGTGTGGTGGCTTCCCCTGCCAAGATATTTCAGTTGCACGTGGTGCAGCCGAGCGACTTGGACTGAAAGGAAAAAGGTCAGGCCTGTTTTTTGAATACGCATCATTGATTGAAAAGAAACAGCCAGAAGTTGTAATAATAGAAAATGTGGCTGGGCTTTTCAATTCGAATGGTGGGCGTGATTTTGGAACAATTTTGCAGAGAATGAATGAGCTGGGATATGCTGTGGCCTGGAGGTTGCTTAACAGTAGATACTTTGGGGTACCTCAATCTAGACCGCGTGTATATTTGTGTTGTTGGCGCAATAATCCAGTAAAGGCAATGCGAGTAATGTTTGATAATGTACGAACAGCAAAGCCAGGCAACGAACGTAGATACTTTATAGAGGAATCACCACACGATAAAGTCTATCCTAAGGTGCCAAAGGTTGCCTATTGTTTGGCGGCTACATCTGGTAGACATACTGGCACAGATTGGAGCCGTACATATGTAGTATGTCAGGATGGAGTCAGAAGAATGACTCCAAGAGAATATGAAAGGCTTCAAGGATTCCCAGACGATTGGACTTTGCCAATCGACTATGATGCTGATAATGAAGATACAGATACTTTGAGGTACACCGCAGTTGGTAATGCAGTATCAGTGCCGGTAGTTGAATGGATTGCACAACGAGTACATAACGAACTTTCCTCGGATGAAAAATATAAATTTGATAAAGACACCATCCAATCCTTTGTGCCAGAGTTTCAGAAATCAGTTTGGTCAGAAGAAAAACTTGACGAAATCGATTTTACAGATTCAGACAAATCGTATAAATGGGAGCATGCTGGGGTAGCATGGAATAACAAATATATTAGCGGTAAACTACCAGCTGCTCCTGCAAAAATAATTCCATCGTTACTTATTGACTTGATAGAGACAGAAGCAGTGGGTCAGAGATATTATTTGACACCAAATGCAGCGGAGGGAATTCTGCGGAGAGTTAATAATCAGGGAAGAAAATTATTTATACCACTTCATGAGGCACTAGAAAAGCTTAAAAATAGAGAATGAGGTGAAAAAAGTGGATGAATTTATATTTGCTACTCTTAGATTGGGAAAAGATAGTGTTGATGAAATAAAAAGGATAAATCAACAGCCTGCTCATGCTCTTGAAAATCCTTTTGAAATTAGTGTTACATGTACTCAGGTACCAACTGAATATGAAAAAGGGACATATGTCATTATTTGGCTTGGGTCAGATAATGACAAAGGAAAGCATACAGAATGGATTCAAGGTTTTAAGGCAATAGGTAAGGTCATTTCAATTGACCGTGCTCAAAAGAGGAATGATAACAGTACATTTATTGTTCATATAGGCTACATATTCCCTAAGAGCGTAGGGAGATTGGATTTACTTGATGAGGCACCAAATGATTATTCCAAGTGTGCCTCTATGCCCATTATTGGACCTGAGGATCGAGCCAACCAAACTGTTCGCATAATTAGCAAGAATCCACGGTCACAAATATCTGCGTTATTTAGAGCTTTTGAAAAGATACATAATGGCTTCTTTGAGGATATGAAATTAGCATACCCTGAATTAGAATCTTTACTAATAGCTATGCCTGACCATAAGAATAAAATGGACAAAGTGCACGAATCTGTGGGTAAATATGGGGGATGTGAGCATCTTAAATTCCCGCATAATAGAATCATCTTTGGTGCGCCAGGAACTGGTAAGAGTTACGCCTTAGAATCTGATAGAAAGGGACATTTTGATGCACACCACTATGAGCGTGTAACATTTCATCCGGCATATTCATATGCCCAGTTTTTTGGTGGTTACAAACCAGTAGGGCAAGGTAAAGATATAGGCTACGCTTATGTTCCAGGCCCGTTCTTGAGAATTCTGTTGAAAGCACTTTCTCGTCCTAATGAGAATTTTTTGCTTCTTATTGAGGAAATTAACCGAGCAAATGTTGCTGCCGTGTTTGGGGAGGCTTTTCAGCTACTTGATAGGAAAAAAGGACGCAGTGAATATCCTGTGGATACAGGTGATGAGCTTACTAAGTATATTGCCGAAAATTATAGTGATGCTCAACTAGATGAAGGAAAACTATATCTTCCTGCCAACTTTTACATTTGGGCTACAATGAATAGCGCTGACCAAGGTGTTTCTCCTATGGATACGGCATTCAAGCGTAGATGGGAATTTGAATATTTGTCAATTAATGAAGGAGAAGAAAAAGCAGTTAGCGTCGCTGTGAATTTAGGATTGTCGGGCATAGAGAATGAAGAACTGCTTGAGTGGAATCCTGTGCGACACAGAATTAATAAAGCATTGGAAAAAGCCAGAGTACCAGAAGATAAATGGCTGGGGCCATTCTTTATCAATTTAGAATCATTGCAAAATCCAGAACGTTTTATCAAGGTGTTTAAAAGCAAGGTTTTGATGTATTTATTCGAAGACGCAGCAAAGTATGTTATGCCGGAGATTTTTGGGAAAGAATACAAATCTTATTCTGAACTATTGGTTGATTTTGAGAAACGCGGCACGGCAATCTTTAAGGGAGAATAAAGATGAAGGCTGTAATGTTTCGTGAACTTTATCGTTATTCTGATGCCACAGTTGCTGAGAAATTGAACGTTGATTTAGAGGAAGAAAAAGTGATTATTGACCGTTTGCAGTACCTGAATATTGTCAAGCGTGTCAAAAGTTCTAGACCTGATGATGAAGTAAATTTGGATGAACTGCTCTCGGTAACTGATGAGAACAATAAAATGCTTGTTTTTAATTACGTGGGTGTGCTAGTTCTAAATGATATTGTCCTATGGTGCTTTCCAAAATATATAAAAGAGAAAGATGTCACCCTAAGTAAATTTAAGATGATTGTTCAGGCTATAAGAGTATATGAAAATCGATGGCAAAAACTTCCTATAGCACAAAATAGCAAGGAGTCTGAAAGCATTTCGATAATTTCTATTGCAATAGCGATAATTCGTAACTATCAGCGATATGGGCTGTATATGAAACAGCAGTCTGTATTAGAAATAAATGGAGAAGGGGATATAAATTGGGAACGCACCATAAATGGTACTCAAGCAATTTTGATAAATGAACGGCCATTTTATCCTGAAATGATTACAGAGTCAGCAGTATGGGATGAGAGGAATTATTTTTACTGTTTGCACAGATGTATTGTATCAGAATGCTTCACATTGTTAAAAAAAACCGGGCTGACTGAACTGCTTGAGATACAGGGAGATTTTTATTGTGACCAGTGCATGCAGGATTTCGGTTCATCAGATGCTATTTTGCAACGCTTGGTAAGAGAACTATCAATACAATTTATAACCAGCAAAAAACTTATTTTGCAACTAATGCAGCTATATGTAAGCCGCCGTGGAAAAAGAAGTGTTAAGAGACAAATTTTACTTTATGGTACTAATTCATTAAATGTTGTTTGGGAAGAGGCATGCAGAACTGTATTAGGTGACTGCCTTAGAAAAAAGATTGATGATATAGAGGCTCTGCCAGAACATAAACGTAAGCACTACCCTGAGAGGAACAAAACGTTACTGGACATACTTGAAAAGCCGGAGTGGATAGCTTATGGACGCATTAGTGGAATTTATAAAGACACACTAATTCCTGATGTTATTAATATCGTTCAGTCCAGTGATGGTACTATCAATTTTTATATTTATGATGCAAAGTACTACAATATAGTTGTGGCGCCAGAGCGGGTTAGCGGCCAGCCTGGAATAGAATCCATCACAAAGCAATATCTTTATGATATGGCTTATAAGCCTTTTCGACAATATTTTGAAATCAATGCAGTTAGCAACGTCTTTGTATTTCCTGTTGATGGAGATAGCCGGAGACTTGGTTGCGTAAGGTTTCCAATGTTACGTAATATTACTGGTATGGATATAGAGGCAATTGCATTAAATGCAGATGTCGTATGGAAGCTTTATGTTGATGGAGGAAAGATGGATTTAGGTTGCGAAATCACATGATTTTATTTCAACTAGTGTTTCTTAAAAAAGTGTTTTATTGACAACTTCATTATATTGTTAATTATTATCTTTAATACGAAAAATTGGAAAGGGATTTGTGTCATTAAAGAGGTTTCCTTTATTCTTGGAGGTTTCATGAAGCATAATATTGGTTGTTACGATGAAAATGCTTTCAAGGGAAGACTAAGTGTAAATATTTTTGAACGCATTTTATTGGAGTCACGTAGAGCGATACCATATATACCAGTAGGTGATACAGCTCCTAATTTTGATGGTGATATTTCCATCTGCAAAATAGATAACGGTAAATATTTACCGAGGATACGTTTGGCTGTACAGGTAAAAACACTTCCATCAGATTATCATAATAAAGTATTAAATAATAACTTACATAAATACAAATACTCATGTGATACAAAGTTATTTTTTTCGGTTTTAGCCGAATACACCCGTGATTTAGTATATTTAATTATGGTTGATATACCTAATGAGATAGTGTTTGCTCTTCCAATAACAAAAGAGTATTGTGTATCATTAAGATTACATGATGGCCAAGCTGAAAAAACAATTTATTTTGATGATACGGAAAAAATATCAAATGTGGATAATTGGATTTTACTTGTACAGGAGCATTACAAAAAAATGGTTGATATTAAACGTGATTCTGAAAATATAAAGTTAATAATTCCCTACTCTAGTAATATACCCAATCATGTGACAGATGCTGTTAATTACATAAACCATATAATGGACAATGAATTTTTCTTCATAAAAAAGCATCTTTTCCCAGAAATTTGGAAATTTGGGATATCATATATGCCAAAAGAAGGAATATACGAAGAGAGTTTTGGTATTTTTGAAATCAAGAAAAATGATAATGGATATGTACGTCGCTTTGATAAAGAATACAATCAAAACCTATATGAGATTACATCTAAAAGTGTACATATTAAAGATTCAATAAATTATGTAATAGGTGATTGGCTAAATAGATTTTCTAAGGATATGCATACAATGTATTCATTTATGCCTAATATTGTGTTGGTTGAATTGCTATTTGAAAATGTAGACAAGCTATATCATGATAATAATCCATATGTGAAATCGGAAGATGTTATTTGTTTACATCAACCAACAGATTGTCTGTGTTGTGAAGAAGTATTGCAAATAGAAGAAAAAATAGATTCTGACAATACAATTAAACTATTGCTAAACGAGCTAAAAAAAAGAGGTATAAGTAAATATGTACGTCCATGGAAAGTCTCATTTAATTACTTTGTTGAAAAATCAGATATTGGGAATAAATTAGTTGCAGTAGAAGATGTAACATCGTTTAATAATGAAAATAATAAAAGGTTTGCAAAAAAGCTAAGTGACGTATGTAAAGAAACTTTGAGCCTTTGGGGAGAAAAAGCTAAAAGCGTATTTAGAAATGTCGACTATTCCTTGACTGTTACATCAGACTTTTCTTTAGGAAGGTGTATAATATCCGAATCGGATGAATTACGGATATCTTTCGTAATAGAAGGTACGAAGAATTTTCGAATGCCATCTAGGGCTTTTATGACAGACCTATCTATAGATGCTATATCAAGATGTGAATTTAATTATCATATAGAACATTCATGGTATGCGTTTTGGTATCGATTTTCACTGCTCTCATTTCGTGATTTTTTGCAAAGAAATGTCAACGGGAAAGATCAAGATCCTTTAATTGATAGTCTTATCGGTAATTTAATAGTACAATAACAATAAGAACCGGTAATATAATCATATATCAATGATTATATTACCGGTTTTTGATATCTTTTATAAAACCGTGTATGATTTTTGTAAGATTAGTACCATTAGTCGACATAAATAATAAATATAAAAGCTATCATTAAAATGGAAAGATTTTAAGTAATTATCATATAATGTCTATTGACAGTGTACATTAGCAAGCGTATACTAATGCATGGCTAACATAGTTTTTATATAAGCATTATGCCAATTACCGGGAATAGGCAAGGGGGAATAATATTTGACACAGTCAGTAAAGAAGTACTTTCAGGAAGAACACGAAGACAAACTTTATGATGCAATCTGCGACCGCCTCGAAGAACATCCTGAGGAATTAAAAAGAAGTTTTAGAAAACTTCATCGTATGGGTGCTCTTACATTGGAGGAAATAGAGGTAATTAGTGTCTATACAGAGCGATGCTCTTTTGATAAACTCAACTTTGAAATTGATGTACGTGCCACTGTGTCTTGTAATGAGGAAGATTACCATTATGACGATTCGCGTTGTGCACATCCCTGGTATACAGTTAAAGGAATCGGCAGTTTGGATAATATGCTTGAGGATTTCCGTATTACTAAAGTCACACCATACATGGAAAGGAATAAAAATTCTACTCGTGCACTAAGGGATACCTTTGTTCCCAATATAACTAAAGATAATATGGACATAGTTGCGGAACAAGTATTAAATGATTTCTATCCAGAAGCACTCGAAAGACCAATGCCAATTAATACGGATGTTTTACTTGAACGCCTTCAACTTGAAAAATATGAGCGTATGCTTACTGCAAATTCATCGGTTTTTGGACGGATATACTTTGAAGACGATGAAGTGAATTGCTATAATTTAGAAAAAGGTAGAGGTGAGATATTACCTGTAAAGGCAGGAACTATCCTGGTAGATCCAGAGGTTTTTTTCTTTAGAAATATTGGCTCCATTAATAACACCATCATACATGAATGCGTTCATTGGCTGTTCCATAGGCCTCTATTTGTGCTTGAAAAAATATCAGATTCTTCCTTAAAACAAATAGACTGTGCTGTTGGCGGCGGAATACGTGGACGTAAGTGGTCGGTAGCAAGGACGATTGAATGGCAGGCAAATGCACTCACACCAAGAATTCAGATGCCTGCACCTACTTTTTGTGATAAAGCTGCAGATATTGCTGAAAAGGCAATGCTCGAAAAGAATACGGAATCTTTATTGGACGTGATTGAAACCGTAATAGAGCAGGTGGCTGAATTTTTTGAGGTATCTAAGCTGTCAGCTAAAATACGTATGGTAGAGCTTGGATGTGAAGAGGCACGGGGAGCGTTTATTTACGTTGATGGGCATTACGTTAAGCCGTATGGATTTAAGAAGGGTTTCCTAAAGGAAAATCAGACCTTTTCCATAGGAATTGACGCAGCACTTAATGAATGCTTAGTTAATGGGGATTTACGTGATTCCCATCTCAGATGGCGTTACGCCTATATTGATTCCCATTTTGTGCGATGCACTCCAAAGTATGTAGCAAACGTGGATGGAGAATTGGTACTTACAGAATATGCGCTCAGACATATGGACGAATGCTGTCTTGTATTTGAAATGAGCGTTGATTCTGAATACGACTCTGGATACCAGACATACTGTTTCCTAAACCGTGACAAGGATGGCAGGGTTAGATTAAATATAGCATATGCAAATGGTCTGGAAAATAGCAATTCGGAGGAGGCACAGGCGGCAGCTGTTGACGCATTATTAGAAGAAGATGAACGAGTATTAGCAACATTACCAAGAACTTACCCAGAAGCTATGGCCAAATTATATGAAGATAGTGGTATGACGTACAAGCAAATTGCAGATGAGCTTCACATTGATAGAAAAACTGTACAAAATGTTATCAAAGGTGTAAGTGGTTCATATGTGACGCTGGCGGGAATTTTGTTATCTATGCAGATAACGCCTGGGGTTAGCGATGAGGTAATAAGAATGTCAGACTGGAAGAGGAAACCACTAGACAAGCAGCATCGTGCTATTGCATTTGCATTGGATCATCTAAATCAGAACAGAATGAGTTACATTTTGAAATTCTTACATGATCGAGGAGTAAATTTTTAAATTTATGAACTGTTGATAGAAACAACTTTTCCTATATTGTACGTAAAAAGCCCTTCACTGGCAAGAACATAATCCGGTGAAGGGCTGTTTTACGTGTATTTATGCGGGTTCAGGGGAGGGGAATAACATTTCCACACAGCCGATATTTAGCTTGCTACAATTGAATCATCAATAATAAAACTGTCTATTAGAGGTTGCAACCTAGGCAGGGATACCATACGGGGATTTTCAGTATCACACTTTGGTGTGGTCTGATAATAACCGGGGTAGCCTTTCCTTGTTGCGGCCTTTTTGTGTTGCTGTGGTCTGTGCAGCCCTTGTGTAGCCTCCGTTTGCACTCCTTGCCTGGGTGGCTCCTCGGCAAGGAGGAACAGCATCATGGATATGGTTCGCATTTATGTCAGCAACAAAATCGTTACGGTGGAGAAAAAGCAGTTCAAGCGGTGGCAGCGTAAGTATAAGAAGTTCTACTACATCAAGGAGAGCGGCTTGTATGTACCAGTATCGGAAGATTTATACAAGGAAATCATGCGTCCGCAGTGGAGTGAGGAAAAAGCTGAGCAGCGTAGCTTGGACTGCATCTATAAAGGAACTTCTCAGTGCGATGGCTTATGCGATAGTTGTACTCATCCGGTATATCAGCGCTATTCACTAGATTATATGGAGGAAAATGGCTCCAAGGCGGTGCCGTTCCAAAGAGATATAGTTGAGGATTACCTTATGGGCGTGGCAGAAGATGAATTACATGAAGCGTTAAACCAGCTGGATAAGGAAGATTATGACCTGCTGGGCGTACTGATTGGTGACGAAACAGAGCGCGATGCTGCTGTTAGAACAGGACGTTCAAAGACAGGCATTCATAAGAGAAAAGTGCGCATCTTAAATTTTTTGAAGAAAAAATTGCTCGAAGGGTGACCAAAGGGGGCAAAAATGTCCTCTTTATAGTGAAGGGGGAATGCGAAATGCAAAATTCCAAGTATGCAGCGGCAGTTCTTTTGGTTATCAGCCTGATAGCCAGAAACGCCGCAAGGAAAATTTTGAGGAGGTACAAATGATGAAGCAAGACGAAATGCAGACGCTGGCAAGCGTAGTGGATAGCATGCACAAACTGGCCGAGGGGCTGGAAACGCTGGCGATTTATCTGTTGCGCGATGCTGGTGATGAACAGGCAGTATCGGACGTAAAGGCAACAGAAGAGGTTAAGCCTGCTCCGCCCGAGGTGACGCTGGAAGAAGTCCGAGCAGTTTTGGCCGAGAAAAGCAGTGCTGGGCATACAGACGAGGTGCGTAAGCTCCTGCAGGATTTTGGTGCTGCAAAACTTTCAGCAGTAGATCCCAAGGATTATGCAGCCCTCAAGGCCAAAGCGGAGGTACTTTGAGATGGCGGCTAGAGCACATGCGAAATTGTCTCCTTCTGGGGCAGACAGGTGGCTTATCCACTGTACTCCGTCAGCAAACCTTGAGGCACAGTTCCCCAGTTCTGCTGGGGAGGCTGCAGCAGAAGGCACAGCGGCTCATGCTTTGTGTGAGCATAAGCTGAAAAGGGCATTAAAACGCCGGAGCCACCGTCCTCATTCGGATTTTGATTCCGATGAGATGGAAGATTGCGCTGATGGTTATGTGGCCTTTGTGCTGGAGCAGATGCAGGAAATTCCCCATGCCATGGTGTGTATTGAGCAAAAACTGGACTTGAGAGAATTTGTGCCAGAGTCCTTCGGTACAGCAGACTGCCTTATTGTAGGTGATGGCATTCTTCATGTCATTGACTTCAAATATGGTCTTGGGGTGCTGGTGGATGCTGAGCAGAATCCACAGATGATGCTTTATGCGCTGGGAGCACTGACCATGTTTGGCAGTCTCTATGATGTAACCGAGGTCAGAATGTCCATCTACCAGCCCCGCCGTGAGAACGTGTCCACCTGGTCTATCTCTGCTGATGAACTTATGACCTGGGCTGAGAAAACGGTAAAGCCCAGAGCACAGATGGCCTTTAAAGGTGAAGGCGAGTTTGCGGCAGGTGCCTGGTGCCAGTTCTGTAGGGCATCTCCCCGTTGCAGGGCAAGAGCCGAAGCCCAGCTGACTGTGGCGCAGGATGAGTTTCGTCTGCCACCACTATTAACAGATGAGGAGATAGCAGACCTGCTGCCTCGATTGCCGGAACTGGTTAAGTGGGCGAATGCGATTTCTGCTTATGCCTTAGAGTCGGCAGTCAACCATGGCAAGAAATGGTCGGGCTATAAACTTGTGGCAGGTCGTTCCGTCAGAAAATATGCTGATGAGGAAAAGGTGGCTGAAGCCGCAAAATCTGCTGGTTTCAAGGACATCTTCGAGCACAAACTCATCACCCTTACCTGTATGGAAAAGCTGATGGGCAAGGCAACATTCAACGAGGTCTTAGGCGGTTTGATTATAAAACCGCAAGGCAAGCCTACGCTTGTGCCAGAGAGCGACAAGCGTCCGGCGATAGATATAGGTTCAGAGTTTACGAATTTGGAGGAAAAAGAAAATGGCTAACAATCTTAAGACAAAAGTAATCACCGGTATCGTTCGTCTCAGCTATGAGCATGTGTGGGAGCCTGCCAGCATCAATGGCGGGGAGCCGAAGTATTCTGCATCGCTTATTATCCCTAAGAGCGACAAGAAGACCGTAAAGGCTATTGAGGAGGCCGTTGAGGCTGCTATCACCGAAGGCATTGGCAAGTTTGGCGGCAAGAAGCCAAACAAAGCTGCACTGAAACTGCCTCTCCGTGATGGGGATACGGAGCGCGAGGATGAGGCATATAAGGATGCCTTCTTCATCAATGCAAATAGCAAAACGGCTCCACAGATTGTCGACCGTGCCGTGCGTCCTATTCTGGATAGGAACGAGGTTTATAGCGGCTGCTATGTCCGTGCCTCGATTTCCCTTTATGCATTTAACAGCAACGGCAACAAGGGCGTTGCCTGTGGGCTGAATAATCTGCAGAAGGTTAAGGATGGTGAGCCTTTGGGCGGGCGTACCAGTGCCACGGATGATTTCACCGCTTTGGACGGTGCAGATGAGGACTTCCTGTCCTAAAAGTAATTAAGTTTTGCAGGGCGGCGGCTTTAGGGTCGCTGCCTTTTGCATAGGAGGCACAAAATGGTTTTAAGCATAGATATTGAAACATTCAGCAGCGTGGATTTATCAAAATCCGGGGTGTATAAATACGCCGCAAGCTCGGATTTTGAAATCCTGCTCTTTGGCTATTCGGTGGATGGCGGTGCTGTTCATGTGGTGGACTTCACCCATGGAGAGGAATTGCCGCAGGAAATTCTGTCGGCGCTGTTGGATGATACGACACCAAAGTGGGCATTTAATTGTACCTTTGAGCGTACCTGTATTGCCAGGTTCCTGCAGGATAAGGGCTTGCTGGCAGAGGGGAAGTTTCTAGACCCGGCATCGTGGTATTGTTCTATGGTGTGGTCTGCCTATATGGGACTGCCGCTGTCGCTGAAGTCAGTAGGTGCGGTGCTGGGCTTGGAGCAGCAGAAAATGGCAGAAGGACAAGACCTTATCCGCTACTTTTGTTGTCCCTGCAAGCCGACCAAGACCAATGGTGGCCGCAAACGTAACTTGCCCGCCGATGCCCCGGATAAGTGGGAGCTGTTCAAAAAATATAATCAGCGTGATGTGGAAGTGGAACTTGCCATCAAGGAACGGCTGGCCAAGTTTCCTGTGCCAGACTCAGTTTGGCGGGAATACCATCAGGATCAGGAAATCAATGACTGTGGCATTCTGGTAGATATGCCTTTGGTGCGAAATGCCATAGCTATCAGTCAGAAGTGTACGAAGGAGAATCTGCAAAGGGCACAGGCCATCACAGGATTGGAAAATCCAAACTCTCCAATCCAGCTCAAGGAATGGCTGGCAAGTAACGGCTTATCTGTGGATTCATTGGCAAAATCAGAGGTGGAACGCCTGCTTAAGGAGACTACGGGGCAGGTACATGAACTGCTTGCCTTGCGGCAGCAACTCTCTAAATCCAGCGTCAAGAAGTATACTGCCATGGTCAATGTGGCTGGAGCAGATGACAGGGCACGTGGCCTTTTCCAATTTTATGGAGCCAATCGTAGTGGCAGGTTCGCAGGGCGGCTGGTACAGTTACAAAATCTTGCTCGAAACAGTATGTTCGATTTGGATGAAGCCCGTCAGCTGGTCAGACAGGGAAACTATGATGCGCTGCATCTTCTGTATGATTCCGTGCCGGATGTGCTCTCCCAGCTTATCCGAACAGCCTTTGTGCCGAAACCAGGTTATAAATTCATAGTGGCCGATTTCTCTGCCATTGAGTGCCGGGTACTGGCGTGGCTGGCAGGGGAGCAGTGGGTACTGGATGTTTTTGCTAATGACGGTGATATCTATTGCGCTGCGGCAGAGAAAATGTTTCATGTGCCGGTGGTAAAACATGGTCAGAACGGTGAACTTCGGCAGAAAGGCAAGCAGGCAACCTTGTCCTGTGGCTATGGCGGCTCCGTTGGTGCCTTAAAGGCTATGGGAGCATTGGAGGCAGGCATGAAAGAAGATGAACTGCAACCACTGGTGGATGCGTGGCGTGAAGCCAATCCCAATATCGTACAGTTCTGGTGGGATGTGGACAGAGCCGCCAAGGAGGCAGTGAAGAAGAAAACCACTACGGAAACTCACGGCATAGAATTTGTTTGCCGGAGTGGCATGCTGTTCATTGAACTGCCGAGCGGCAGGCATTTATCCTATGTGCAGCCACGGATAGGTGAGAATCGGTTCGGTGGCGATTCCGTCACTTATATGGGTATTGGTGCTGCCAAGAAGTGGGAACGCATCGAGACTTTTGCTGGCAAGCTGGTGGAAAATATCACTCAGGCGGTGGCTAGGGATGTGCTCTGCTATGCCATGCAGACTCTTGGGGATGCGCGAATCGTCATGCACGTCCATGATGAACTGATTATTGAGGCAGAGCAGGGGTTCTCCTTGGAGGTAGTCTGCGATAAAATGGGGCGCACACCGCCATGGGCACCGGGACTGATTCTTCGAGCAGATGGTTATGAGTGTCGGTATTACAAAAAAGACTGACTTATGCAGGGGCAGAAAAATCTGCTCCTTTTTTTATTTTGGGGTGACCAAGGTGGCCTGTTTTGTCCTCTTACCTATGAAGGGGTTGATTTTTTCGCCTCTATATGTATGAGTTAACAATTCTATCGCCCATAGGGCAGGAGGACAACACTATGATTCAGGTTTTTGAGAACGAGGAGTTTGGCAAGGTGCGTACCACGGAGGTTAACGGTGAGCCGTTTTTCGTGGGCAAGGATGTGGCAGAGATTTTGGGATATGCCAATCCCAATGAGGCTATTGCAGACCATGTCGATGAGGAGGATAAACTCAATAGCAAAACGCTCTTGAGTTTGGGGCAACGTGGTGGCTGGCTTATCAACGAATCCGGGCTGTATAGTCTCATCCTTACCAGCAAGCTGCCGAAGGCAAAAGCGTTCAAACGCTGGGTGACATCGGAGGTGCTGCCGTCCATCCGCAAGCATGGTCTTTATGCAGTGGATGAGATTCTGGCCAATCCGGATATTGCCATCAGGGCTTTGCAGGAACTTAAGGCAGAGCGTGAAAAACGCAAGTCGCTGGAAGGCACGGTGGCAGTGCAGAATCAGCAGATTGCTGAAATGCAGCCCAAGGTCAGCTACTACGACCTTATTTTGCAATGCCCTGACCTTATGTCTATCACCACCATCGCAAAGGACTATGGCTATTCGGCAAAGCGGCTCAATGCTTATCTGCATGAGCAGGGGATTCAGTTCAAGCAGGGCGGCATCTGGCTTTTGTACCAGCATTACGCCGAGCAGGGGTACACCAGCACCAAGACACACAACTATGCTGGCGAAGATGGCACTCAGCATGCCAAGCCGCATACTTATTGGACACAGAAGGGCAGACTGTTCCTTTACGATTTCTTGAAAGCTCGTGGCATTCTGCCTCTTATCGAACGGGAGGATTGATTATGGACAAGTTTAACTCTGAGGGGTATGTAGACCGCACAGCCCAGTCTGCTTTGGCCAGAGTCGAGGCAGAAGAGCGGAAAAACGCATGGCCGGTGGTGTATGTCTGCTCTGCCTATCGTGGTAATGAGCGGGTAAACGTCCTGCGGGCTAGGCAGTATTGCCGTTTTGTGGTGAGCAAGAAGCGGGTGCCTATAGCCCCGCATCTGCTCTTTCCGCAGTTTGTCACCGAAGCAACAGAGCGGGGGCTGGCCATGAAGATGGACTGCCTGCTCCTTCGCAGGTGCGATGAAGTCTGGGCTTTTGGCGAAATCACCGAGGGCATGGCCACGGAAATCGAGATGGCAGACGATGAGGGCAAGCGGGTGCGGTATTTCACCCGTGATTTGAAGGAGGTAACCAAGGTATGAGGTTTACATTACATACGGCTGACTGCCGTGGCAATGAGAAGAATGTGCGCTATCCGCATGAATGCCAGATTGGCAGTGAGGCTGAGTTCCTGGCGGCTGTGGGCGTTGACCATGTTTGTGCTGCATTCCAAGGTGGTAGGCGCAGCGTGGGAAATTTCCAGAGCGCTGATGTGCTAGTTATGGACTGCGATAATGACCATTCAGATGTTCCTGCCGAGTGGGTAACGCCGGAAAAGCTGGAAGAGATGCTGCCAGGTGTGAACTATGTTTTGGCTCCCAGCCGTCACGATGGTGAAGTGAAGGACGGCAAGTCACCACGCCCCAGATTTCATGTGTACTTTCCTCATGAGCCTATTGAGGATGCATCAGAGTATGCCGGGCTGAAACGTGCCATTCAGGCAAGGTTCCCTTTCTTTGATGGCAATGCACTGGATGCGGCCAGGTTCATCTATGGCCATCCGTGTTCACAAGTAGTTTGGCATGAAGGGGAATTGTCCATTGAGCAGATGGTGCTGGCCTGCCAGACGGAGGGCAGCATCCCGCAGGGGCAGCGTAACAGCACTCTTTCCCATTTTGCCGGGAAACTTGTGAAGCGTTATGGGGCAACGGATAGGGCGCACGAGATTTTCCTTGAGAAGGCCGCCAAGTGTGAGCCACCGCTATCGGATGAGGAACTGGGGAAGATTTGGCATAGTGCCGAGGGATTTGCTAGGAGAGTGCAGGAACAGCCTGGGTATGTACCGCCGGAGCAGTATGGTGGTTCGCATGTATCTTTAAAACCTGCAGACTATAGCGATATTGGACAGGCCAAGGTGCTGGCCAGAGAATACCGGGATGAGCTCAAGTACACACCAGCCACGGACTACCTCCGCTATGACGGAGTGACCTGGAATGAGTCCAGAGCACAGGCCATTGGAGCCATGGAGGAGTTCCTGGATTTACAGCTGGCTGATGCCCAGGATGAGGTAAAAGCTGCTATTAAGGAACTGACAGATTTGGGAGTAGCACAGGAGAAACTGGCCAAGGGTGGCAGGACGCTGGAGAAAGAAATCACAGAGGCACAGATGAAGGCATATGCCCGTTACCAGTCGGCTATAGGATACCTTGCCTTTGTGCAGAAACGGCGGGATATGAAGTATGTGCTGTCTGCCCTGCAGGCGGCAAGACCAATGTTAGAGATTAAGGTGGATGACCTTGACCATGACGCATTTTTGCTGAACACGCCGGATGGAGCTTATGACCTGCGGCTTGGGCTTGCTGGCAGGAAGGAACATTCGCCTTCTGACTATGCTACGAAGGTTACCGCTGTGTCACCGGGGGAACAGGGGCAGCAGATTTGGCAGGATGCCATTGGTACATTCTTCTGTGGTGACATTGAGCTTATGGAGTACGTGCAGCAGATTGTTGGTCTGGCAGCGGTGGGCAAGGTGTATGTGGAGTCCCTCATCATTGCCTATGGTGACGGACGTAACGGCAAGTCAACCTTTTGGAATACTATCGCCAGAGTGTTGGGGACATACAGCGGGAATATCTCGGCTGACACTTTGACCGTTGGCTGCAAGCGTAACGTAAAGCCGGAACTGGCCGAGGCCAAGGGCAAGCGGATGCTGATTGCGGCAGAACTTGACGAGGGCATGCGGCTCAACACCTCTCTCATCAAGCAGCTTTGTTCCACAGACGCAGTCCAGGCTGAGAAGAAGTATAAAGACCCGTTCCATTTTACGCCGAGCCACACCCTTGTCCTTTATACCAACCATCTGCCGAGGGTGGGAGCTAATGACCCTGGCACCTGGCGGCGGTTGTTGGTCATCCCCTTTGATGCTGTCATCGAGGGGAATAGCGACATCAAGAACTACTCTGATTACCTCTTTGAGGAGGCGGGGCCAGCGGTCCTTGCATGGGTGATTGAAGGAGCACAGAAGGTCATCCAGAGTGGTTTCCATTTGTCGAGGCCTGCTTGCGTGGAGAATGCCGTCAATGCTTATCGTGACAATAATGACTGGCTGGGGCATTTCCTTGAAGATTGTTGTTTGTTGGATAAGACCTATCACGAAAAGTCTGGGGCATTGTATAACGCTTATCGTGCTTATGCTGCCAGTACAGGTGAGTATGTGCGTAGCACGACAGATTTCTACTCAGCGATAGAACAGAATGGTTTTTATCGTCATAAGACTAGGAAGGGCATCATCGTAGATGGTTTGATGCTTTTGGAAGGCAGAGAATTTCTGGCCTGAATGACTTAGGGTGCAGTTCGGAGCAGGTTGTATATAAAACCCCCTTTAGGGCTGTTTTTTCATTAAAAATTCTCTATATAGAGGTTTAGGTATTGACCTGCTTGCACCTGCACCCATAAGCCATAAAAGCACTAATGGCTTGGATTGGAGGACATTATGAAGGAAAAAGATATAGAACACAAACTTGTGACGGAAACGGTGCGGCGCAAAGGTGTGGCATTGAAGTTTGTTAGCCCAGGCTGTATTGGGGTGCCTGATCGAATCGTGATGTTGCCTGGTGGCAGGATGGGCTTTGTGGAACTGAAGGCTCCAGGGAAAAAGCCAAGACCGATACAGGCACGCCGCATCCAGCAGATGCAGGCGATGGGATTTAAGGTTTTTGTAGTGGATGACATGGAGCAGATTGGCTCTGTGCTGGATGAGATTGAGGAGGACGCATAATGGAACTTAGCCATGTAAGCAAAATGATGAGTAGCATTAAGCCTAGTGACAAGATTTTCTTCAACAGCTATGGGGCATGTGATAGTGCCACCAAGCTGGGGAGGAGTGGCAGTGCAACCGTTCCTGCCATTGGTACAGTGCTGAAAGTTTATCCCCGCTATGTGCTGGTTAAGCTGAAGGTAGCCAGGGAATGTGTCATGTGGGATGGCATCATCAAGGTAAACGGCGTTTCTTGGCCCCTTTGCACAGAGGTGAGGGCATCATGATTTACACCCCGCATAAGTATCAGAAATACGCCACCGACTTCATCTTGGAACATGAGGTGGCAGCCATCTTTCTGGATTGTGGCTTGGGCAAGACAGTCATCACCCTCACCGCCATTGAAGCACTTCTGCATGACAGTTTCGAAGTCAGCAGGGTGCTGATTATCGCTCCCCTTCGTGTGGCTAGGGATACCTGGCCCGCAGAGATTCAGAAGTGGAAGCACCTGTCCAATTTGACCTATGCCGTGGCAGTTGGGAGTACCGCCAAGCGGATAGCGGCACTTCGGCAGAAGGCAGAGGTCACCATCATCAACCGTGAGAATGTGGACTGGCTGGTTAAGAACAACACCTTTGACTTTGACATGGTGGTTATTGATGAGCTAAGTTCCTTCAAGTCCCATCAGGCAAGGCGATTCAAGGCTCTTATGAGAGTTCGTCCTACCGTCAAGCGGGTGGTGGGGCTGACGGGGACACCCAGTTCCAACGGCCTTATGGATTTGTGGGCTGAGTTCCGGCTGCTGGATATGGGCAAGCGGCTGGGCAGGTTTATCGGTCACTACCGTGAGGAGTTCTTCACTCCGGACAGGCGCAATCAGCAGATAATTTTTTCCTATAAGCCAAAGGCTGGGGCGGAGGAGGAAATCTATCGGCGGATTAGCGATGTGACCATCTCCATGAAATCAGCGGATTATCTTCAGCTGCCACCGTTGGTAGCATCTACCAAGACTGTAGCCATGACGGTAAAGGAGCAGCGTACCTACGACAGCCTTAAGAAAGACTTGGTGGTGGCTGTTGGTGACACCGAGATTGATGCCGTGAGTGCTGCGGCTCTGTCGAATAAGCTCCTGCAGATGGCTGGCGGTGCTGTCTATGATGGCGACAAAGAGTCTCATGCTATCCATGACCAAAAGCTGGATGCCTTAGAGGATTTGGTGGAGAGTGCCAATGGCAAGCCAGTGCTGGTGGCGTACTGGTTCAAGCACGAGGCGGAGCGAATCAAGAAACGGATTAAGGTCAGGGAGATAAAGACCAGTCAGGATATTGCTGACTGGAACGCAGGTAAGATTCCCGTGGCTCTTATTCATCCAGCCTCCGCTGGACATGGACTGAACCTGCAGGATGGCGGTTCCATCCTCATCTGGTTCAGCATGACTTGGAGCCTTGAACTATACCAGCAGACCAATGCCCGGCTTTATCGTCAAGGGCAGAAGGACACCGTCAGCATAATCCACATCATCACCGAAGGCACCATTGATGAAGATGTTATGAAGGCACTGGAGCGGAAGGACAAGACGCAAACAGCCTTGATTGATGCAGTTAAAGCAAACTTGGGAGGGTGACGGATGTATCAGCGGAAGCGTTATGAAGATCTGGCAAACGCCATAATCATCCAGGCGGTAAAGGACTACCGTTTCTCGTGGAAAAAGAGTAAGAGCGGGCAGGCAGAGCGTCAGCAGATTCAGAAGTTCTTCCGCTCCCGGCTCTTTGCCAACATCACCAAAGTCAATCCCGAATATCTGATAAACAAACTGGAGGCTGAGCATAAATGACAGCGAAAGAATATTTGAAGCGGGCATGGAACGTTGACCAGAGAATCAACAGCAAGCTCCATCAGCTGTATTCCCTCAAGGATATGGCTACCAAGGCCACATCAACCTTGGGGACAGAGCCTGTGAGCGGCACAAGGAATGTACAGCGCATGGCAGATACCATCGACAATATCGTTGCCCTTGAGAATGAAATCAACGATGATATAGACCGTTTGGTGGATTTGAAAAGGGATGTCATTAAGACCATAAGCAAGGTTCAGGACACCAATTGTCTGACCTTGCTGGAGCTTAGATACCTCAGCTTCAAGTCATGGGATGATATTGCAGCGGAGATGAATTATACTTCCCGCTGGGTGCATATCATGCATTCAAAGGCACTGGCAGCCGTGGAAAAAATCCTGGCAGAAAGAGTTCACTAAAATTCACTATAATTCCTACCCCAAAGTGCTAAAATGGTAGCATGAAAGAAAAATCGAGAATGACCTCCAACGGGAGCAATCCCCGCGGAGGTTTTTTTATGCCCAAAACCAGAGGTGAAGCCAATGCCTATGAAACCAAAGCGTCCATGCAGATACCAAGGCTGCCCAAAGCTGACCGACCATAAGAGTGGCTACTGCGAAGACCACCGCAAGCTGATGCAGAATCACTACGAGCATTTTGCCCGTGGCTACGATCATCACAAACGCTACGATGAGCGGTGGAGAAAGATTCGGAACAGGTACATCAGCCGCCATCCTCTTTGCGAGTTGTGTCAAAGCAAGGGACGGTACAAGGCAGCACAGCTTGTTCACCACATTTTGCCACTGGCTGACGGCGGCACTCACGATGAAGATAATCTGCAAAGCCTGTGCATCGGCTGCCATGAGAAGATTCACAAGCGGAGCCGCAGGGCAGACTGAGGGGGCAGGGGCGGTCGAAATCTCTACGTGAGGACAGATGTCCGTCCGGCACCTGCCCTCACGCGAAAAAATCGTTTTTCAAACAGGGGAATAGGGCGGGCGGATTCCAATGTCTGCTAACCACCGATACGATGGGGCTTCACGGTGATAATGTCGACTCGTGAATTCCTTTGAAAAACGTTTGAAAAAATCAAGAAATCAAAGGCTGAAAGGGAGTGATGAGAATGGCTAAAGATGGAACAAATCGCGGTGGTGCCAGAGCAGGCGCTGGGCGTAAGAAAAAAGCCCTTGCCGATAAAATCAGCGAAGGCAAAACTGCCAAGGTGACGGTACTTCCTACGGCCAATCTGCAAGGCATGGAAATGCCCGCTCCCAAGGAGTACATGAAAGCACCCCAGAAGAACGGGCAGGAAAATTACGCTGTGGAGATTTACGAAAAGACGTGGAACTGGCTGAATCAGAAGGGCTGTGCCGAACTGGTCAGCCCGGAGCTTATTGAGCACTATGCCATGACTGTGTCCCGTTGGATTCAATGTCAGGACGCCATCTCCAATTATGGATTCCTTGCCAAGCATCCAACGACTGGGGCGGCTATCGTATCGCCCTATGTGAACATCAGCTTGCAGTACATGAAACAGGCCAACCAACTGTGGTACCAGATTTATCAGGTGGTCAAGGAAAACTGCTCGGAAGGATACAGCGGAGCCAATCCGCAGGATGACGTGATGGAGCGTTTGCTTCGCACAAGGATGAAACATTGAGGAGGTGTACTTCTTGGGAAAAACAACTACAGATATGCAGCTTGTCCCTATCGACAAGTTGGTGCCATACGTCAACAATGCCCGGACGCATTCGCCGGAGCAGATAACCAAGCTACGCTCATCACTGCGGGAGTTTGGCTTTGTGAATCCGGTCATCATCGACAGGGATTTCAATGTCATAGCTGGACATGGCAGGCTAATGGCAGCCAAGGAAGAGCATATTGCTGAAGTGCCATGTGTGTTTGTGGACTATCTCACCGAGGCACAGAAGAAAGCGTACATCCTTGCTGACAACCGCTATGCCATGGATGCCGGATGGGATGAAGATATGCTCCGTGTCGAGATTGAGTCCCTGCAAGGTATGGAATTCGACCTTGGTCTGACCGGTTTTGACGAAAAGGAACTGGCTGACCTCTTTGCGGATGAAGATGGTGATGCCAAAGAGGACGATTTCGATGTGGACAAGGAACTTAAAAAGCCGTGTATTTCCAAAACAGGAGATGTGTGGCACCTGGGCAAGCACCGGGTTATCTGCGGTGATTCTACCTTGCCGGAAACCTATCAGCGTCTGCTCGGTGATGAACAAGTAAATTTGATATGCACCGACCCGCCATATATGGTGAATCTTGAAAGCACCTCCGGCAAAATCAGGAACGATGACCTCTCCGACAAGGAGGCATACGAATTCCTGACCAAAGCCTTCGGCTGTTTCCATGAAGTCATGGCAAAGGATGCCTCGATATATGTTTTCTACGCTACGGCAAAAGCCCGCATCTTCCATGACGCTTATGAAGATGCGGGCTTTAAAGTTGGGGCAGGGTTGGTGTGGAAGAAGAACCGGCTCGTTTTGACACGCACTGACTGGAAGTATATCCATGAACCGATTATCTGGGGATGGCGCAAGGACGGCAAACACACATGGTATGGCGATCAGAAGCAGACCACGGTATTTGAATTCGACCGCATAAAGAATTCAAAGGAAGATGGCTGCGGTCATCCGTCCAGCAAGCCAGTGCCGCTTATTGCTTATCTCATCAAGCAATGTACCCAGACAAATGGGCTAGTGCTGGATGGCTTCCTTGGCTCGGCTTCAACGCTTATCGCCTGCGACCAGTTGGGGCGTATCTGTTACGGTGTTGAATTGGAGCCGAAGTTTGTGGATGTGGCGGTAGCAAGATACATTGCTGCCCATGATGATAATTTCACGGATGTGTATGTTGAACGGGATGGGGAAAAGATTCCCTATGCCGATATTCCAAAACCGAAGGAGGACTGACTTATGCGTGTATTTCTGAATCCTGGACATGCCCCTTGTGGTTGCCCTGACCCTGGAGCTATCAATAGTGGAACGGGGCTGAGAGAATGTGATGTAGCAAAGAATATCGCCGACCTTGTAGAGAAGCATCTCACCAAGGCCGGCGTTTCTGTATCCGGCAATTTGCAGTCGGATGATTTGTATGAGGTGGTCTGTGCCTCGAACAACATTGACGCAGATGTGTTTGTATCAATTCATTGCAATGCCTTTAACGGCATAGCCTGTGGGACGGAGGTTTGGCATTACCATACCAGCAAATACGGTAAACAGCTTGCTGAGTGCATTCAGTGTCAGATTGTGAATGCGCTGGGGACGGAAGACCGTGGCGTTAAGGGGGCAGAGCCGGGAAGAAACGGTCTGTATGTACTATCCAATACGGATGCCGTAGCGGTGCTGGTAGAGACGGCTTTTATCGACAATGCCGAGGATGAAGTTTTGCTCCGCACCAAGCAGGACGAGTTCGCCCGTGCTATCGCCAGGGGCATTACGGATTTTGAACAGGAGACTTTGAATCAATGACAGAACAGAAAAAACTGGCCTTAGGCAGTCTCTTTGATGGCAGTGGAGGTTTCCCGTTGGGAGCAATCCTCGTTGGCATTGAACCGAGATGGGCAAGTGAAGTGGAGCCTTTTCCGATTAGGGTGACAACCAAACGGCTGCCTATGGTCAAGCATTACGGAGACATCAATCAGATACACGGCGGCAAGGTCGAGCCGGTGGACATCATCACCTTCGGTTCGCCTTGTACCGATATGAGCATTGCTGGTAAGAGGGCAGGACTGGATGGAAAGCAGTCCTGCCTTTTCTATGAGGCGGTGCGTGTAATCAAAGAAATGAGGGAGGCTACAAATGGCAGATATCCAAGATTCATTGTGTGGGAGAACGTCACTGGGGCCTTTTCCAGCAGCAAGGGACGGGACTTCCAATCCGTCCTCACGGAAATCGTACGCATCAAAGAACCGCAGGCTCCCCCGGTGCCTATGCCTGAAAAAACTGGCTGGCCTTATGCCGACATTCTCATGGGAGATGGATGGAGCATTGCGTACCATGTTATGGACGCGCAAGGTTGGGGAGTTCCACAAAGGCGGCGCAGAATCTACCTTGTCGCAGATTTTGCAGGCGGTTGTGCATCCAAAATATTATTTGACACCGAAAGCCTGCTCGGGGATTCTGAATCGTGCTTTAGCTCGTGGCAAGGCTTTGCCGGAAAACTTGCGTATAGCCTTGGAACGGCAGGCAAAGGTGTAAGCGCAGGATTTTGTACGGAGCATTCAGCTAAGAGCCGCAGCATTGGCTACGAGGAGGAAAGGTCACCGACACTTCGGGCTGGAGTGGTTCCTGCCGCCATAACTACTCAACAGCCACAGGTTTATGAAAACCATAGCATGGATTCCAGATACACGGGGCCGCTGGAGGTTGCCCCAACGGTAGCCAGCACCTATGGCACAGGCGGCAACAATCAGCCGCTCGTTACAAAGTTTTGGGATGGCAGGGAGGTTGCAGGAACAATTACCGCAAGCAATGCTGCAGGACAGCAGCGGATGCCGGATAAAGATAATTTCAATGCCGTGGTCAGTACCGTAGATATACGGCTGACCTCTGAGGGAACGAAGAACGCTCGCCACAACATTTACGAAACCAACATATCCCGTTGCATAGATACATCCGGCAATACTCCGGATGCCAATCAGGGGGGCCTGGCTATCATTCAGCAGGATGAAACCTACGCCATGACCACAGGCTGCTACACACAGGTGGAAAAAGAAAAAACGCCCACGCTGATGTCCAGAGACTACAAAGACCCAACGGCAGTATGCTGCGGGATTGGCAGGGATGCCTTCAATGCCGGAGCCAATGCAAAATTCGCTCCATCCTTTGATGAGGAACTGCAACCTCCCATGACGGCCAGAGGACCGGGGGCTGTACAGAAAGGTTTCATCGTTCGTAGGCTTACACCTTTGGAATGTTGTCGGCTTCAAGGTTTCCCGGATTGGTGGTGCAGCGACCTTGGCACGGAAAATCCTACAGAGGAAGAAATGCAGTTCTGGCGTGAGGTCTTTGAAACGCATCGGAAAATCACGGGAACTGCCAAGAAAGCAAAGACTGACAACCAAATCCGCAAGTGGCTGACCAATCCCCATACGGATAGTGCCGAGTACAAGATGTGGGGCAACGGCGTGGCACTCCCCTGTGTCTACTATGTAATGATGGGCATTGCCCATTTCGTTAAGGAAACTTGATTGTATACAACACAAATCACTTGCTATTTCCTACGCTTTACGGGAATATGTGACTACCAAAAGATATGGTTGACACAAAGGAGGTCACGAAAATGGAAGTAAAGTACAACGTCAGCGGTAACCGCCGCAAAGAAATGGTGAAGGTAGTCAGCGAGGCTTTGGAAGGTTGGGAAATCAAGTATCTGGGAGCACCAAGTTTTTCCTACCAGGTGGGAGACTTCGAGATAACCAAAGATGGCACCCTGATTTTTGCCGACCGCACGGACAGCAAGATGGTAGAGGATGTTCTTGAAGCCTTGGAACAGGCAGGCTTTCCTTGCGAAGCCCATGAGGATTTGCCGGAGGAAAAGCAATCGATTGAGGAGCAGGAGCCTGCAGAAGACAACCTTTCCGTTAGCTTGCCGAGGGATTCATTCACGGATGCTACCTTGGAAAATCTTGACCACCTGCTGGAGAGCAAGGGCAGTCTTATCAAGAAGGCATTTGGCATCGAAAAAGCGACTTACACACTCACGGAAAGCGACATTACGTTTACTTGGCTGAAGGGAGAAGTAACGCCGGAGAAGGCAAAGGCAACGCAGGACTTCATCAGTAAGCTCTGCGAGATGGCAAGAACGCAGAAACGGGTGACCGCCAAGGCTAAAGCGGTGGACAACGAGAAATACGCCTTCCGCTGTTTTCTCTTGCGCCTTGGACTGATTGGAGCCGAGTACAAGGAAACGCGAAAAATCCTTATGGCGAACCTTTCGGGCAACGCAAGCTTCAAGTCCGGCAAAAAGAAGGAGGTAGCAGAACATGAACAAGGGTAACAGGATGGGATTCCCGAGCAGAGAGGAGGTGGAGCGGCTGCGCTCCATCTACCCTCCGGGGCGCATTGTGATGCTGGTGGAAATGCACGATGAACCGCAGGCACCACCGGAAGGAACTGTGGGCGAGATAAGTGGAGTCGATGATGCAGGCTCGATTTTAGTCCGTTGGGATAACGGCTCATCCTTGTCTCTTATCCCCTCGGTCGACAAATTCTATCTGCTGAAACATCGACCGGAATACAATGGAAAATAGTCCCCCATGTGCGCTGTGTATACACACTTATTAACTTGATAATCTCTCTCACTAGAGTGATATATACAGTAAGGAAAAACACAGCAGGCCACAAGGCAGAAAGGGGATTTCAAGATGAATGCGAATACCGCCAAGCAGATTGAGAACATGAAGAAACAGACCATTGGGGTGGAGGTTGAGATGTACAGCATCAGCCGCCAAAAGGCATCCAAAGTTGCCGCCGACTACTTCGGCACCGGACGCTACGAGTACACGGCAGACCGCAACGGTTACTACACTTGGAGCGCATGGGACGGACAGGGCAGGGAATGGAAATTCCAAAGGGATGTCAGCATCGATGCAGAATCCGGCAACGAACAGACCGAATTGGTAACGCCCATCCTGCACTACGAAGACATTGCCACCTTGCAGGAACTTCTTCGCAACCTTCGCCACGCCGGAGCCAAAAGCAATCCCCGCCACATGTGCGGAGTACACATTCACATCGGCAAAGCTGACCACACGGCACAAACCTTGCGGAATCTTGCCAACATCATGGCAAGCCACGAAAGCCTGCTGATTGCCGCCATGAGGCTTGACCAAAACCGCCTCGGACGCTATTGCCGGACGGTCAGCCGGAACTTCCTCGAGCGACTCAACAAGAAAAAGCCACAGACCATGCAGGCATTGGCAGACATTTGGTACGAAGGAAACGGCGCAAGCTACGGCAGACATCAGCATTACAACGAAAGCCGGTATCATTGCCTTTATGCTCAGAAAGTAATTATGTAGAGTAAATCCTAAACCTTATAGCATACGTAATAAAAAATATAATTTGCAGACTGTTTTTCTCGACATAATACTGCTACACTTTCGGTGTAAACGAAAGTGAGGCGAAAGCAATGGATGTGAAAAGCGGTCAAGAATTGGATTTGCGGGAGTTAATCGCCGCAACCACAAATGCCATCGAAGCAAAAAATTATAATACGGACTATCTTGTCGGCATCAAGCGGCAATTCAATCGTCTACAATGTTTCTGCGAGGAGCATGGAATCGATAAATTCAGCATGGATGTGGCAGAACGGTTTATGTTAGAGCGTTATCATGTTCAACCAGGCGAATACATCCGCAAATTTTCCCATGCTCACCGAGCAATGGATATGCTGTCAGATTATCAACAGCTTGGCGTAGTAATGATTCGCAGACGCAAAGGGCGTACCTTCCCTATGCAGTTCGCAAAAGATACAACTGCATATTTGAGCGATATGGAAAGGAACGGTAGGCGTGCCAATACTGTACGCTCCCATAAAAACTCGCTGTTACGCTTTACCGATTTTCTGGACAGCGTGGGCATTAATGATATTACCTCCGTAACTACCGGTATCTTACGTCATTATGTAAAAACGGTCATTTGCTACTACTCCAAGAATTCCGGTCGGCTTCATTATAGCATAATGGAGAACTTCATAAAATTTCTGCATGGCATCGGAAGATTGGATAATGACCCGACTATTGGCATGGTAAAGGTCAGGAGTACCAGTGCTCCTGCGCATCTGCCATCCACATTCACAGAGGATGAGGTTCGGCGGATGCTTAACGCTGTTGATCGTGAGAGTCCACAGGGTAAGCGAGACTATGCCGTATTACTATTAGCTTCAAGACTTGGATTGCGTACCAGCGATATAAAGCAACTCAAGCCGCAACATATCGACTGGGATAATCACCGCATAAACCTTATACAAGTAAAAACCGGCGAACCTCTGTCTTTACCGTTGCCTAATGATGTTGGTTGGGCTATTATTGATTATGTGAAAAACGGTCGCCCCAAGAGCGATGCGCCGGAAATTTTCCTTAGACTTGCTGCGCCATATGTTTCTCTCACAAACTTTGACAATATTTTAGTCAAGTATATGAGGTTGGCCGGCGTTTCTGCCGAACGGCTAAAGCATCATGGGCTTCATATTTTGCGGCACACAACGACTACGAGAATGCTCGAAAAAGGTGTTCCCATTACGGCCATCCAAGGCGTGCTTGGTCATGTCAATTGCGAATCAACCATGACTTACATTGGCATCGATACCAAGCAACTGACCGAATGCGCATTGGAGGTGCCTCCCGTATGAAACCCTACCCCATATTAGAATTGAAGTGCGATAGCGTTCTTGCACCGTATATGAAAGACTTCGTGGAGCAAAAGCGAGCGCTCGGATTGCGTTTTAACGCTCAAGTTGAGGTCTTTCGAGAATTTGATCGTTTTTGTGTAAAGAAAAAATTGAATGAGCCAATTTTGACGGAAGACATAATGAACGAGTGGTGCCAACGTCGTCAACATGAAAGCATCGTCACTCACGGTATGCGAGTGTCCTATGTAAGGCAACTGTCTCATTTTTTGGCGGCTAACGGTTTAAATGTGCCGGCGGTTTTTCATCCTGTGTCCGGGAAGAATCAGAATTTTATCCCCTATATTTTTACCCATGATGAGATGGCGAGATTGCTCCATGCCGTAGATGAGATAGCCGTTTATAGCCCTATTTCCCCGGCAAGGCATTTGATTATGCCCCGCCTGTTTCGTACTCTCTACGCTTGCGGCCTTAGAATATCCGAGGCACTTACCATGCTTACCGAGGATGTAGACATTACAAAAGGCACTATGCTCATTAGAGAAGCAAAAGGAGGTTTCGATCGATTGGTGGTTCTGCCCCAAGGATTAAAGGCAGATTTTGCCCAATACATTCAAATGCCCGAAGTGAAACCGCTTATGGGAACATATTTCTTTCCTGCGCCCAGCAAAGGTGTTTACGATACCAGCCATATTTATGCGTATTTCCGTAAGTCGCTACGATTGGCGGGTATTCCGCACAGAGGTCGCGGCAAAGGGCCGAGACTGCATGACATAAGGCATACTTTTGCCGTACACGTTCTAAATCGCTGGGCGGCACAAGGGAAGGATTTATATGCGCGTATTCCGGTGTTGAGCGCTTATCTTGGTCATCATACTTTGGCATCCACCGAAAATTATTTGAGGCTCGTGCCGGAAGCTTACGGACAAATTACCGATACCTTTGATGAAAAGTTTCCGAATATGTTTGCGGAGGCGAAGTATGAAACCGACTGATCTTGCAAAATTACTGGATTCATTTTTCCTAAAGTACCTGCCCGGGCAACGAAATGTAAGTTCCAACACAATACACGCCTACAGTGATGCATTCAGCAAAGCAGTCGCCTATTTTAGGGACGAGAAGGGCGTACCGCAGGAAAAACTATCTCTTGCAGACTTTACCCGCGAATCTGTCACAGATTTTCTTTCATACCTGGAAAGTGACCATAATTGCAGTATATCCACAAGAAACCAAAGACTGGCAGCCATAAAATCCTTTTTTAGATATGTGTCCGTTGAAGAGCCGAGCAGACTGCTTAAATGCCAAGAAATTCTTGCGATCAGGAACAAGAAAGCACCTAAACCTGTCATAAATTACTTAACAGCGGACGAGATGCAACTTTTGTTTGCGCAACCAGATACCTCCACGGCAAAAGGTAGACGAAATTTGGCTATGCTCATGTTGATGTATGATGCGGCGGTCAGAGCGCAAGAACTTTGTGATGCCAAGGTATGCGATCTACGTCTTGAAAATCCTCCTGTCATAAGGTTACACGGAAAAGGAAGAAAAGTGCGAGATGTTCCGCTTTCTAATCTTTGCGCCCAAGCGTTAAAAAAGTATGTTTCGGAAAATAGGCTTGATACATACGAAAGGCGAGACCAACCGCTGTTCTTTAACAGTCAGGGAAAGAAGCTGACTCGTAGCGGCGTATCCTATGTGTTAAATAAATACGTTGATGAAACCCGAACAAACAGCAACGGCATACAAAAGACCATAAGTCCTCATTGCCTTAGACATTCCAAGGCAATGCACTTAGTGGAAGCGGGTGTTAATCTGATTTACATACGGGATTTCTTAGGACATGAATCCGTGCTTACGACTCAAACCTATGCAAGAGCGAACCCCGAAGCCAAACGTCATGCGGTTGATTCTGTTGCGGACATTGTACCTTGCCCGGAAATGGCTGATTGGACAAAAGACAATGATTTAATGTCTTTTCTTAGATCGCTCTAAAAATTATACTCAGAAAAATCCTCTTATGTCGATTATTTATGCGACCTCAGGGGATTTTCTTTTCATAATATGTTTCTGAGCATAAAGGCAATTATGCAAAGCTTTGCATAACCTTTGAAACCTTCACGCCACATTCACCAAGGGAACCATTGAGTTTCGGCTTTTCCAATTTGCCAACCCCACGGCAGATAAAAAGGGCGGCATTCACGCAGGTTATTCCGCATAAAAATATATTCCGATAAAATTTTCGGTGATATCAGTATTAT
>ERZ842401.1496-NODE-1496-length-33326-cov-8.578341_pt1 | contig 33326 bp, 30 predicted proteins | sample MGYA00521270_ERZ842401 | MGnify/ENA primary metagenome ERZ842401 (study PRJEB31892, sample SAMEA3878208) | bioreactor metagenome | biome: Moose rumen | place: Sweden | collected 2011-10 | study: EMG produced TPA metagenomics assembly of the PRJEB12797 data set...
TGGCGTTTGAAAAGGATTATTTTTTAATCTACCAGTACGCTTTAATTTTAGAGGTGGAATTTAAAATTATAAATGAGCGCGGTTTTTTAATGTGTCGTTCAAAAATAGAACGCGTTTTAATATTGGAGTTTTGAAAAATGGCAGCGTGGCGGTTGAAATTATTGAATGTTAGATGAAACGGGATTTTAAAATTTTTTTTAATTATTACAAAAATGTTGCAGGAATTCAAAAAAAAATGTCGTAATTTCCCAATGGGAGAGGGGAAAGCCCCTGCCCTTCCGGGCAATGTTTTTTTCAAGGAGGAATTTTTATGGCTAGCTCAATTAATCCAAGTTTGTTGAATATCATTCAGAATCAGAGTCAGCTTTATTCTGGCAAAGGACGCTTCGTAAATAATCAACTCAATCCGCTTAACAAGCAAAGCGCGAACGCCGCTCAACAATCCAGTAACAATTTCAACATTAATCTTTCAACTGAAGGACTTTCCGCGTTGCAGAATCAAACTCAAGCTGAAGAAATTGACACAAGTTTTTTTGCAACAAGCAAGGAACTTTCACCGAAGGCTCAAGCATTTCTTGAAAAACTTCAGGAGAAATACGGCGATAACTACGATTTTATTGTTGCTGACAACGTTGACGATCCGCAGGCTTTAACGGCAGGTTCTACAAAGCAATATTCCGTGATTTTCAGTAGCGACGAACTGGAAAAGATGGCGAATGATGAAGAATACGCAAATTCAATGATGGGCAAAGTTGATGACGCCGTAAAGTCTTTTGATGAAATTATTGAAAAGGCTAATCTTGACGGCAAAGCTCAATTCAGCAACCTTGCAATTTCGTTTGACAGCGAAGGCAACAGCAAAATTTTTGCCACTCTCGAAAAACTTTCTGAAAGTCAGCAGGAACGCCTTGACGCGGCTAAAGAACGTGCGGCAGAATCTGAAGAAGTTGAAGAAAAACCCGCTACATTTACAATTAGTGCAGACGACAAAGAAGGCTTGCTGGAACAACTTTTCAACGTCAACTGGGACAAAGTTTTTGTTAGTTAAAGTTCAAATTTTCCATAAATTGGAGCGGCTATGGTCGCTCTTTTAAAGTTCAAATTTTCCATAAATTGGAGCGGCTATGGTCGCTCTTTTTTATTTTCAAAAAAACTTGTCTATTTCCGAATTTTAAGTTAATATATTTTCTGTTTAAAATATGAAAAAAAACTGGAATTTCTCTAAAATTAATGTATAATATAGCTGGAGGAATTTTTTATTAGAAATTAATGGGAGGTGATTATTTTGAATGAAGTTGTAAAAATTCGCGGGCTGAAGACGGGGTTACAACTTTTGTTTGAAAAAAATGCAAAGTTTGAAGACGTGAAAGCAATTTTATACGAAAAACTTGTAAGCGGCGACAAATTTTTCATTCGCGGTACGACGGTTTTTATTGACAAAAATACTTTTACCGAAAATCAAACTGAAGAATTGCGCCGAATGTTTCACCAACACGGGATGCTTTTTAGTGACAAGTTGCCGACGCTGCAGCCAAAAGTTAAACCTGAACCGGTAGTGCAAGCTCCGCCGCCTACTAAAATAATTGAAAAGGCACAACCTACGCTTGTTATTGATAAGACTTTACGCGGCGGGCAGGAAGTACGCACTGAATCTTCAGTTTTGGTATTTGGCAATGTTAATCCTGGTGCGCAGATTATAGCCGGCGGAAATATTGACGTTCGTGGCTCGTGTCTTGGAAACGTTCATGCGGGGGCGTTTGGCGACAAAAACGCCTATATTGTAGCCAATAAACTTAGACCGATTCAAATTCGTATTGCTGATTTAATTGCACGTCCGCCGGATAATGCTAAAGACACGGACAAAGCCGAACGCGCTTCTATAAAAAACGGTTATATTGTTTTTGAACCGATTAAAGGTTATAATACGAAGAATTAGTTTTTAAAATTGGCTGAAATTTTTAGAAAACTTCCGGAGACCTAAATTTTAAGAACTAGTGAAGGGAGATTTCCAATGTGTGAGATAATTGTTATTACAAGCGGCAAAGGCGGTGTTGGCAAGACTACAACCACTGCGAATATTGGCGTTGGCTTGGCGATTCGCGGCAACCGCGTGGCTCTTATCGATACTGATACGGGGCTTCGCAACCTTGATTTATTACTGGGGCTTGAAAATAGAATTATGTATGATTTAGTTGACGTAACAAGCGGGCGCGTTCCCTACAAAAAGGCTCTTGTTCGTCACAAAAAGTACGAGACGCTTTATTTATTGCCAACTTCGCAAATTCGTGATAAATCTGCGGTTAATCCTGAACAACTTGTACAACTTTGCGACGAGATGAAGAAAGATTTTGAGTACATTATCATTGACTGTCCCGCCGGAATTGAGCAAGGTTTTAAAACTGCGATAGCGGCGGCCGATCAAGCACTTGTTGTTACAATGCCGGAAATTTCCGCCGTTCGTGATGCTGATAAAATTATTGGCGAATTGGGACGCGCTGACAAAGAAAATATTAAACTGATTGTAAATCGTATGCGTTACGAAATGTCCGAAAAAGGCGATATGCTGGATTTGGATGATATTAATGAAATTTTATCGATTGAATGTATTGGGATTGTGCCGGATGACGAAGTTGTTATTACTTCTACGAACAAGGGCGACCCTGCAATTACCGTTGAAAATTCTATTGCAGGGAAGGCTTACAGAAATATTGTTGGTAGAATTTGCGGCGAATCCATTCCTTTTTACAGACCGCCTAAAGAAGGTTTCTTTTCTAAGTTGAAACGCCTGTTTGGTATGCTGTAAGGAGGGAGGAAAATGTTTGACGTTCTTATGAAAATATTTGGTAAAAACGAGAAAAAATCCGGTCAAATTGCCAAAGAACGCCTTCAAGTTGTTTTGATTCACGACCGTGCAAGCGTTTCGCCGGAAGTTATGGAAAAGATTAAAAATGAAATTATCGCCGTACTTTCAAAGTACATGGATATTAATCAAAGCGGCATGGAAATAACTTTGGCTAACGATTCGGATTCTGTCGCGCTCGTTGCAAATATCCCCGTTCAATCTCTGTATCACTCAAAGAAATAATTATGATTATTCATTTTCTTGAAATTATTGGCGGCTTTATTATTCGTCGGTGTGAAGAATTTGGGCGAATTGCCATTGTATATATTGACACTGTTAAACAGTTACGACACAAGCCGCGCTTTAAGCATGTTATCGCGCAGATGGCGCATTTGGGCGCAGATTCTCTGTTAATTGTTTCATTAACTCTGCTTTTTACGGGAATAGTTTTTACTTTACAAACTGCCAGCGAATTTATCAGATTTGGCGCGGAGTCAACAGTTGGCGGCGTCATTTCAATAGCCATTGGCAGGGAATTGGGACCGGTTTTAGTTGGCGTAGTATGTGCAGGAAGAGTTGGCGCGGCGATAACGGCTGAAATTTCTACAATGAAAGTTACCGAACAAATTGACGCCCTGCGCGTTATGGCGGTTAGTCCTGTCGATTATTTAATTGTTCCGCGTATGTTGGCTTGTATGATTGTCGTACCAATTTTAACGATTTTTGGAGACGTTATCGGCGTCATTGGCGGTTATCTTGTGGCGGTTCATTATTCCGGAATTTCTCAATATGTTTTTATGCAGTCGATTCAAGCGTTTGCAGTTACTTTGGATTTAACCGGCGGGCTTATTAAAGCGTCGTTTTTCGGTAATGTTATAGCGGTTCTCGGCTGTTACTACGGTTTACATTGTCCGGACGGTGCGGAAGGTGTCGGTATTGCCACAACTAAAACGGTTGTTTCTTCAATCATTGTAATTTTTATTCTTAACGCAATTTTAACTTTTATTATTTGGTAATTCATCGGTACTTTTACAGCGATAAATTTTATTTTAAATGGTGTTTTTATGATTCAGCTTGTCAACGTTTTCAAATTTTTTGGCTCAAAACGCGCCTTAAATAACATTAATCTTACCATTGCGGACGGCGAAACTTTAGCCATTATTGGCGGCAGTGGCTCCGGCAAGTCTACACTTTTGCGCCTTATGATTGGTTTAATTAAGCCTTCAAGCGGTAACATTTTTATTGACGGCGAAGATATTGGCAAATTCAGTGAAGAGGAAATGACGCGCGTTCGCTTGAAAATGGGAATGGTTTTTCAATATTCCGCGCTTTTCGATTCTATGACTGTTGGCGAAAATGTTGCCTTTGGTTTAGTCGAACATTCAGACTTGCCGCAGGACAAAATTAATAAAATTGTTACTGAAAAACTTCATCAGGTAGGACTTGAAGGCGTTGAAAATCTTATGCCAAACGAACTTTCCGGCGGTATGAAAAAGCGCGTTTCACTTGCCCGCGCCATTGCCTTTGAGCCGAAAATTATTTTCTATGATGAACCTTCAAGCGGTCTTGATCCCGTTACCACAACCAAAATTGACGAGCTTATTATTTCGACGCAAAAGGCGTTGAACGTCACGAGCATTGTTGTTACTCATGATATGGTTAGTGCTTGTCATATTGCTGACAGAATTGCTATGGTTTACAATGGCGATTTAATTGCAGTTGATACGGTTGAAAATTTCAAAAAGATTAACGATCCGCGTATTAAAGAATTTTTCCGGGTCGTCGATAATTAATTAGTTGTACCCCAAAAGAGGTGATATTTTGACTTCAGAAGCAAAAGTAGGGGCGTTTGCGATTGGTGGAGTTTCAATGTTAAGTGCCGCGCTGATTGGCTTAGGCGAAATTGATTTAGGCTCCAACGACAATTTCAGATTGTACGCGCCTTTCAGACAAGTTTTAGGGCTTGAATCTTCGGCGGACGTTAGACTTTCAGGCGTTCCCGTCGGAAAAGTTGAATCTATCGTTAATGCAAATGGCGGCGTTCTTGTCACGATGCGAATAAATGAAAAAGTGAAAATTCCGGACGATTCAACCGCCACAATTTCAAGCGTTGGCGTTATGGGTTCAAAGTTTGTGAACATTACGCCCGGCGTTGATGACGGCGATTATCTTCAAAATGAAAGTTATATCAAAGTTACTGAAGAAGCTGATATGAATTCAATGTTTGAAAGTATGAACAAAGTTATGGGCAGAGTTGATACTTTGTTGCAGGACGTTGAAAAAATTCTTGGCGACGATTCTTTCAAAACTTCGGTTGTTGATATGAGCAAAAATATTAAAGGCGCGTCCGAGCATATGAATAAACTGATGGAGACTTTGGATCGTATCGCCGTCAACAATGAAGGCAACGTTAATCAAATTACGACGCAACTTAATGAACTTTTAGGTACAATGAATTCAACAATGAAAAATGTTGAACATATGACGGCTAACCTTGACACATTCGCTGGAGACCCGCAAACTGCCGCCGAACTCAAGGAAACACTTTCAAACGTTGCCGCAACTTCAAAATCTGTTGCCGCCATTGCCAATAATATGCAGGGAACTTTTGCAGATCCAAAAGTTGCAGAAGATTTAAAAACGACAATTTCAAACGCCAAAGATATTTCTGAACGCGCAAATAAAGTTTTGGGCAAGGTTGAGGACGCCTCTAAAATTGAAGTTTCGCCTTCGGTGGAAATGCTTTACAGTCCGAAAAAGCACGACTTCAATACCAATTTTAATTTGAAAATTTCACAAGAGGACGAGTCGTTGAATTTGGGCGTTGAAGATATTGGCGACCATTCAAAACTTAACGCGCAACTTGGCAAGCGTTGGAATGACTTTGGCGCACGCGCAGGAATTATCGCAGGCAAGCCCGGTGTTGGATTGGACGCCTACGCGGGAAAGGCTACTTTTTCGGCTGAAGCTTACGACCCAAATGATTTTACTTTGCGTCTCAAGTCTGAATTTCAAATTACAGAAGATACCTCTTTACTTGCCCAACTTCACAATCTCAACCATAAAGAATCCCGCGCCGCTTATTTCGGCTTGAAATATGATTTTTAAAATTTTTAGCGGCGGAATTTTAATTTGAAAACTTGCCGCAAAATTTACCTTGCGATATAATTTTTAAACTTTTGATAAAAGTACAACTGAAAAAATTTTTGCTGAAATGCTCCGCCGCAATGTAAAAAAAATTTTTAGCGGCGTTAAATCTGAAAAATTTCTGCCGCAAAATTTAAATTGTGCTATAATTTTTAAGATTTTTAGCAATGATTTCAAATAAAAAAATTTCGCCATTTTTGGCTTGAGATTTCTAGGAGGTTTTTATTATGTTTCGTAAATTTGCACTTATATCTGCCGCAATTTTGGCAATTTCAAATTCAGTAAGTGCCGCTGATATTGTTGATTTAAATTTGGATGAAACAATTCAACGCGCACTGGAAAATAACCGCGCCATTAAACGTTCAATAGCCAGCCGTGAAAGTGCGTATTGGGCTTTAAGGCAAGCGCGTCGCCAATCTGGTCCTACACTTTCTTGGAGTACCACTGCAAACGCTGTCGGCGGTTCATACTATCCAAATGACACTTATCATCACAGGCTTTTTTCAAATACTGCAACGATTACCTATCCGATTTATTCCGGCAATGCCTTGAAGGAAGGGCGCGTTTATGCTCGTTACGGTTTAAATTCGGCTGATATGGCGTTGGAAAATTCACTGCAAACCATTCGCCTAACTGCAACGAATTATTACTACAATGTTTTGAGATGTCGCAACCAAATTGAAGTTGATGAAGAAAACGTGCGCACTTTGCAGGAATATTTAAGAAACGTCAACGCGCAATTTAAAGCTGGTACTGTTGCAAAGGCTGACGTTTTGGCTACTGAAGTTCGCCTTGCAAATGCTCGCCAATCTTTGGTAACCGCGCAAAATGATTATGATGTTGCAGTTGCCACTTTGAGCAGTTATTTATTACTTCCGGCTGATACAATCATAAGGGCGCAGGATCAATTAACTTATCAGCCTTACGATTTATCTTTACAAAATTGCACGGCGTTTGCGTTGGAAAATCGCCCAGACGTTGCGGCGGCTGATTATGGAATTAAACAGGCTGAAAGTAACGTTCGCAGTGCAAAAGCCGGACATCGTCCCACTGTCAACGCCGTTGCCACAAAAGGTTTAAATGGTAAATCGCCTTTCAGTGACAGTTACAGCGATAGTTGGACGGCGGGAATTTCTGCAAATTGGAATATTTTTGACAACGGGGTAACCAACGCGCAAATTAATTCTGCAAAGGCGGCGTTAGCGGCGGCTGAAGAAGACGCGGCTGAAGTTCGGGAACAAGTTCAGCTTGAAGTTCAAAGCGCGTACTTGACACTTCACGCGGCTGAAAAAAATATCGCCACTACTCAAGTTGCCATTGCCTCTGCTGAAGAAGATTTTAAAATTGCACAATTAAGATACGCGGCGGGCGTCGGTACTAACTTGGACGTTATGGACGCGTCAGATAAACTTACTCAAGCCAAAAACAATTATTATACCGCACTTTACACATACAACACCGCCAAAGCCGAGTTAAATAAAGCTATGGGTATGCCGGTTAGTATTGATGTTGTTCGTTACGTTGCCGCCGAATCTGAAGGAAAATCAGCTGCTGACGCACGCGAAGACGCTGCCATTAATTCAAAGTATTCCGAAGTTCCCGAAATTGAGGAAACCGCGCCAACTGTTACAATCGATCTTTCAGACGCCACGCCAATTTCTGATGAAGCTCCACTTTCAAACGACACGCCTGTTAGTGAATAGGTGTTAGCGGTTAGCTGTAGGTAAAACCTAAAACCTAAAACCTAACACCTAACAAAGGAGGGCTTGCTTTGAAATGGTTCGGATCGAATTTTTCAGTTCGTCGCCTATGTTTGATACTTTTTGGAATTTTTTTTGCAACCGCTATTTTTGGCGGTTTTTATTTGTATGCAAAACGTGCTGCAATTTTAAGATACGCCCTCGACAACGCCGAACAAAAAGCCTCTGAAGCTATTGGTACGCAAGTTAAAATTGGCAACGCTGTCCTTGAAGAATGGAGCCTTTCAAAATTTACGGACAGCGCGTTAATTTTAGATAATCTTGAAATTTTTGATAAAAATAATGAACTTATGGCGAAAGTTGACAGTGCGAAAGTTACTTTCAAACTTTTAAATTTTTATGACGACGGCGCGGGCGCGATTGACGAAATTGATATTGACGGCGCGGCGGCTTTTATCAAAAAGCGCGATGATGATACTTGGAATTTTCAAGACATTAAAACTAAAGGCGGCGGCGAAAGTAATTTTAACGCTCAAATAAATCTTAACGGCGGCGAAGTTACGGCGGACTTTGACGGCAAAAATATTTCTGTCGCCGAAATTTCGGCATCGGCAGATTGTGCTGATATGAACGCCATTGACGCCACACTTTCTGCCAAAACTTTGGGAAGTCATATTAACGCAACTGGAACTGTTGGCGCGGACAAACAAATTATTAATGCAATTATTGATACTGCCGACCTTTCAAAAATTTTTGCGTACCTGCCGGAAGATATTTTGCCGGAAGGCGTGGAATTTCACGGCGGCTTTGTAAACGATCTTATAATAAATATTTTGCGGCGCGGCGAAGTTTTGAGTTACAGCGGCTCAACGAATGTTTCAGCCGGTGCGGTTAAAGTTGAAAAAACTGAAATTAAAAATATTGCCGGAAACGTAACTTTCACGGACGCGCAATATAATATTGACGCAAGCGCGGAGGCTAACGGGCAAATTACGGCGGTTAAAGGCACTGTTCGCACTGATACCGACGAAATTTATTTTGATTTAAATGCAGAATCTGACAGTTTCGCCCCGTCCGCAGTCATTGAAAATCTTGGAATTGACGGCGCGGCGGCTTTTACTGCTCACGTTTTCGGCACGGGTAAAAATCCTAAAGTTGAGGCTGAAATTTTTTCTGATTATATCGGCTACGAAGATATTTCTGCGCGAAACGTCCATACCAATTTCAGATACGCCAATAACGCGGTTTATTTGTCTGATATTTACGCTGAAACTTTCGGCGGCGCAATTACCGGCGAATTTGAGCTTGACGCGCAAAAGTTGGCGTACAATTCGCACTTGAAGGCGAACGGTATAAATATTTCGCAGGTTAGAAATTACGCCGACAACAATTTAGAAATTTACGGCAGTTTAAACGCAGACCTTGCATTGAACGGCACGGGCGCGGATTTTTCGACGCTGAAAATTTACGGCACGGCGGACGGCAACAATCTTTATTATCAAGATTTTCTTGTGAACAATTTGGACAGCTCCTTTTATTTTAATCAGGACGATATAAAATTTGACTACCTCAAATTGAATTTGCCGAATCGCGGCAACGTGAATCTTGAGGGAACTTTGACGGACGCCAAAAAATTAGACTTTGATTTTTACGGGGCGCACGTCGATTTATCTTTGGCAAAAACTTTTGACTCCTCAATTAAAGTTGGCGGAATGAGCGATTTTATTGGCTCAATTCACGGCGATATTGATAACCCGCAACTGGATTTAAAACTTTCGGCGGTGGATAATTCTCAACGTGGCGGAGTCAAAGGCGAACTTTTTAACCAAAATTTTGACAGTATGAACGTGGCTTTGTCAGGAAGTTTTGACGCTGTCAACGTTGGACTTTTTGAACTGGAAAAGGACGGCAAAACTCAATGGCAAGTTATTGACGGAAATATAAACCTTAAAGAAAGAAAATTAAATGTGCGACTTGATACGGTTGGAGCGCGGCTTGAAGGTATTGTTGACTTGGTTGCACCGGGACAAAATTTAACCGGCGAAATTGATAATACAATTCGCGTGCAAGGAACTTTTGACGATCCCGAGCTTGTTGGATATGTTGAAATGCACTATGGCAGTTACAGCGGTATTTTGATTAGCTCCATGCGCGGCGATTATTACATTGAGGACGGCGATAAATTCCGTCTGCAGGACTTTGAAATTATTACTCCAATGGTTGATATGGTTTTGAACGGCACATTAAATATAAAAAATTACGCGCTTGATATGGTTGTGCGCGGGCGTGAAATTGATTTAAAACGCTTTCAGCATCAATTCCCGTATCCAGTTGCGGGCGTTGGAAAATTTGAAGGCTTGATTCAAGGAACGGTTGACGCGCCGAAATTTGACGGACAACTTACAAGCGACGAATTAATTTTTAACGACGTTTCGCTGAAAAATATCACGGGACATATTGGCGCGACTGCAAATTCTGTTGTACTGGATGATTTTAATTTTGAACAGGGGCGCGGCAAATATGAAATGTATTTGGGCGCGGATTTATCAAGCGGCGCAATTAGCGGCGAAGCGAACGTAAAAGAAGTTGACATTCAATCTTTGGCGGCGTTGGCTAATCAGCAGGCAAAATTGTTAAGCGGCGACCTTACAAGTAATATTGAAATTGGCGGCTCAATTCAGAATCCCAGCGTTAGAGTTTTGGGTTCAATTCCAAAAGGCAAAGTTGGCGAATATGATTTACACGACGTGCAACTTGATATTAATCTGATTAACCACGTTGCAAATATCAACCGTTTCAAAGGTTATCAAGGCAAAGACGGCACTTTTGAAGTTGCGGGCAATGCAAATTTGCACGGCGATTTAAATTTGAACGGCTCGGCTAAAAAAATTGAAATGGGCGTTTTAGGCGCACTTGCAGGATCGGACGCGGAGTTTGTTGGCGATACAAATATTGACGTGAAAATTTCCGGCGATATTAACAACCCTGAAGGCGCAATGTTTTTAACGGCGTCCGGCGGCTTTAAAGGTTCAACCTTCGATTTATTGAAAGGTCACATACTTTTTAAAAATTGGACTTTTGATGTAAAAGATTTGACAGTTGAACGCGCACTTGGCGAAAAAGTTTATCACGCAGGGGCAAAAGGTACAATTCCGTTTGAGGCGTTGTATCTTGAAAATGAAAATCCTGCCGCGCAGATGAATTTGACGGTTTCATTTGATGACGCTGATTTAAGTTTGTTGCCGGTCGTAAGTAGTGCTGTATCGTGGGCAACCGGCGAAATGGCGGGCAATGTGACGATAACCGGCACGGTGTCCAATCCTCAAATTAACGGCGGAATTTCTTTGAATGACGGCATTGTTAAAATTAAGGGTATGAAAAATCAAATTGAACATTTCAACATTGCAACGGAATTTGTCGGCGATAAATTTATTGTTGACGATTTTAGCGGCAATATTGGCGAAGGAAAATTTACACTGAATGGCGGCTTGAGTTTTTCAGATTTCACAATTCACAATTACACCTTTGATTTTATTGCTGACAATTTGGATATTCGCACGGACTTTTTCACGGGTCCTCTAAATGCAACTTTTTCTTTGACTGAAGATACTCTGCGCGATCAAACTTTACCGAAAATTTCAGGGAATGTAGATTTTGAAAAATGCTTGTTCAGTATTCCGACAATTCCGGATTCTGAAGGCGAACTTCCGGAAATTATGTTAGATATTGGAATAAATTTGGGCGATAAAGTTCACTTTTACAGCTCTAGGTTGTATAATATGCATCTGACGGGCTTTGTAAAATATGAAGGTACGACGCGCAGAGTTAAACCTTCGGGAATAATTTCAGCTAAGCGCGGTGCAACTTTAAATTATTTGTCAACGGTTTTTGACGTGCGCGAAGGCGAACTTTATTTTAATCAAATTGGAGATTTTATGCCGAGCATTGAATTTTTGGCAGATGCAAGAGTTGCAAACTTCAAAGTTACACTTGAGGCCTCCGGCGTTTTGGGCAAAAATCCAAAGGTAACGTTGACTTCCAATCCTGAAAAATCCGAGACAGAAATAATGCAACTTTTGACACTGCGCGACGCTTACGGCAATTCAACTTCAAATATGTCAATGGCAGATGTTTTGGCGATTGGCTTGCAAATGAGTATTCTTGGCGATATTGAAGACACGATAAAACGAACGTTGGGGCTTGACAGATTTATATTTGCAAGCGGTTCCGGCAGTGCGCTTGAAAGTTTTTCAAGTAAAGATACTGACAATAACGACCACAAAGAGGACTTCAACATTTCAATCGGCAAATATATCAATGATAAAGTTATGCTGAAGTATACGCAGGGATTAACCGGCGATAAAATCAAGCGGTATGGTTTCCAATACGATTTTAACGATAACTTGGGCTTTACAGTTGAACGAGAAAGCAACGAGTATATCTTTAGTTTAGAGGCAAGATACAAATTCTAAACGACCTAAGGAGGATTTTCTTTTGAAGAAAAAAGTAGCAATTTGCATGGCGGTAATGTTGACGATGCCGCTACATATGGGATTAAAAGTCGGTGAAGCTGCGCAGGCAACAAATGTTGTTGAACCTTTTAACGATTCACAAACTGAAACTAATTCCCAAACTACCGAAAATTCAACAACTGAAACTAGTAACAATTCAACGGCTGAAACTACGGAAACTCCAACGATTGAAAACAAAATTGAGCCTGTTGAAACTCCGGCGACTGAAACTAAAAACGATTCACAAAGTGCCGAAATGATGCACGAATATATGAGCCAATTCGACGGCAAAACTATTGTCAACATTGAATTTGAAGGCTTGACTGATGCAACTTTGCCAACAGTTAAGGCGGCAATTTTGGCGCACGTCGGCGACGAATTCAGCGCAGATATTGCAATGCGCGACCGTGAGGCAATTTTAAATACCGGCTACTTTTATGAGGCGTACCAAACTTTTCAAGAAGTACCTGAAGGCGTTTTGGTAACTTATCACGCGGTTGAAAATCCTGTGCTTACTGACATTAGCATTAGCGGCAACACGCTTTACAAAACTGAAGATTTAACCCGAATGTTTACAATTCGCCGCTACAACATTTTGAACAGAAATACTTTGCAGGACAATTTGGCGGCGATTGAGGAAAAATATCACGGCGACGGCTATATTTTGATGAAGTTTACAGATATGAATGTTGGCTCGGACGGGATATTGACTTTGAAAATCAATGAAGGAATACTTGAAGGTTACGCCGTCAAAGGCAACAAAAAAACTAAAGACAGAGTTATTTTGCGTGAAATGCGTCAAGAAGTCGGCGAACCGTTTAACGCAAAATTGGCGCGGCGCAGTATGGATCGCGTTTACAATCTTGGATTTTTTGAAGATGTCAATGTAAAAATGTTGCCCGGCGTTGAACCGAATGCAATTATTATGGAAGTCAACGTTAAAGAACGCCGCACGGGGACATTTGGCGTTGGCGCGGGATACAGCACGCGTGACGGAATTTTGGGCAGTGTAACTATTGCCGATAAAAACTTTCGCGGCACGGGCGATTCTGTTTCATTTACGTTTGAAAAAAGCGCGGAGGAAACTGACGCGCACGGTATAACTTTTTCTTACAAACGCCCTTGGCTTGACAAAAAAGAAACTGCGGCGACTTTTCAATTTTACAATCGCACTTACCAATATTACGACTACAACACCGACGGGCATGTTAATGAACGTTATATGAGGCGGTATTTGGGCGGCGAAATTACTTTGAGTCGTCCGCAAAGTGAATATTCCACAAACTATTTGACGTTGCGTCATCGTAAAGATTCATATGTTAGAAATGTTGTAGCAGGTGTTGCGGGCAACCGCAGCGGAATTTACGGCGAAGCTTGGCGCAAAGCTAATTTCGGTACAACGCGTTCAATAATTTTCCAACACGTTACAGATACTCGCGACAATGTTTACAATCCAACAACCGGCGGCAGAGTTTCACTTGAAGCGGAATTTGGCGGACTTTGGGGCGGCGATTTTAATTTTCAAAAATATATCATTGATCATCAGCAATTTCTTAAAGCCGGCGATCATTCGCAAGTTTGGGCGGGAAAAGTTTCCTATGGTTTTGCGCACGGCGATTTAACAGAGTTTAATCAATTCCGAATTGGTGGACAAGGAACTTTGCGCGGTTATCGTGACGACCAATTTAGAGGCAGTCGAATGATTTTAGCAACGCTTGAATATCGTTTCCCGCTTGCAAAGAAAGTTCAAGGTATTTGCTTTACAGATTGGGGCGGAACGTGGAACAGCGGTTTCATTCCGAAAGGCAACACCATTTATGGAAGTCTCGGGCTTGGCGTTGCACTCAATACGCCTTTGGGTCCTGTGCGTTTAGATTATGGTTACGGCAAACAAGGCGGCAGGTTCCATTTCAACATTGGCGGAGGCTTTTAATTTAAATGAATTACAAATATTTTCAGCCGGAATATGTCAGCCGCTTTCAATGTAACGGAGAAATTTGCCCTGAAAATTGTTGTAAAAAAAATTGGAGAATTACAATCGATGAAAAAACTTACAACAAATATTTAAAATTGGAAGAACAAAATCCCGAGCTTGAAATAACTCGACACATAGCCAAATTAGAAAACGGTTATAAATTAATTTTCGGCGAAAAAAATTGCTGTCCTTTCCTTACTGAAAACGGTTGGTGCAGTATTCAAAAAAGATATGGCGAAGAATTTTTATCTGAAATTTGCAGGACGTTTCCTCGTATTATTTGGAATTTTTATGACGGATACGAATGTACTTTGAGTTTGACGTGTCCTTTGGCAATGGAAATGATTTTATTTTCAGATGAGCCGTTAAAATTTGAGAAAATAGAAATTCCGGAAAGCGTACACAACAAATTTGACAAATTAAACGTAAATTCAAACGCCGCTGCAATTCCATTTGAAGATATAATTCAAGTGCAAGAAACTTCGATAAGAATTTTGCAAGAACGCGCTTTGACGATTGACAAACGGCTTTTAATGTTGGGATTGTACTTTGATAAGCTGGAAGAAATTTTTAACGGCAACGGATTTAACGAATTGGAAAAAGTTGACGCGTTTTACAGGGATTCAAAATTTTTAACTGAACAGGCGGCTCAAATTTCGCCCGCTTTAAATTTTAATGCAGCTGAACATATCAGGATAATGTTTGGCATTTTAGAAATTTTGTACGGCGCGGGAAATAACACTGGATTAACGGAAAGACTTTTTATTGGTGCCATAACCAAAGCTTTGAAGATTGAGCCGGATGAAAATAATCAGATAAGTTTAACTGCAACAGCACAAAATTATCTTGCACTTGACGAGCAACGTCAAAATTTTATTAATAAATTTTCTACGATTTTTGAAAATTATTTGGTAAACGAATTTTTCTATTGTATTTACCCGTTCAATTTTAATTTTAATATAAATCTCAATTACGGGATGTTTTTAACGATTTACAAAATGCTTGAGTTAAGTACTTTTTCAATTTCTCTGAATTGGGATGTTGATCCAAAAACTTTAGCCGACCAAATTGTTTTTTACAATCACGGCATCGACCATAACAGAAACCACCTAAATAAAATTGAAGCATACTTAAAAGATAAAAGCGATATTGTGGAAATAATGCAGGATATGTTGAAGGTTTAAAATGAAGTGGCAGAATCACCAAATAGCGACGGGATTTATAATTTACGCGGCGACGAATGACGCGCTGATGGTTGCGGCAAGTATTATGGGCGCGGTTTTACCTGATAAAGTTGAAGGCAACCCGCCGAAAGATAATAACGCTTACTGGAAATGGCGCAGGAGTCATCGTACGTGGTCACATTACCCGCCGCTTTATTTTTTATCATTGGCGTTCGCGCAGGTTGTCAAAATATATTTGCAAAGTCCAATAGCCGAAATTTTTTTGAATTTAATCAGCTACATTTTAATTGGCGCGTTGTTGCACATTGCGGAAGATGGAATTTGCGGCAAAGTTCCAATTTTGAGTACAAAAAAAAAGCACGGCTTAAAACTTTTTAAAGTCGGCTCGTTTGGCGAATACATTTGCACGGGGCTGATTGTTTTAGGTTGCGTGGCGTTCAGTTTCAGCGGCGTTTTGGACGAAGAATATCAGCTGCGCGAAAAATTTTCGCAGTTTGAGAAAATTGATACAGAAACAACTTTTCAAAGGTTGAAAAATATTTTAGGAGAGATTTAAATGAAAAACTATTCTTACAATCCTGTTGGAGTTTGTGCAAAACAAATTAATTTCAGCGTTGACGACGCGGGCAAACTTCACAACGTAGAATTTATTGGCGGTTGCCCCGGTAATTTGTTGGCGATTGGTAAACTTGTTGAAGGCAAAGACGCCAAAGAAATTGCCGATATTTTGCGCGGCAATGATTGTCGCGGACGCGGTACAAGTTGCGCCGATCAATTTGCGCTTGCGATTGATAAAATTAATTAAGTTTTTAAATGTACTTTTCTTTTCCAAAGCAAAAAGAAAAGTAGCATGCGCGGTTTGCGCTAGCAAAGCGTGCTCTTTAGCAAAGAAAGTGCTTTTCTCGCCCGTCCGCCGCTAAGGTTCCTGCACGCTCCTAGTAGGTGTGCCGCCAGAGGCGGCGCGTAGTTTACCGCACGCGCCATCGTTACTGTTATCGGCGGCACAGGACGGGCGGTTTTTCCCCTAACAGCTTGCAATGCGACGAGTAAGAGCATTGCTCACCTATATACCTAACACCTAATTTGGCAAGTCGTCCAAAGTAACTTTGCCAATTTTCCCTGCGCGAAATTCTGATAAAATTAATCGTGCAGTTTTTTCAACGTCTACAACTCCGCCTTTGCGTATACAGCCGCGTTTCTTGCCAATCTCGTTTAAAATTTCGTGTCCTGCATTCGGCAAATTTTCAATTTTAAAACGCTCACACAAATTTTGCGGAATTTTAACTGCTAAAACTTCCAGTAACTGATAAACTGTCTGCTCAATATCTAAAACTTCGTCATTTATTGCATAAGTCCACGCCAATTTCAGCGCAATATTTTTATCTTCAAATTTATGATACAAAATGCCGGGCGTGTCCAATAAATCAAGTCCGTTGTCAATTTTAATCCACTGTTTGGAACGTGTTACGGCGGGGCGGTTTTCCGCCTTTGCACGATTTACACCGGCTAATCTGTTAATCAAAGTAGACTTTCCGACGTTTGGTACACCTACAATCATTGCGCGGGCTGAACGCGGTTTTGCGCCGAATTTTTCTAACTTGTGAGTTTTGGGACGGGCAATATTTTTAGCGGCGGCGATTAAATTTTTTATTCCCGCGCCTTTGATTGAATCTATTGCAACGGCTGAAATGTTTTGACTGCCAAAATATTTTAGCCACGAATCCAAATTTGCGGCAAGGTCTGATTTTGTCAGCGCAATTAATTTCGGTTTATCGCCGATTATTTCTTGTAGCAGTGGATTTTGGCTTGAAAGCGGTATTCTTGCGTCCAAAACTTCAATTATTAAATCGACGAGCTTTATATTTTCGGCGATTAATTCCTGCGTCTTTTTCATATGTCCGGGAAACCATTGTATTTCGTTCAAAATATTACCTCCAGAGAAAGGAAAAAATTTAGTGGAAAATTTATCACAGATTTTTTTAGAATTTATAAATTCTTACGGCTACATTGCGGTTGCAGTTTTAATGGCAATGGAAAACGCCTGCATCCCCATTCCCAGCGAACTGATTTTAGGATTTGCAGGCTACTTGATTTTTGCTGAACAGATGACATTTACAGGCGCAATGGTTGCCGGAATGATTGGCGGAATGGCGGGCTCAATTTTTGCTTACGCGGTTGGAAGTACCGGCGGGCGTTCCTTCGTCGATAAATACGGCAAATACTTTTTAATTAAAAAATCGCACGTCGATTTAGCGCAAGAATGGTTTGACAAGTATGGTATTCGCGCAGTTTTTTTCAGCCGAATGTTGCCGGTTGTTCGCACGTTTATTTCACTGCCGGCAGGTTTTGCCCGCGTCAACTTTCCCGCGTTTTTATTTTACACCTTCGCAGGAAGTCTTCCTTGGACGGCGTTAATTTTGTACTGCGGTATAGTTTTGGGCGAAAACTGGAAATATTTATTGGAAATTGGACACGAGGCAAGCATTGGCTTTGTTATAATCTGCGCAATAATTTTAATTGTCTGGTACTTAAAAAGACGTCGCAGATAATTTTTTGATTGTATTGGTGGTTGAATGACCATCAACAAATTTTACAAGTTCAATTTGTCCGCCGTAACTTTGAACAATTTTAGCTTCAGGAATTTTATCAACTGTATAATCTGCGCCCTTAACGTAAACATCGGGGCGAATTTCTGAAACAAGATTTTCGGCGGTACGTTCGCCAAACAAAACTACATAATCAACCGCCTTAAGACCGAGCAAAACTTCTGCGCGGTCTTTTTCGTTGTTAATTGGGCGATTTTCGCCTTTCAAAATTTTTACAGATTCATCAGTGTTCAAGCCGACAATTAAAACATCGCCAAAACTTTTAGCCGTCGTCAAGTAGCGGACGTGTCCAACGTGCAAAATATCAAAACAACCGTTAGTAAAAACAATTTTCTTGCCGCGTTGCCGAATTTCTTTGCAAGTTTCGACAATCAATTTTCTGTCAATTAACATTTCAGCCTCCAATTTAAAAATCATTAAAACAACAATAATTTATTCTGTCAGTGTAAAATTTTTCCTGCAAATAAGAAGGCGGCTTTAACTTTCAAAAGTTTTAGAGTGTCAATTAAAAATTTTCCTTGCAACAAAAAAAGAGCGACCGTAGCCGCTCAAAAAGTTTTTCGCGCAGATTTTTTAAAAAGATTTTTGAACTTTGGCAAGAGCTTTAATACCGCGTTGGTTGCCGACCCAGCCTGTTGCATTTATATCTACCATCCAAGGATTATCTTTCAGCGGTTTTACCTGCCAACCCAATTCAATCATACCGCTTGAGCCGCTGTGTTTTGTACTTGGTGTACTGTAACCTCTGTAAGTACCTGTTACGCCGCTGTTGTGGTCGTACTGATACGCAAGACCGGTATAAATGCTGCTAACTTTGCTGATCTTCGTCGTCAAACGATAACCAATTTTCAATTTGCCTGCATCTGCGCTTGAAAAGTCGTAATGTTCGCCGCTTGATAAATCTGTATTTGAGCCGTTCTGATGTGAATGATAATAATTGCCGTAAACGTCCAGCAAATTATTTTTATTTAATCTGAAATACTTGCCAAGTTTCACGTGTCCATTTAAAACCGTCGCCGTTGTATCATAAGTAACCCTGCCGAAAAATCCTGTAGTATCCAAATTATCTGACGCAAAATCAGTTTTAGCCCTTCCTGCGCGAAAACTGCCTTCATAATAGAAGCCATTGTGATTCATACCGCGCAAAATTAAGCCGCCGCCTGTGTATTTTGTAGTGCCGTTGCCGTGCGTGTCGTCATTCAAATAATTGTCGAAATCAGATTTTTGATAGTCGATAACCGGCGCAATAGTTACTTTGTTAGCCATATTGCCGACGCTGCGAGCAAAGCCCAAATCTGCGTTTTGCGTTTTCGTATCGACGTAGGAGCCGTCGCCGGTTTTATATTTCATAGAGCCGCCGCCCATATCTGCGAAAATTTCCCAGCCTTTATGTTCAGGACTATCAACAACGCCCATTTCTTTTTTGTCGTCTGCCTCTAAGTCAAATTCCTCAAAAGTATCATATTCGGGAATAACGGGCGTTTCTAAAAATATTGGCGGCAACAGTGTCAAAATTTTTGTCTGCGGATTCAATGTAACGTTACTGCTTAAACTTTCAAATGGATTAATAAAACTGTTAATTAAATCGCTGTCAACATCTTCTGTATTTGAATTATCTGAAATACTGCTAATTGCACTACTTGAACTGCTACTGCTTGAACTTGAACCGCCGCTGCTTGAATTTGTAACATCGCCGATAGTTGCAATAATGTTGTTATCGCCGGACTTTGAAACAGTCAAATCATAAGTCAAGGAAACGCCTTCAGTTAATTTGCCGTAAGTTGTACCTGTATCAGTAATTGTACCCGCGTTTGTCAGCAAAGTTATAACGTCGCCTTTACTTAAATTGGCGTTGCCGACGACTCCCGCCCGTACATACGCACCTGAAATATCTGTGCTTGATTCAGACAAAGTTAAAATCGTGTCGCCATTGACTGTGCTTGACGGCAGGTAAAAATTTATATTTTGAAAGCCATAAATATTTTGAGCAGTCAAGCCTTTTGTATAAATGTTTAAAGTATTGCCGGAAGTTGAACCGCTTGACGTGTAGCCGCCAAATAAAGTTGCTGAAGTTAAATCAGGACTGCCATAAATATTTACGGTGTTGTTTGAGGCGTCGCCGGAATCTGCGTAACCGCCAAAAATTTTTGCATTAATGACGCCGTCATTTATAGTTATCGTGTTGCCTGTGGCGTCGCCGGTACTTGAAAAGCCGCCGTAAACTTCATAATTTATATTTCCGCCGTTAATAATTACCGTGTTATTTGTTGAATTACCGGCAGTTGAATCGTCTGGATAACTTGCAGACAGTGCGCCGTAAACGCTATAAATATCTCCGCCATTGATTGTAACGGTGTTGCCTGTGGTGTTGCCGAAAGAATAACCGCCGTACACGCCATAAATCGTTCCGCCATTAACAGTAACGATATTGCTTGTGGCGTTGCCGGAATCTGCGTAACCTCCGAAAACGCCGTAATTTACCGTTCCGCCGTTGATTGTCACGGTGTTTTTTGTACTATTCGCCGTTTCAGAAAAGCCGCCGTAAACTGCATTGTAGTTATCGTCGTCGTTGATAGTTTCTGTAGTTCCGTTTATATCGTAGTCAGTTTCATTAACTTCAACTTCATTATTTGAAGAAGTTCCGGGATTAACGGCTACTTCATCAGCATGAACAATACCGCCCGGAAATTGAAATAACGAAGTACTTGCAAGCGTTGCCAATAAAATTTTCTTGTATTTTAGTTTCAAACTGAAAACCTCCTGAAAATTTTTAATATCAATTCTGTACAATAAAAATTTTTCCTGCAATAAAAATCGATATTAATTTCAGAGTTTATTAATTTTGCTTGCAATGACGCCCGCGCCAAAACCGTTATCAATGTTGACTACAGAAACGCCCGTCGCGCAGCTGTTCAGCATTGCCAAAAGTGCCGCTAACCCGTTAAATGACGCGCCGTAACCAATACTTGTTGGGACGGCTATAATTGGTTTATCAGTCAAGCCGCCAACTACGCTTGCAAGTGCGCCTTCCATTCCGGCAACAACTATTATAACGTTCGCCGAGTTAATTTCTTGAATATGTGCAAAAAGTCTGTGAATACCTGCAACGCCGCAATCGTAGGCAGTTTCAACGGTATTGCCCCAAAGATACGCAGTAAGCCGCGCCTCTTCGGCAACGGGCATATCGCTTGTACCCGCGCTTAAAATCAGAATTTTTTTATCTGCGCGACGTTCAATTTGTTTTCTGTCAACGTAAATCATTTTAGAAATTTCATCAAATTTTGCAGTCGGTACGGCGTCAAGTAAAAATTCGTATTTTTCACGGTCTGCGCGGGTTGCAATTAAATTACCATCGCTACGTTCGTACAAAGATTTAAAAATTGCGCGTAGTTGTTCCTTAGTTTTACCTGCCGCGTAAACAACTTCAGGGAAACCTTGCCGCAATTCCCGCGCGTGGTCAATACTTGCAAAGCCCAAATTTTCTACCGAGCTTAACGAAATATTTTTCAGTTGGTTCAGTATTTCAGATTTATCAATTTCGCCGTTTTTGTAGCCGTCAAGCAGTTTGGATAAATTTTCTTCAGTCAATTTTGTCACGTCCCTTAAGATATTCGATAAAATTTTTGCCCCAAATTTCTATGCTGTCAAGTACCGGCTGAAAACTTTTGCCAATTTCAGTTAGTGAATACTCAACGCGCGGCGGAATTTCAGGATAAACTTTACGATTTATCAAGCCTTCATTTTCCAAAAATTTTAGCTGCTTTGCCAATACAGAGTGGCTAATTCCAAATGTGCGCTTGAGTTCGTTAAAGCGTTTTGTACCGCCGTTAAGTTCATTTAAAATTGGTAAAATCCATTTGCCGAGTAATAAATTTTGCGTCGTGTAAATTGGAGATTCGCCCAAATTTTTTAAATCGTTGTAACTTTTGCCAAAATTTGCCATAAGATTTAAAACCGGCTGAAAATTTTTGCCAATTTCAGTTAAAGAATATTCGACACGGGGCGGGACTTCAGGGAAAATTTCACGTCTTATAAAGCCTTCGTGTTCCAAAAGTTTAAGCTGTTGCGTCAATACAGGATGGCTAATATCAAAAATTCGCTTGAGTTCGTTGAAACGTTTTACGCCGTCTTTGAGTTCATTTAAAATTGGCAGAATCCATTTGCCGAGTAATAAATTTTGCGTTGTATAAAACGGACACACGCCGAATAAATTTTTTTGAACAAATTCATTTTTTTTCACTGTAAACCTCCAAAAGTTTTGTCAAAAGTACTATCTAATGACAAAAAACCTTCTTGAAATATTTTAGCAGTTTGATAAAATTTCGGCAAATAGAAATTGGAGGTTATGAAAATGAAAATTGCAGTAGTAGCGGCGAATGGTAAAGCCGGAAAGTTAATCACTGAAGAGGCAGTAAAGCGCGGCTTGGACGTTACCGCCATTGTTCGCAGTGAAAATAAATCAGTTGCAAAGAATGTCATTAAGAAAGATATTCTTGCTTTGACGAAAGACGATTTGAAAGGCTTTGATGTTGTAATTGATGCCTTTGGCGCGTGGAAACCTGAAGACCTTCCCAATCATACTAAAACCAGTCAACACCTTTGCGATTTATTGAGCGGCACTGATACACGCCTTTTAATTGTTGGCGGCGCAGGCAGTCTTTTTGTAAACAAGGAACATACCGTGCAAGTTAAAGATACGCCGGAATTTCCAAAAGAATTTGTACCGCTTGCAACGGCTCAAGCAGATGAACTTGTTGAACTTCGCAAGCGCAATGATGTTAAATGGACTTTTGTCAGTCCTGCAGGTGATTTTCAAGCGGACGGCGAACGCACCGGTAAATATATTTTGGCGGGCGAAGAATTGACTTTGAACAGCAAAGGCGAAAGTATCATAAGTTACGCAGATTATGCCATTGCAATGATTGACGAGGCTACCAAAGGCAACAACGTTCAAAAAAGAATTTCCGTTGTCAGAGAATAATTTATCACGTACAAAAAATAAAGCGGCAGGTTAAAAAACTTGCCGCTCTTTTAATTGAAAATGCTTTAAATATTAGTCTTCTAAATCGCTGATATCGTCGAAGTATTCAGAATGTATTACTTTAACAATTTTGCCATTCTTGACTTTGCAGACTGCGCCTTCTTTAGTAATGACATTATTACTGGCATCACCTATAGAATTAACGAACTCAAACACATAGGCGAATATTCCGTTGTAAAGATTAGCCATTTCAAATTTCGGTTTATCACCAATAGTTATAGATTTACCACGTGCAGTAATTTTTTCGACAAGAGCAATTTTTTCTTCATTCGTCATATTTTCAAAAGGTTTAGAATCATCTATTTCGTCTTCTTTTACATAGAAATAAAGCGGCGTTACTATGTCACCTTTTTTTAGACCTTTGAGATCGCCATTTGGTAACTGCCTTTCAAACGGAATATTTCCACTCTTTAAAAATATTTCTCTGTCTTCGTTTTTAACTAATCCTATAACTGTAACTTTTTCATTGGGATAACTGCGCGAAAAGAATAATTTGTAAGGTTGACCGTTAAGTAAGATAGGAGCCATGCATATATCGTTACCGCTTATTTTTTTACCGTTTTTATTCTTGCGTGTCGCATCGGAAACAACTTGGAAGTAAAACGGATTATTATCCAAGCAAAGCCATTTTTTATTGAAATTTAGTTCAAATGTTCCCGTTTGTCTATTTTCTTTTATATCGCTGTCACTGCCAAGAAATAACATATCCATTTTTTCGCTACAGTCATTACGCGGTACAACATAAATCAATCTGTAACGAACACTTTCAACGCCTTTTTGCTGATCTTCGTCAAGCTCAATGGTTGCTGTTTTTTTGTCTTCATCGACTTCAACGGGAATTGCTGAAAGTTCGCTTATATTTAAAATACTGTCTTCGGGAATTTGCCATATATTGTAAGGTCGGTTTGTGACATGGTTAATTATTGGCTCTCGTGTTTCAGAATCAATGGGAACGACTTTCTGTAAATTTTTGTCTACCCCTTCAAAAAGATAATCATAAAGTTTGCCGGAAGATTCAGAGTTTAATCCTTGAGTAATATTTTTGTAATTGAGTACCCTTAATTGGTATTCGGTTCTATCGCCTCCGCTATGAATAAAACCAAATGGACAATAAATTGAAAGTCCGCCGCCGCGCTTAAATACATTGCCGCGCTTATTGTATACTACAGAATTCTGAACCTCCCACGATTAAAATCGCGGGGTTCTCGGGACTAGTAAATAATTTTACTTCATTACCGAGCTATCCCCGTAGTTCCTACGGTTTAGTGTGTTCGTACACTAGTACTTTTACTCCTCCGATGCTATACGAGCAGAAGTTGACACACCAACTTGATTCTTGCTAAAAAACCTGTCAGTCATTTCGGTTTTTATATTCGCAAGCTTCCCCTTTCTTCAGTATTTCTTTAGTTGCAAAAATATTTTAGCATAGTAGAAAAAATTTGTCTATATTGCGCCGCCTAACTCACGACTAAAGTCACGAGTGTGCGGCGGCGCGTTTATCAACTGCTTTAACAAGTTCGTTACTGACAGCTTTTAATTCTGGGAAAGTATCTCCTACATTGTCGGCGAAATTTTTTAAATCTACCATATCAGGAGTTTTGCCGCTAATTATTGAAAATCTGTCTGATACATTCGCCGCATTTTTAAACTTTGTGAAAGTATAAACAATATCTTCAGGATTTTTTTGAGCAACTTTTACAGTCTCTTCGTTAAAATTTGCATAAGCTGTTTTGAGTGCATCCATTTTCTGTTCTGAAAGGTCTATAACCGATTCTGTAAACACAATATTAGAATTTATTCCAAATTCTTTATCTGTAATTTTAGAATCTTCCCAAGTAGTATTACATATGACTTTGCCGAGTTCCTTACCATTCATTGAAGGATTTTTAGATAATTGATTGAGCAATCCGGTATAGTCAATACCAACTTTATTGTATGTCGATTCTTGAGAGGCAACCATGTAATTAGCTGCATCTTCGATGGCGAAAGCAGTTTCATAAACTGACATAATACAGGCATCAAAAGCAACGAGTTCAAAAGGTTTCTCTTCCGGATTTGTCCAACCGTTATTGATTTCACTAAAAGCATCTTTTAATTCTTTGAGGCTTATAATATTTCTGGTGTACTGATCTTCACAAACGCCCCTGATACCACCACCATGATTTTTTAAAATCAAAACTCTGCGAACATTGCCATCAGGATAAAGTTCTTGCTCAAGTTTTTGTCCTGCTTCAAGAAAACTTTTTAATCCTTCTTTAGATCCCATATCAGTTTCGGTATTGAGCTCACCGCTTATTGGTAATTGGTTTATAGCATTCCAGTTGCGATGATTTTTATCATAAACGTAACGTCCAATTTTTCCGGGACGTATCATCGTCCCCTCTCCAATAGGATCGCTTAAATGCCATTCACTAAAAAATGCATTGCCGTTGCCAAAAGCATTACTGCCATTTGTTCCTGTTTGAATTTTGGCGTTGAGATCGCGGAATTTTTCATGTCCCCAAATGTAAGTGCCGCCTGCTTGCATAAAAATTTTTACATTAGACGAAAGTGTAGCTTTTTCAACTTCTTTAATACAACGAGTAACATCACCGGGATTTCTGTCAGGTTCCGTAAGAATTATAGCGTTAGGATCATTAGATGTAAGATCCGTACCCAATCCCAATGAAATATTTGTAGTCTCAATATTTGTACCGCAGACGTACCAATAAATCAGCCACTTATCAGGCTTTGCTGCTTCTGCGTAGCTACCAAAAAACACTAAAAAAGCTGTCAAGGCAACCGCTAAACGTTTAAACATAAAAATTCATCTCCTTACTAAAATTTTTATATACTTTAAATTACCTCCAAAATTTAATTGTTAATTTTTTACCATCAATAATACCCTGAACCGCCACAAAAATAACATTGTCCAGAACCGCCACAGCGACTACAAGGAATATCATTTCCATCGTCATCAGTGTATCCACTGTAACCACTCCCGCCACAATCAGAGCAATAACCTGTACCGTTGCAATAATAGCAAGTGTTGTCGTCATCGTCGTCGTTATTCCAATTTCTTGCGTCAACTAAATTTGGAAAGACGATACCCATTGCCAAAATCATCAAAACGGCTAAAATTTTTTTCATTTTAATCAATCCTCCTCATCTTCTAAAAAATTCTGAAATTTTTAATTATTATAATTGTTTTTTTTGTCAATTTCGGCGAAAACTTTATTTTACCTGAAAATAAAAAAGCCGTCGCAACGACAACTTAGCATATTGTAAAAAAATAAAGCGGCAGGTTAAAAAACTTGCCGCCATTTTAGTTTTAATTTTCTTCAGTTTTATCATCAGAATTTTTCAAGCCGATAATTTCTTCAAACGGTACAATTTTTTCTTCGCCGTCCGGTTCGTTGTCAATGTATCGTAAGCCGCCTTCAGTTATAACTGCTTGATCTGCCTGCAGAGCCGTTGCCAAGTCTGCGCCTTTTTGATCGATTGACATAATACCGAAACTGCTTAAAAGTCTTTTAAGTACGGTTTTCTTTGCCATTGCGTCAAAATTGGTACTCCAGACCGAAGATTTTTTGCCGCTTTTCAAATCGTAGGCGTAACTTTGCGAATATTTTTGCGCGTGCGCTTGTATTTCCTCAACCGTCATGTACAAAGATTTTCTGAAACCGTTCAAAAGTTCCATATACGCCACGTAGCCAACAATTTTATCAGAAATTTTTTCGCCGCGTACTATTTCGCCCGTGATAAAATCAATTTCTTTAATTTGTCCCTCGAAAACTGCGCCGGAATTTAAAGTTGCATACAATCCCGAACGCATTGCAAGTTGTACTAAACCTCTCCCACTTAATCCGTCAATTTACCATTTCGACGGCGCGGACTATCTCTTCAACTTTCGTTGCCGTGCACTTGGAGGAGCAGCTCATTTTCTCCCCTACGCCGCTACATTCATCGCGGCTAGTCTCTACACTATTTTTTAATAGCACGGTATTACCACAAAATTGGCGGGTTTCACCGTTAGCCTTTCGACACCCTTGAGCAATAAGGTTCACACGGTTTTAATTGAGCAGTTTTGTTTACCCAATTTGAAATTGCGCTTGATTTTTGTATGGCACAATGTACGCAAAGCCCAGCGAAGGATTTATTGGCAACTTCAACGCCGCCGCAATTCCTGCCGCGCTTAAAATTGAATTTGACGAACAATCTTGCAACTTTGAATTACTGCGTACAATCGTTAAAATTGACGATATGAAACTTGCTGACGAATTGTCCAACAATTCATCAAAACGATTTTTCACGCCCGCAGAATTTAAAATTTGTTGCAAGTTCGCTGATACATCTGAACTTTTCATTTTTATCGACTCCTTTCAATTTAAAAATCTATTGGAATAATCCCGCGCTCAAATTCAGCCAATATAATATTTTTGTAAAAATTGCAAGCCTCCTTTGGAATTGGGCGCGTTAGCGTAGCATTTAAAACTTGTATAAAACTGTATGGCAAAATTGCGCGTTCGTAATGTTCAATGGCTTTTTCGTCCGTCGTATTGAAATAAGTTTGCAAAAAAGTTTTCCACATAGCATCAGGCATAATTTTGGGTCCCATTGGATTTTCTACGCCGTGTCTTTGAGCACTTCTTTTTCTTATCACGTACATAAAATAAAGCCACGATAAATCAAAAACGGGATGTCCGCTTGAAATTTCGCCCATATCAATCATAATCATTTGCCCGTTTTGCAAAAGAATATTCGTAAGATTTAAATCCCCGTGAGAAAAATTTTTGCAATTCGGTACAGCCTCCAAAAATTGGCGAACAATTTTTAAATCGTCCGCGCTGTAAAATTCAACTTTTTCAGCCATAGAAATTTGCCGCTGCCTTGCGTCTTCAAAATCAGTTTCAATGGCGTGTTGTTCCTTGATAAATTCGGCTAACCTGCGCGAATAATTTTCAATGTTTTCAGCGTCATCAAGCAAAACTTTTTCGAGCGTGTCAGCGTTAATCATTTCGTAAACAATGCCGAAATTTTCGCCGACTTTAACAACGTCGTAAGAAATAGCCGTGTCAATTCCTTCAACAAACGCGGCTTGACTGTTGGCGCGTTCCCTTGCAACGTCTTCAAAACTCCATTTAGAATTGTAGACTTTCAAAATATTTTCGTCGTCCAGTTTGTAAACAGTGCCGGAAGTGCCGCGCCCCAATTCAATTAAATTATCTGCAGAAATTTTCCGCAACGCCTTTTGAATGTTCAAAATTTTGGTAAAGCCGCTTGTATCGAAAACTTCATAGACTTCACGGCTTGCCTCAACAAGTTGCAGATTATTTTTCTTAAGCTTGCCGAGTTTCAGCATTGCACGAAGTCCCGAACTTGAAATGTATTTGAGTTTTTCCAGATTCAGAATAAATTTTTCAGCCGGAAATTTTTTGGCAAGCTCCAAAAGTTCCGCGCCTATTTCATCAGCGTTGTTAGTGTCAATTTTACCTTCAAGATTTACCGTCAAAATATTTTCGCTAAGTTTATATTGCATAAAATTCCCCCTCCTTAAATTTGTTTAAAAATTAGGCGGTATTGAATAATTCACAACTTGCTAAAATTTTTCAAAGATTTTATTTTAAATTTACTTTTCTTTTTCCGAAGCAAAAAAGAAAAGTAACAAAAGAAAAGTGCTTTTTTAACCGGTTATGATTGCATCCTGCAATCAACAACCGGCGGCGCACGTCCGTGTGCGCCGTGTTTCCCTTGCGCTTAAAGTTATTATTCAACACGACTTAGCCCCTAAAATCGCCGCCGCATTTAAAATGGCTATTGCCGCGTGTTCAAATGTCAAGCCTCCTTGTAAAAAAACTGTGTACGGTTCTCTAATTGGAGCATCTGCGCTTAATTCAATCGACGCGCCTTGTACAAACGTTCCTGCCGCCATTATAACTTTGTCTTCGTATCCGGGCATATCCCACGCTTCCGGCGTTGCAAATGAATCTACAGGCGAAAAATTTTGTATCGTTCGGCAAAACGCTATCAATTTTTCTTCAGATTTTAATTCTATCGCTTGAATAATATCACTGCGCGTATCGTTTGGCAACGGGCGCGTATTGTAGCCTAAATTTGAAAAAATTCCTGCCGCAAATATCGCCGCTTTAATCGCTTGCGCCGTGACGTGCGGAGCTAAAAATAATCCTTGATATAAAAGGCGCGGCGTTCCCAAACTTGCGCCCAATTCATTGCCCATACCCGGCGCAGTTAATCTGTATGAGGACAATTCGACTAAATCATTTTTGCCGACGATATAACCGCCGGTAGGTGCAAGCCCGCCGCCAATATTTTTTATCAAACTGCCCGCGCAAATATCCGCGCCAACTTCTATTGGTTCAGCAGTTTCTACAAATTCGCCGTAACAATTATCAATGAAAGTTACGCAGTTTGGATTAACGCTTTTAATCGTCGCGCAGATTTTTTCAATGTCAGAAATATTTAAAGGATCGCGCAAGCTGTAACCTCTCGAACGCTGAATTAAAGCAATTTTAGTTTTCGCCGTTACAGAATTTTTCACGGCGTTTAAATCGACTTTGCCATTTCTTAAAGCAACTTCCTTGTAGTTTACGCCAAATTCTTTCAAACTGCCTCGCGCAGGATTTTTCCAGCCAATAACCGTTTGCATCGTGTCATACGGTTCGCCCGTCACAGAAATTAACTCGTCATTTGGGCGCAAAATCCCAAATAAAACCGTTGCAAGTGCATGAGTACCGCTAACAAATTGAGTACGTACAAGCGCAGATTCAGCCTTGAAAATCTTTGCAAAAAGTTCGTCCAATTTTTCTCTGCCAATATCGCCGTAAGCATAGCCGGTTGAAGTTTTAAAATGTGCGTCTGAAATTTTCAACTCCCGCATTGCATTTAAAACTTTCAGAGTATTAATTTCAGAAATTTCATCGACGCGACTAAAATTTTCTGCCACTTCATTTAAAATTTTCCTCTTCAACTTCAAAAATTTTTCACTTATCAATTTTTCAACTCCTCTAAAATTTCAATTAAACAGTTTAACAACTTAATTTTTTGCAGTCAATTAACAAATTTGCTCAAAAAGTTTCATTTTTCCCTGAAATTCGGTATAACATTTTTGTAAAAATATTTAACTTGATACTTGAAATTGTCGAATTAATAATATAAAATACTTGCAATTAGTCAAGGAATTTTTTTCAAGGAAGGGTGATTTTAAATGGCGACTAATATTAACGGTATGTTGAACTCGGCGAACAAATACGGCTATTTGTTCAATAATTCCGCGTCTCAACGTCAAAATTCTATCAATTCTCTTTGGAGCAATTACGGCAACTTTCAAAACAACGCCTCAAGTGCTCTTGGTTCTTTAACCGAACTTAAACAAAACGCCGCCGCCGTCGTTGACAGCTACAACGAGGCGAAAGACACTTTCTACACCGAATTTGACAGCAATATGAGTGCACTCAAAAAATCTGCGTCCGCACTCAAAAATTTTGATTTTAGTAATGTTGGCGACGATCCAATTACCAAAAAGGCTGTGCTGGACAAAGACGGCAACGAAGTCAAAGACAAAGACGGCAAAACCGTTACCGAAACCACTTACAGTAAAGGTATGCAAAGTGCGCTTGATACTGTAAAAAATTTGGTAAATGATTACAACGATTCTTTGAAATTCCTCAAAGACAATTCGGCAGTTTCCGGACGCGTCGAAAGAATGGCGTCAAATTTCGGTGATACTACTTATCGTTCTTCGCTTTATGAACAAGTTGGAATTTCCGTCGGCAAAGATGGCACTTTGACAATCGACGAAGAAAAATTAGCGAATACTATTGCTGAAAATCCCGATAAAGTTTCAAGAATTTTGGGCAAAGACGGACTTGCTGATAAAGCAATTCAGCACGTTGACACCGCTAACGGACAGCGTAACAATCTTTTCCCCAGTGCAAAATCTATGCTCGGCAACCAACTTGACGCCGTTGCACTTTACACCGGCAAATCTATGATTAACATGACGAATATTTCTAACATTGGCAACTTGATTAATATGATGTTTTAAAATTTCTTCACCTGAAAATTTTTGGCTCGTCGAAAGGCGGGCTTTTTTAGTTTGAAAAACAACGCGGCTTGATACCTGCGCGAAATTTTGTTATTATAATGCAACTACTTTCTAAGGAGAGGATTTTTTGTTAAAAGTAAGTGTAATTGGTGCGACCGGCTACGCGGGCGCAGAATTGCTTTCAATTTTGCAACGCCATCCCCAAGTTGAAGTTGCTCATATAACTTCAGAAAGTCACACCGGCAAAAATATTTCTGAACTTTACCCGCACTTGAACGGGATTTATAATTTGACGCTGGAAGGTCTTTCCGATATTCAGGAAATTGGAATGGACAGCGATTTTATTTTTATTGCACTGCCGCACGGACACGCAATGGACGTTGGCAAAATGCTTGAAGTTTTCCCCGTGCGAATAATCGACTTGGGCGCAGATTATCGCTTTGATAATACTGAAATTTATGAACAGTGGTACGGCGTCAAGCATACGCACAAAAACGCGCCGCGCGTTTACGGCTTAGCCGAAATTTACCGCGAAGATATTCGCACGGCAAAAATAATTGGTAACGCCGGCTGCTTTACTACCGCCTCAATTTTGGCACTTGCGCCGCTTGTACGTCATCATTTGATTGAGACAGATTCAATTATAATTGACGCGGCGTCAGGAGTTTCAGGCGCGGGCAGGAGTCCTAAACTCGGCAACCATTTTCCCGAACTCTACGACAATTTTAAAGCGTACAACGTGGCTCATCATCGCCATACGCCGGAAATTGAACAGGTACTTGAAAATTTAGGCGGCGAAAAAATTATTTTGAACTTTACGCCGCATCTTGTACCAATGTCACGCGGAATTTTGGCTACTTGTTACGCAAAACTTAAAGAAAGTTGTACCGCCGCCACGATTGACGCTGCATTTCAAAAAATGTACGGCAATGAAAAATTTATTAGACTTTTGGGACGCGACGCCTACCCTGAAACTAAATATGTACGCGGCTCAAATTATTGTGATATTGCGTGGCACATTGACGAACGCACGGGCAGAGTAATTGTACTTTCTGCGATTGATAATTTGGTAAAAGGCGCGGCGGGGCAAGCCGTCCAAAATTTGAATATTGCGGCGGGCTTTGAAGAATCAACCGCGCTTGATATTGTTCCTTTATATCCATAAAAAGAAGGTGGCGTTTTGCAAAATATTGAAGAATTGGCAAATAAATTTCACGGCAAAAGAATTTTGGTAATTGGGGATTTAATAGCTGATGTTTATTTGAATGGACGAATAGCGAGAATATCCCGTGAAGCTCCAGTATTGGTGTTGGAAGAAATTGGCAAAACGGTTGTAGCGGGCGGCGCGGCAAATGTTGTAGCGAATTTAGCAGAAATGGGCGGCGACGTTTACGCAGTTGGAATGGTCGGCGATGATTTTTACGGCGAAGAATTGAAAAATATTCTGAAACGCCACAAAATCCATATTGAAGGAATTGTAACTGATAAAACCCGTCCAACTATTTCAAAAACGCGCGTAATTGCGGGCGGACGCGCAACCGTAGATCAACAAGTTGTACGAATTGACAGAGAAGACAAAGACCCGCTGTCAAAGAAAGTTGAGGCGGCGTTAATCGCAAAACTTGATAAAATTTTGCCAAATATTGACGGAATTGTTTTGAGTGATTACGGCTCCAGTACAATTACTAAGTCGATTAAAACACTTGTCATTAATCACGCGGGCAAAAATAAAATTCCAAATATCGTTGATTCACGGTACAATATTGGCGATTATGAGGGCGTCGGCTTTGTCAAGCAAAACGACGAGGAACTAGCCGCCGCCGTTGAAATTCCTGTAACAAACATGACTTCGTTAATCAGCGCGGGAAGTGAACTTTTGAAGAAATTAAATGCTAACGGCATTTTAATAACGCGCGGCGAAGCCGGAATGAGTTTATTTGAACGTGGCGGCGCGGTTCATCATATTCCCGTTAGTAATGTCAGCGAAGTTTACGACGTGTCAGGCGCGGGCGATACTTGCGTTGCAACTTTTATTTTGGGTTTGACTGCGAATTTTCCGCCGGTTATGGCTGCGCGAATTGCAAATTACGCGTCCGGTATTGCAGTTAGAAAACTCGGTACAAGCACGGTTAATATCAAGGAATTGATTAGCGTTTTGGACAAAGTGCAATTTGTCAACAAAGGTTATTAAAATGTTAGCGGTTGACGCCGCTTTTTTTTATTGCAGGAAAAACTTTACACTGACAGAATATGTAATTGTCGTTTAAATGTTGCTT
>ERZ842401.1499-NODE-1499-length-33274-cov-6.787170_pt1 | contig 33274 bp, 19 predicted proteins | sample MGYA00521270_ERZ842401 | MGnify/ENA primary metagenome ERZ842401 (study PRJEB31892, sample SAMEA3878208) | bioreactor metagenome | biome: Moose rumen | place: Sweden | collected 2011-10 | study: EMG produced TPA metagenomics assembly of the PRJEB12797 data set...
GGACGCTGGATGCTCTGCGGGGGGCGATGGAGAAGCAGCGTGGAATGCAGCAGGCTGGCATGACGGCTGAAGGAGGCGAAGCTCCGGAAGGGGAACCGGGTGCTGCAGAGGTGGCGGATGGTCAGGATGCTGCCGGCACTGATCAGCGCATGGACGCACAAGGCGGAACCGACCGCCAGGGCAACCCGCTCAACAGCGACGGTACGCTCTACGTGGAGGAAGTAGGATCAGTCGATGACATAACCGACCAGGACTTCGAGGCTCCTACGCGGAACATATCTCTGCCTGGCGTGCCTCAAAATGTGAGAAGCGCTATCGGAGCGGGCAACAAGCCGATCATCATCAAGAGGAATATATTCGAGAGAAACGGCATTGCTCATTCAGAACTCACTCCTGAACAGAGCAGGGATATACTTCGAGCAGCCTTATACAACACAAATCTGTATGGGCAGAACAAACCAATATCCCAGCCACACAGATGGGTTGTCATCAACACGAAAGACCCGGAAGGTAAAAACCGCTTAGTGCTGCTGGAAATAAACGAGAACAACGATAATGTTGAGATTGTGCATTGGCACTATATACGTGACAATGCTCTTGAAACATTAAAAAGACAAGCCGAACGTGAGGGCGGCCATATCCTCATGCTGCCTTCCCATGGGGAAGAGGCTGGTGGCCTTTCCAGCCGTACGGCCGACTTGTCTTCCGAGGGCAAAGATAGTGAAATCCTTCCGACCGACCAAACAAATCACGACATTTCTGCTCCCGACATACGCTTCTCGCTGGCAGAGGACCTGCCGCTCAACCGTGGCTACATCAGGCGCGACGACGGAACGGCAATATCCATTAATGGTAAGAACGCCGAAGCGGAAGGCAAGTATACCGAAGGACGGTTCAGAAACGTCTACAAGGTGTCGAGAAAGGCTTTCCAGCCACTCGCCGACCTCGGCATCGTCACATCGGACGAATGGCATCACACGGGAAGGAACTTCAGCAAAAAGGATTTCTACGAATGGGGCGACCATGATGAACGCGACTACGACGAAGGAAACGTCGAGGAAGGCTCAATGGCCGACATCTACAGGAAGAACAAGAAGGAAATTGACCGACTCGTCGACCTCTACCTGCAAAGCACATGGCAGCACCGCAAGCACCGCCAGTACATGCCGGTGCCGACATTCGAATACTTCAAGCAGGAGCAGACAAGAAACGACTACTCGCTCCTCACGCCCGAAGAGAAAAAGGCGTGGGACGAAGAGCACCGTCTGATCAGCCAGGCTGGAAGCGACATCGGAAGCGCGTACCAGCGCAGGATCATGCACGAGCAGGTCGACGAGAAATACCGCCAGCTCATGAGCCGGAGAGCCGACGAGAACGCGCTCCGGCAAGCCTATCAGGAACAATACACCGAAGCCATAGCCCACAACCAAAGTCTGGACGAATACAACCGCAGCGTTGACGAATACAACGCGTCGACCAACGGAAAGGAAGCGGCGCTCGCACAAATAGCCGCCATCTTCGGAATGACGGAACAGCAGGCGGCCGAACAAGTCGGCAGGGCAAGATCCGCCGCAGAGCGGCAGCAGGCGCAAAGCATAAGGGAGAACATATCGAAAGAAATCTCAGAGCTGCAGGCAAAGGCAGCCGAACGGCAGAACGAATACCTCGAGCGGCTCATCAAAGAAGGGCGGGCGGAAAGGTTCACCCGGCTGAAAGAAAACGAGATACCGGAGAACTCCGTCGTCACCCGACGCGAAATGAACGGACGCTACGGATGGTTCCCCGCAAGCAGCAGCTACACATTGAAAGTATACAGCAGCGGTGTCAGATTCAAGGACGCAAGGACGAAAAGCCTCTATGAGCGTCAGGCACACCATTACGACAACGAGATTGAAGCCAAGAGGGCGCAGTTCGAACAGACCTACCGCAACTCCACAGGCTTCATCGACCTGGCCGGAAGAAGCGGCGGAGAGGGCGGAGGACGCTACGACGCCGAGGGCGGCAACGGGAATGCGGCGGGGGACCCGAGCATGATGGAAGTGAAATTCTCCGACGGAAGCCGGGCCAGCGTTATGTCCATTAAACCTGGACAGAGCGCGCCTTCAGCAGAGTTGACAGTCGAAATCAAGGCGATGAGCAACAAGCAGCTGCTCGACAACGCGCTCGAACAGACAAACAGACCATACGGCACCAGGCGCCCAGACACTGACCCGTATCTCGAGGAATACGACCGTCGGCCGGAAAACCGGAGCGACTACGACCAGGAAGCCGAACATCTGAACGCCATGATTGAACGCGGGGAGATCACGCTCGAGGACGCCTACGAGATCTACGGAAACACAGCCAAGCTGTGGCAGGCCGGAGGCTACCGCAACTCGCTGCGCTCAAAGCTGCGTGCACAGCTCGAAGTGCTCGAGAACTTCATAGAGGAGAAAGAGAATGACATGCTCGACTGGAGATGGACTGAAACGGATATTAGATGCGGCGAACTCCAGCTCGATAAAGCATGGATGCTCAGGGACGACCTGCAAAAGCAGCTCAACACCGGATTCGTCGGGGAAGCGGAGAGCTCAGAATTGCAGAGCAGACTCGACTTGGTTGAGAACTACATAGAGGTTAAGGAGCAGGAAGCAAGAGCCAACGGGCCTCTGTTCGAGCTGTATGAAGCCGAATACGAACTCTCGAAGCTGGAAAAGGAATACGACGGGAAAATCGGCAGGGCCGACTATCCGGAATACGAGAGGCTCATGGAGGAATATGCCGTGAAAGCCAGGGCGATTGAAGAGAGGATAAAATCCCTCAGAATGCAGGTCAAGTTGCAGGCGGACGGGAACGTTGACGCTCCTGCAAGCCACGTCGTAGGGATGGACGGCAGACCTGCCGACATCGGACCGACGCGGTCGACTGAAACTGCCGGCGGCAATGGCCAGCAGTCGGGACAACTCGATGAGCTCGCACATCAGCACCGTCAGCAGAAGCAGCAGGTGCACGCGCTCGGCAATCCGCTCGAGAGCATCAGGCTGAGGACGCTCGGCGAGGGGGAGTCAAGCCTCGTGGAACGCCGCTACACGGAAAACGGGTTCTTCAACTTCACCTCCAGAACCGAACGGGTGGAGAGCGTGGACGACGTGGCATACATCTTTAAGCAGCTCGAGAACGCGGCGGTGGAAAACTGCTTCGTCGTGTTGGTGAAAGACGGAATGCCGACCGTGGTGCATGTGGGCATGGGAGGCTACACCGGCACAATGGCGGCAATGGGAACCGCACTCGCGGCGGCGGCAGAGATACACCCTGACAAGGTGTGGCTCGTGCACAACCACCCGTCGGGGAAGCTCAAGGCAAGCAGGGTTGATGCCTCGCTCCTGAAATCCATGCACGAGATGTTCGGCAAGGCGGCACAGCCGGGAATCATCATCGACACAGTGAGCGGGGAATATGCCATATTCGACGTGCAGGACGCAGTCACTACACGCATGATGCCGGACGTGCCGGCTGAGGGCGAGGTGCCGGTGAAGGTATACACCTTCTCGCAGCAGGTGTTCAGCCCCGACTACGACCCCAAGTCGCAGCCGCTGATCGACTCGCAGTCGGTAGCGGCGTTTGTCTCGTCGCACCGTCTTGGAGAGCGCGACAAGATCAGCCTGCTCATACTCAACAACCAGGGGCTAATAACCGGAAATATCTTCCTGCCGGTCAGCTCGCTCACCGACATTACGCCGGAAATCGTCGAAAGGGCGGCGGCCGACACGCATCTGATGGGAGGAACAAACGTAATCATCTACGGACGTTACGACCTCAACTCCCTCTCTTCGCACGCAGTCACGAAGAAGATAGCACAGGCGTTCTATAAAAAGGAAATAAAGGTGCTCGACGTCATGAGCGTCAACCGGCAGTCGGCACAATACATGGGATATGTGAGCGAACCGGAACGGCAGCGCATGTCTGCAGGTGAGCAGGCGGGGGGGAACGGAATCACTGAAGGAATATACAATGAAGGCCTCGACATAGAATACACAGACAGAAACGGCACAAGAAAAACCATGCGCCTGCACACTCCGGCGTCGGAAGTGGAGGGCATTACACCGACAAAAATCGAACAGACTAACCTTACTCGTGAGGAGCTGCGCCATATGTACAAGTCGCTTAATCCGGAAACCAACGACAACACCGGCGAGACTGTCGTATTCTACAACAGCGCATTCGGAAAGAACCACCGTGAGAACGGATTGTTTGAAAAGATCATTCCGCAGATAAGAGATTTGTTCAAGCAGTCGAAACTCATCTATTCTGAACCGGAAAATTTAGGGGGTCAAGAGAGGCCAGATGGAACGATACATAAAGAGCACCGCAACGTAATAGGCTATGGGAATTATCTCAACAAGGTTGATATTGACGGAAAGGAATATTACGTGCGCTTCACCGTACAGAGAAGAAAAGGGGAAAGCGGACTGCACTCCTCATTCGTTAGCAATGTGGAATTATACAATAATCCCGCCGCAGTTGCTTACGATCCGTCACATGGTCGGGGTAGGTTGGACTACGACAGGATTACCGACGCAAAGTTAAGACTTTACTTTGAAAAAAGCAAAGAAAACGAACAAAAACTTTTAGGGGTCGATCAGGAAAACTCTGACATTTCTGCTCCGGATATACGCCATTCGCTGGCTGAGGACAACATCCGCTTCGCACTCGCCGACGACGAAACACCGTCCGAAAATCCGGAATCCCCGGAAAACCCGGAAAGCCCTTCGCGCACTTCCGACGGCGGTGAGGATCGTCCGGCTGCTGGCTCTGACGGTTCCGACGGCGGTTCGGGCGGGGGCGAGAGAGCGGGCGGGCCGCGCTTTTTGAACAATATCCTGGAGACTGTACGCCAGAACGTGGAGCGTGCGCGCCAGGCAAGAGAGCAGGCTCAGAGGGCAAGACAGGCACAGAGGGGCAAGCGCGACCAGGCTGTGCGCGACATGTTCGGACGGGGCGGCATCATGAACGACGAGTCGATTCCGCCTGCAGCAAGGCAGCACTTGGCGGCTGACATCGTGAGAGGTCTGGGCGACATCAGGGATGTGCTCAAATCCAACACCATGCAGACTGAGGAGAAGGTGAAGGCTATTACCGAGACTCTGATTCCGCTGATGGGCGGCATGTCGGGCGTGAGGCGTTATGATGCAGAGAGGATTCTCAGGGGCATCAACCGCTCGATGGACAGACGGGACGTGGAGCGTGAGGTGTGGAAGGCAGTCGACATCGTGCTCAAGCAATACGAGCGTGATGCAGACGCAAGAATAAGCAAACTGCTGGGCACGAAGGCTACACGGCTCGACCCGAACAAGCATGTGCTGAAACAAGGAAGCGTGGATATCCATGCGCAGCGCTCGCTGAAGGAACTGAACGGGATTATAGACGGCAAGACGCAGCTTAATCCTGAGGACCTCGCCGACATGGAGCGCAGATACCTCGACGTGATTGACGATCCGAATGCAAATGAGGTGGCCAAGGCCGATGCCGAGGACCGGCTTGCAGGCGTGCGTCTGGCTCAGCAATACAGGCAGATGGTGGTGGAAGGCGAGAATACGATAAAGGAACTGGAGCAGGAACGCCGGAAAGCCGAGGAGGAGATCTATGACTTCGAGACTGTGGACATCGTGGACGGCGAGGGCAATGTGGTGAAGGACCGTGACGGCAATGTGCGCACGACGGAGAAACGGACACTGAAGGCTGAATTCAAGGGCAGTCTGGACGATGCGCACAGGAACAAGCTGAACAGCGTGAGACAGCGTATCGAGAGCATCGACGAGGCTATCAGGGAGCAGCGCATCAGCAACATACGCCAGGCTCATGCCTGGGCAGACGAACTCGGCTCACTCGTGGGCGAGGGACGCGAGAGGGCGAAGAGTTGGAACGAACAGGTGAAGCAGAGGCGCGACGACATCATGCATGACGCCAACCGCGACTTGCAGGGAATCGACGACGACATCAACGCAAAGCCCGTGCGCCCTCGCAGAAGCAGGATGGCGAACACGGTGCAGTTCCTCTTCAGCCCGTTCCGCACGTTCGACAGCTACCTGCTCCACTTCGGAAGGAAGGCTCCGGGAGGAGAGGGCTATCTCTATGACCGCTTCATGCGTAACGGCGTGATGGAGGCTGAGGAGAAGGAATGGCTGGAGAAGAAGAGCGATGCCGAGATCCTCGACGCCAAGGTGAAGGAGCTCTTCGGCGTGAAGCATTTCAGCGACATGGGCGACGCGTTGAAGGAGCTTGACAGGCGCGCGCTGAGACGGCATGGCGGCGAAGGCATCGTGCTGGAGATGACTGATGAAGAGGGCAACGTGACCGTAAGACCTGTGTCGAGCGGAGAGGCACTCAGTATCTACGCGTGGAACCAGCAAGCCGACGGACGCATGAAGCTTCGCCACATGGGAATCACGGACGAGGCGGTGCAGGCAATGACCGAAATGCTCGACCCGAGGCTGATTGAATTCGCCGACTGGGTGATCAACGACTTCCTGCCTGGCAAGCGCGACAAGTATAACGAGACTTACCGGAAGATTTACGGGGCCGACATGGACTTCGTGGAGCATTACTTCCCTCTGAAGATCAATTCGCTCGCTATCAGCAAGGAGATGGACCTGGCGCAGTTCCGCAGCGACGGAGGCATGAGCAACGACCCCGGAGCAATCAAGCAGCGCACGCGCAACGTGAGTCCGCTCGACTTGCAGGCTAACTTCTTCGACCTGCTCGACAACCACCTGAAGGACATGAACCACTTCTACGCTTTCGGCGAGGTGATGAACGACTTGAAGACTTTGCTCGGCTACAAGCGTTTCAGGGCGCAGGTGAACAACATGAACCCTTCAGCGCTCGGAACAGGACAGATAGCCGGACGCAGCACCATGTGGGACAACTTCGTGAAGGCGTGCGAGATTGCCGTCGGGACATATAAGCCGGAAGGAGGGGCTGGCAGCCGATTCTACAACGCATTGGCGAAGAACGTGACCGGTGCGAAGATTGCATACCGCGTCTACACCGCTTTCAAGCAGTTTACGAGTTATCCGGCATTCTGGAACGCCGCCAACGCCTGGTATCTCATTAAAGACTACTTCAACCCTATGGGCTCGATAAAATGGGCGATGAAGAACCTGCCGCTGATGGAGAAACGTTGGAAAGAGCGCAAGATGGGAGATATCCGCCTGTACGAGAACGAATACGACATGGACTACATGCGTGCCGACTGGTATCAGAAACTCCAGAGAATTTTAATAACAATCAAACAAATTAGCATAATTAAGTGATTTTTTGTAAATTTGCATATTATTAAGAATTTATATCATTAATCCTAAAAATGCTAGGGACTATTGTTATTACAACTTGTATTGTAATTAGTTCAACTGTAGGTTGGAGATTAAACAAAAAAACTTCATCAAAATATCAAGATAATCTTTACATAGCACTTAGTATTTGTTCTATTAGCTTTGAGCATATGACAGAATTACAAATAGTTGGGGCATACTAATAATTGCATCAGATATTAGCATAAAAGGAATAAAAGATTGCAAAAAAATAAAACTTGGTTCCATCATTGCTTCTACCAATCATTTTTCTTAATTAATAAAAATATTATTTTGATTTGAGAATAATTTAAATATAAACAACACATAATTGTTATGGACGACATAATATCTAGCATTGAAAATTCCCTACAGGACTTCAGCTCTTTTATATGGGGTTACCCTATGGTTATTCTTCTTCTTGGGACTCACATATATTTAACTTTAAAATTGAAATTTCCACAGCGAAAATTATTTACCGCAATTAAATTATCTTTGTCAAAAGAAGATAATCAAAATGGTGATGTCAGTCCATTCGCAGCTTTAGCAACAGCACTTGCTGCTACAATTGGCACAGGTAACATAGTTGGTGTAGCCACAGCTATATCACTTGGCGGTCCAGGAGCTGTGTTATGGTGCTGGCTTACTGGTATATTCGGAATGTCAACTAAATATGCAGAGAGCTATGTTGGAATAAAATACCGTATAAAGACAGAAGACGGCAAAATGTTAGGCGGTCCCATGTATGCTTTAGAGAAAGGCCTGAAGATAAAATGGTTAGGAATAACTTTCGCAATACTTACAGCAATAGCTGCATTTGGTATTGGGAACAGCGTTCAAGCAAATGCCATTAGTGAAAATATATGTGAGCTTATATCATTGGATCCCTCAATTACTAAAATTATAGTTGGCTTATTATTAGCATGTCTGGTAGCCACTGTAATCATTGGTGGTGTAAAAAGCATATCTAAAATCTGCACACGTTTAGTTCCATTCATGGCATTATTCTATATATTAGGATGTATATATATTCTTATCATGAATTATGATACTATTATCCCTTCAATTCAATGGATTTGTAAAGATGCATTTACAGGAGAAGCTATGGGTGGAGGTGCAGCAGGAGGAGGAATAATGTTAGTAGCACGATACGGAATCGCAAGAGGCTTATTTTCCAACGAAGCAGGAATGGGTTCTGAACCAATAGTGGCTGCTGCAGCCCAAACGAGAAACCCGGCACGACAAGCTTTAGTATCATCCTCAGGAGTTTTCTGGGACACAGTTGTTATTTGTGCTATGACCGGTTTGGTAATTGTGACAACACTAATAAAAAGTCCAGAGCTGGTAAACCATAGTGGTTTGCTAACCAAAAAAGTATTCGAATCAATCCCGGTTATAGGCATGCCATTGTTATCTTTCGGCATGCTGACATTTGCTTTTTCCACAATTCTCGGATGGTGTTATTATGGCGAGCGCTCTATGGAATACATAGCAGGGAAAAAAAGTATTAAATATTATCGCATAGCGTGGATTGTATTTGTATTTGCCGGATGTATCATGAGTTTGAATTTTGTATGGAGTTTTGCAGAAATAATGAATGCTTTTATGGCAATTCCAAACTTAATAGCAGTATTGTTCTTATCAAACCTGATAGCACGTGAGACAGATTATTACGTGTGGAAGAAAAATCTTCATAAGCACCATGAAGATTCAATGAAATAACCATTCACGCCAATAATTCAGTGCATCCCCTTAACCAACCTTAAAGGTTGCGATACCTATCCCAATCTTTCCTAATATAATTAACATAATTATACGTTTCACCGCCCCTAAAATAACCATTTTTCACAACCGGATCATTAAAATAATCGGGATTAGACATATATAGAACAAACTCATCAACATTGTTTTTCCAAATATTAGGGTCCTTCCCTCTTTTTTTTGCCAACAACCTTGCATCATCAATATGCCCTGCCCCTGCATTATATGCAGCAAGCGCAAAATTAATTCTTTCATCAAGGCTTGGTACAGAAGTGTAATGGGCAAGCAGATGCCCAAGTACTTTTGCCGCTCCTCTTACATTCTGCTCAGGATCGTATGGATTATTAACACCATATAAGCGTGCAGTAGATGGCATAAGCTGCATTAACCCGATAGCTCCCATATATGAAACAGCATTGGGGTTAAAAGAAGATTCATTATATGCAATAGCAGCCAAAAGTCTCCAGTCAAGTCCACAAGTGGGTGCATATCTTTTGAACAATTCATCATAATATGAAATGAGCCCCATAGAGTAACTGGGACGGTGAGTAGTAGTGTATTGACTAGAATTGTTATTCGAATTATATGATGATCTATGATTTGAATTACCGGGATAATCATCGAAGTAAGGTATTTCGGGAAAGAACTCATCGCTAACATATGTTGTATAATGCCTATTATCATTTACTTTTGGAATTTTAGGCTGTGACATAGTCAACATTTTCTTTTTATCATGCCCCCTCAGCCAATCTTCAACATTTTTAGCCAGATTTTCAGATGATTGCCTTACCGCCCAAGCTACTGTACAATGAGGTTTTATAGACTTATCATTTTCGATTATGGCCAATGTGTCAAGAAATTCATTCATAATATTTCCGCCACAATAGACAATATCTTTATGAGTAGAATCTACCGGTAATGATGCTGCAATAATATCGCCCTCCCCGTGCTCCAGGCGCATGATCAACTCTTTTTTTGTTTTACACACGTTCACTCGGGCTTTAACACCAATATGTTTTGCGAATTCTTGGGCCAAGAGAAAATGATTCCCAAATTCTTCACCTCTAAATTCAAAATAGCTGTCAGGCCCATAAAGAGTTAAGACTATTAATTCTCCAGAGTTCTGAATATCTTGTAAATCCCAAACTATTTCTGGATCTTCATTTTCAGTGGAAAAAACGCCCTTTACAGATGGCTTGTAATCCTCAACACATGAATTGAAAAATAAGAGTGTGATGAATAGAAATAATTCTGGTATAAAGAGTTTCATAAAAATTATAGATACAAAAGATAATATATTAAGTGTCAAGAATTAAATAAAATTCCCTAAAAAACAAATCAGTCATCTAAACAAAAAGACAAAATATAATATACGTCATAAGAATAATTAAATGCAAAATTACAAGATTTTTAAATACAAAATGAAAAAAACATAAAACAATTTTTCAATAAAGAAAAATTATATGTAAATTTGCCTAAACATCAATAAACATAATAATTAATAAAATTAAATATATTAAAATGAAAGAACGTATATTAGTAACAGGTGGGACGGGATTCATCGGTTCCCACACGACTGTAGAGCTTATTGAAGCCGGTTATGATGTAGTGATAGTTGATAATTTATCAAATTCAAGTATTTCAGTAGTTGACGGCATAGAAAAGATAACAAACATACGTCCAGCATTTGAAAAAGTAGATTGTTGCGACATAAAAGCTCTAGAAGACGTATTCAAAAAATATGAGGGCATCAAAGGAATCATACACTTTGCGGCAAGCAAAGCAGTAGGGGAATCAGTAGAAAAGCCATTGTTATACTATCGAAACAACATTAATTCATTAGTAAATCTTCTTGAGTTAATGCCCAAATACACAACAAAGGGAATTATTTTCTCCTCTTCCTGTACAGTCTATGGTCAGCCAAGTGAAGAAAACCTTCCTGTAACAGAATCCGCACCAATCCAGAAGGCCTTATCTCCATATGGAAATACCAAACAGATAAATGAAGAAATAATACAAGACTATATTCATAGCGGTGCTCCTATAAAATCAATTATATTGAGATATTTTAACCCAATAGGCGCTCATCCAAGTGCATATATAGGCGAATTACCCAATGGAGTACCAATGAATTTGATACCATTTGTCACTCAAACAGCTATTGGTATACGTAAACAGTTAAAAATTTTTGGCAACGATTATGGTACGCCCGATGGAACATGTATAAGAGATTATATTTATGTAGTTGACTTAGCCAAGGCACACGTGAAAGCTATGTCCAGGATTTTAGAAGACTCAGATACAGATTCTGTTGAGATATTCAATATTGGTACAGGACATGGATTAAGTACATTGGAAGTTGTTGAAGGATTCGAAAAAGCAACCGGGGTAAAATTAAATTGGGAATTTGCCCCACGTCGTGAGGGAGACATTGAAAAAGTATGGGGCAATGTAGACAAGGCCAACAAGATATTAGGTTGGAAAGCAGAGGCTAACATGGAAGACGTTCTTCGTTCTGCATGGAAATGGCAAAAAAAATTACGCGAAGAAGGTATTCAATAATATTTACAAATTAAAAAGCAATAAAGCGGAGGTCCACTTATAAAATTCAAGTGCCTCCGCTTTTATTATATTGACATAAACCAATTAAAGCATGTCAAAAATATGACCAGTATTACAATAAAAAGTACCTTCTACAAATCATTAATATTCTTTAAAACCAATGAGGTTATTAAGAAATCGCTATTAACAATAGCTGTTGCTTTATAACGTCTCTCAGTTTCTTTATTATTATCAGTAGACGACGGTTTATTCATTTCCTCATATAAACTAAATGAGACATTATATAATGGCTTATCTTCGTCATAAGGCATTTTCTTGATAATAAAATCCGATGTTTCAAATGAAATTTCCCTACCCGGTGTTTCAAAAACGTGTCTGAGATAGAAGTTAACATCACTTTTTTTACAATAGGCTTTGCCAAGATAGGAGGACAATTGATTGGATATTGTTATTGCCAATTTTACAGAGTCGTTGTGCTCAATAGCTTCAAAATGCTTATTAATGACATTTTGCACACTTTCTTCTTCCTTAGCAGTAATAGAAACTGCATCCAACTTATCCATATTAGCACGTGCCTGATCAACATATTTACCTTCTGGATATTGGTCTAAATATGCTTGATAATCCTCAACTGTATTACTTTCAAGTTTCTCAAAAAAAGTAATAGAATCAAGTTTTGCTATAGCCCGATTATAAAAGAAACCCTCTTTGCTATACTCCGCCATGTACTTTTCCAACATTTCCTTTGTAGAACCATTGTCTTCTACTCTTGTCCACTCCCTCGCTTCTTTTTGAAGTCGTTCTTTTAGTGTTTGTACAGCCAATGCGTGAGTACCTCTAGGAAAATTTCTTTGATATACCAACAACGCCCCCTCTAACGAGTCTGGGCTATTTGTATCTCTGTATTGGCAAATCATTTCCCAAGCTTGTTCTTCATTTAAATTTGTGTCAGCTATAAGATCCGCTTTAGATGAAGTGAAAATATTTGTCAATATAATAGCCAATACAATAGCCGCCAAAATTACAGATAACCATACAATCAGTTTCCTTTTTTTATCGAAAGCAGACAAAGGTTCACCACAATGAGGACAATGAGTAGCATTAGCCACCAGTTTCTTTCCACAATATCTACATTTAACAGTACTAGTCATGATAAAAAGATTAGTTTTATAATAATATCATAGAACAAATCGCAAAAAACGAATAATTATTTGAATGTCTCATCGAATTCATCTTCATTATTAGTTGAGTTCTGCGGTTCATTGACAACTTCAGATTCCATTGATTGAATTTCGACATCAGAATTAAGTTCACGGATTTCATCATTATCATCTTCAGAAACTAAATTCGTTTCATAATTATCAGTGTTGTCAATATTAGAAGTTTCTTCAAACGTTGACTCATCTTCAGGAACAATATTATCTGTTTCAACAGCAACAGGTTTAGGAGTTTCAACAACGACATTTGAATTATCGTCGTTTTCTGTATTAAAATATCCTTCAGTATCGGCTTTAATATGCGATTCTGTTTTAGGAAGTACGGGCAAATCGTATACAAACGCAGCATAAAAGGCAAACGCAGAAATAAGTAAGTATGAAATTGTAAAGAACTTACTCACCTTAGACCATGAATTTGAAACTGTTGTAGAAAGGATGTACAGCAAAGTAATAAAAAGCCAAATAACAGAAACATATGTAAGCCCATACATCAACAGTTTAATTAAAGTGACAACAGTTACCGCTAATGCAACAGTCATGCCTACATCAGAAAGGGGATTTCTTTCTTTATGCTGATCATAATAATTATTTGCCATATCCAATATTTTGAATATATGAATGTCTAAATTGCAAAATTACACAAATCATTCGAGTTGGCAAAATTTACGGCATAAATAAATTAGAGAAAATAATGGCAAGGTCAATTTAAAGATTTTGAAGAATCAACCATTATGGGCAAAATCAATTAATAAAGTAAATCAAAAATATACTTTAATCAATGATATAAAAACAAAAAAAAGATGCTAAAAAAATATTATTATGGATAATTCTATTTATATACATGCAATTGTTATATGTTGTTTAACATATTTTTTTAAAGAAAAAAAAAATATAAATTCACTAAATTTGCATTGTTATCCTGAAAATAATCTTTTTACCTTAAAAACTAATACCTATTGAAAGAAAGAAAGTGCTTCTCTGCGAAGAGAGGCACTTTATTATAAACAGAACGACGTAACATCAAATAATTAAACATTATTAAAAATACATTCTTAATATAATTAGTATTTTTCATATTAATACTAATATTCAAAAGGATATAGTAAAAAAACTGATAAACATAAAAAACATAATTAATGAAAAAGATTATCTACTTTCATGGTTTCGGCTCATCGGGTGCAAGTGGCACCGTAGCCACTCTACGCAGATTACTTCCAGATGTAGCAATTGTAGCGCCTGATATTCCGATTGACCCAATCGACGCTTTACCTTATCTTAAAACACTGTGTAAATCAGAATCACCAGACTTGATAATAGGCACAAGTATGGGAGGCATGTACGCCCATCAAATGCATGGGTACAAACGCATATGTGTAAACCCTGCCATAAACATGTCTACAACGAGCAAAGTGCTAAAAACCGGAACTTTTAAATTTTTCAATCGCCGCAAAGACAATGCAAAAGAATTTAAGATAACAAAAGACATTATTCAGCATTATAATAGCATTGAACGTCAACAATTCAAGGACATAACAGAGAAAGATAAGACTGATTGCTACGGATTATTTGGCATTCATGACAAAACGGTTAACACATATGATCTTTTCAAGAAACATTATCCCAATGTTAAACGTTTTGACGGTGAACACAGACTAAACGAAAAAATCATAAAATCTGTAGTTTTGCCATTAATTAAGGACTTAATTTATACTGAACAGACTATACAATGAGATGAGATTGAATTTGATTTAATTCCATTTCATTGTTCTTGCCGGTTCTTTAATTTTCATAAAGAACGAAGAGCCAAATATAATAATTGATGTAACAACAACAACTCCCACATTAACTAATAATACATAAAGCCAATTGATGTCTATAGGCACGTTATCAATATAGTAAGTTGAAGGGTCGAGTTTAACAAGAGAAAAAATTTGTTGAATATAGCAAAGTCCAATACCCAAAATATCCCCAACAATGATTGCCTTACCAACCATCATAATAGCAAAATCTGTAAAAATGCGTCTAATAATCAAATTAGGGCAACCAAGAGCTTTTAAAATCCCAATCATTTGAATTCGGTCAAGCATCACGATCAGAAGACCAGCCATCACAGTAAAAGCGCCAATAACCAACATTAACACAAGAATCATAACGACATTCATGTCCAGGATATCCAGCCAAGAAAATATAGCCGGTGATAAATCGTACATAGAATATGCAGCACGTCCGGAATTATAATCATCTGAATAATTGTGATTAACGTTTTCAATTAAATAATCTAAAGAATAATTTATATTTTCATCATTGTTTAATTGAATTTCCACGCCTGTAGATTCAGATTTCTTCCAGTTGTTTAGTTTTCTTACTGTATATATATCGGTAACACAAATTTGGTTATCATATTCTTCAAGATGAGTATTGTAGATGCCTGACACAACGAACTTCCTTGCACGAACATTAGAATTATTCGAATCAAAAAAATAGACAAGGACCTTATCATCAACATCCAATTTTAATTCTTCGGCATTAATCTGTGAAATCAATAATTTATTAGATGCAGAGTCTGCTGAGAAAAAAGGTATGGTTCCTTTTATTAAGTACTTTTTTAAAAATCCAGTATTGTAATCTTCTCCAATTCCTTTTATTTGAACACCCTTAAAATCTTCATCAGTTTTTACAAGTCCTGTTTTCGAAGCAAAGAATTGGTATTGTTTTATGTCAGGAGTATGTTTTAAAACATCAATAAATTCATTATCAGCTGAAATAGGCATTACTTCGTTATTAACATTCAGATTTGGGCTTAAGACCTGAATATGTGAATTAAAGCCTACGACCTTGCCACTGACCTCTTTTTTAAAACCAAGAACAATTGCAAGGCTCAACAGAATTACAACAATTCCAACAGCAATTCCAGCCATAGCAATTACTATAGCCGGTCGTGCAAAGGATTCTTTATCAGATTTATTCCTATAAATATGTTGCGCAATAAAAAAAGGGAAATTCATATGCAAGAGTCATCAATCTACCCTACCAGGATAGACTTCCAAAGCTTTCTTTAATATGAAAAGGGCGCGTTCCAGGTCTTCTTTTTTTAACACATAAGCTATTCTAGCTTCATTTTTGCCAGCACCCGGTGTTGTATAGAAGCCGCTAGCAGGAGCCATCATAACAGTTTCTCCTTCATAATTAAAATCAGTTAAGAGCCATGCGCAGAATCTTTCGCAATCATCAACAGGCAGTTTTGCTACAGTATAAAAAGCCCCCATTGGAATCGGAGAATAAACGCCTGGTATTCTATTTAATCCGTCAATTAAACATTTTCTTCTTTCAACATACTCGTCATAAATATTGCGGCTATATTCCTCAGAGGCATCAAGAGATGCTTCAGCAGCAATTTGTCCTATAAGAGGAGGAGACAAACGTGCTTGACAAAACTTCATTACAGCGCTTCTGACTTTTTCATTTTTTGTTATCAACGCCCCTATTCTAATTCCACATTCAGAATAACGCTTAGATACAGAATCGATTAGGACTACATTTTGTTCGATACCTTCTAAATGGCAAGCAGAAATATAAGGCGATCCAGTATAAATGAATTCCCTGTAGACTTCATCAGAAAAAAGGTATAAATCATATTTTTTCACAAGGTCCCTAATTTGATTCATTTCTCTCCTTGTGTACAAATAGCCTGTTGGATTATTAGGGTTACAAATAAGAATTGCACGAGTTCTTTCGTTAATAAGCTCTTCAAGTTTCTCAACTTTAGGCAAAGAGAATCCTTCTTCAATTGTAGTAGCAATTGTCCTAATTACAGCTCCTGCAGAAATGGCAAAAGCCATATAATTAGCATAAGCTGGTTCTGGCACTATGATTTCATCTCCAGGATTTAAGCATGAAAGGAATGCAAATAGCACAGCTTCAGACCCACCTGTAGTTATAATTATGTCATCGGCATCAAGCTGAATATCGAATTTATTATAATATTTAACAAGTTTCTCCCTATAACTTCTATAACCTTGACTTGGACTATATTCAAGAATTGACCTATCAATGTTTTTTATCGCATCTATGGCCTCCTTAGGTGTCGGCAAATCGGGTTGTCCGATATTTAAATGATAAACTTTAATACCTCTACTTTTAGCATTGTATGCCAGCGGGGCTAATTTTCTAATTGGTGAACTCGGCATTTGATTGCCTCGTGTTGAAATAATAGGCATAATAATATTATTAAAATTTGTTGCAAATTTACACAAAAATATCGATTTTATTTCAGATTACATTAAGAAATACATTTTTAATAAAAATAAATAAGATAAAATTGATAAAAAACACAAAAATTATCAAATCATTAGTTTATTTCATTCTTTAGCATTATTTTTGCAAATAATTAAGAAGCATACTATAAATCATGAAAGTTGGAATCATTCAAACAAGTTGTTCTGCAGACAAGAACTCAAATATAAAGAAGCTAGTAAATTTAATAAAAAAAGCATCTTCAAAAGGAGCAGAATTAATAGTTCTTCAAGAATTACACAATACATTATATTTTTGTCAGGTGGAAGATCCAGCAAATTATAAATATGCAGAAAGTATTCCCGGCAAATCAACAGATATATTCAGTCGTTTAGCAAGCGACCTATCGGTTGTAATAGTGACGTCCTTATTTGAGAAAAGATGTCCTGGCATATATCATAACACCTCTGTAGTATTTGACAAAGACGGAAGCATTGCTGGCAAATATCGCAAAATGCACATACCAGACGATCCAGGTTATTATGAGAAGTTTTATTTTACCCCTGGTGATACAGGATTTTATCCTATAAAGACTTCCGTGGGTATATTAGGAGTACAAGTATGTTGGGACCAGTGGTATCCGGAAGGCGCTCGTCTAATGGCATTGCATGGTGCTGAAATACTTATATATCCAACTGCTATAGGTTATGAAAGCAGCGATAGCCAAGAAGAACAAGAGCGTCAAAGACAAGCATGGCAAACAGTTCAAAGAGGTCATGCGATATCTAACAACCTGCCCGTAATAGCAGTAAATAGATTCGGCTACGAGCCCGACCCTTCAGGACAGACAAATGGCATACAATTTTGGGGCAGTTCCTTTATAGCCGGTCCCCAAGGCGAGATTCTACATGAATCCCCTTCAAATGCAGAAGACGTTGCAGTTGTGGATATAGACTTGCACCGTTCTGAACATGTACGTCATTGGTGGCCATTTTTTCGTGACCGCAGAATTGAATATTATTCAGATTTAATGCAACGATATGCAGACTAAAAGCATGTTTAAATTCCTATTTGTAGCATACAACATTCATGCTTAATACCATTGTATTGCACTTGAATATGAACTTTTCTTATCATATTTTAACGCATCAGTCAAAGTACTTGCATTAGCACGCATAGTCACATGATAAGACGTATAAGGTCCAAATACAAAACCAGCAGAAATATTAAAGCAATGCATATCCCTCGACACATTTACAGTGGTCATTGACAATTCATTGTTAGTAAAATCCCATCCTGATGAAAAATTAACCATCCAATTAGATGACAATCTAATATTACCGGAAAAATTAAGGTTGTGAATAAACTTAAATGGATATCTCATGTTCTTCACATTTATTTTCCGGCTTCTATCTTCAGACATTGTAATACCATAGGACACAGAGAACGACCAAGGTATAGAGAAAGGCATATAACCGTCATCATCAAGTCCTGAATTTGATTGTGATTTAGCCTCTTCGTCATTTGAATCTTCTGCTCCAAGTTCATTTTCTTCATTATTATCCTCATCTTCAGCTTCATCTCCATGAAGAAGCTTATTTATACTTTTCATCCATTTTTTCCAAGTTTGGTTGTTGAAAGTATAGGATAAATTCTTAGACATTCCCTGAAAGCGTCCAAATCTGCCATATGACCACTCTGTTCTATTACCCACAACAACATTTCCGTTGCTATCGAATTCATAAGCGTAAGTCATCCACGTGGTATTCAAATTAAGTGTGAATTTTCCCCACTTCAATCTTATTCTAGTTGAAAGATTGCTCCACGGTTGTGTTTTGGCCGCTAAATTGTAAGACAAGCTGGCGCCCAATTCATCGATGATGCTCAGTTTCCGGATACCTGTAGAGTCATTTTCACTTTTAATTTTCATTTCCACATTATTAGAAATATCAAAAGAGACGGACCCGGTCCTACCTCTTCCAGGAACTCCAAAGAGAGAACCTGCAAATGGGGAATATTCAACCAATGAGACATTTCCATCAGCATCGGTTTTTGCATATGTTTTATAATAGCCATATCTAGTAGATCCAAAATCTGGTGCATAAGAGAAAGACACCGAAGGGGTTATAACATGTCTAACCATTTGAATTTTGTCTCCAAAGATTTTATAATTAGGTTTATAAAACACATACAGTTTGGTATTAGCCGATAAACTGAGATTATAGTTATAAACTCGATTAAAACCATAAATAGTATCTCTCACCAGTTCTTGTTGTTCAGCATCCCAACTTTGATTGACTTTTCTTGTATACCATCTCTCCGTATAATTAAATGTTGGAACAATATTTATATATTTCAGCACTTGAAATGAAGCAGAAATAGGGATATAATGTCTCATGCCATTATTCCAGTCTTTAATCAGATTACTATGCAATAATTGGTTTTCTTTAGTTGAGATACTATTTGACAATGTACCCGAATAACTAAGGGAAATCTTCTCATACCATCTTTGTTTTCCAACTTGGATTTTCCTTTTGAACGGATAAAATTTCTGCAGGTTTAAACTTAAGTTTGGCAAAGAAAGAGAAATAACAGAATCCCTCATATTTTGCGAGATATTAAAACTAGTAGACAAACTAAGTCCTATTTTAGGAAATGTTCTGGCGTAACTAATTGAAGATGTTCTGACACTTTGTGCATATGATGTGGGATTGTACAAACTAGTCAGATTATTCCGTTCATAACTTTGAGTGGCAAAATTAATGCTGGCAGAAAAAGAACTATTCGGATTCATTTTGGAGTCTTGACGATGGCTCCATTGTAATTTAAAGTTTTTTTCAACAGAATAATCCGGTAGATTCTTCTCGCCTAATTTAGTAACTTGGTAATTAAAATAGAAATTGCCCGAATATTTATACCGTCGTTTATATGTAGTTTGTGCACCAATTCCCCAAGAGCCTTTTGTAAAAATTTCTCCGGTAATTTTTAAATCCCAATAATCGCTTATTGCAAAATAGTATCCACCATCACGCAAATAAAAACCTCTTGAGTTTTCATCTCCATAACTAGGCATAATAAAACCAGAACTATATTTTTTGGTAAAAGGGAAATAAGCAAAAGGGATCGCTAATGGTAGAGGAACATCTTCGACCACTAACCATGCAGGTCCCGAAAAAACATCTTTTCCAGTATGTACCTTAGCCCTGCTCAAAGCAATATAGAAATGGGGGTGTTCCTCATCACAAGTAGTATACCTTCCATGTCTAAGAAACAATTCATTATCCGCACCTTTTTTTGTTTCTTCACTATATAAAAAGCCTTCTTGTTGTTGAGTAGTAACATTCGTTATAAACCCCTTTCTGGTCTCAAAATTGTAAGACATGGTTTCTGATTCATACACGTCTGAACCCTGTTTGAAAACAGGCTTCCCATAGAATTTCCCAAGACTATCCAATGCAGCCACAGCATGCACCATGGAACTATCAAGATTCATAGTTATATTTTCAGCTGTAAGTGTGATATTTTGATAATCTACCTTTCCGTTTCCATACAAATAGGCATTTTTAGAATCCATATAAAAAACTATAGAATCCTTGGCTTCATATGCAACAGGGTCCTCCAACTGTGATTTCTTATTTTTTCTAATAGAATCCTCCACATGAGCTATAGAATCATTCCACTGTATCCCCCTACCCTGTTCTATATCATTTAAATTAATCACTGAAACACCTGGTGCAACAGAATCTGACTTTATTGGCGCTACAGAATCTAAATGACAAATAAACAAATGCCTAAAATGAGTATTGCAGATGCATTGAGTAAATCCTTCACCCTTAGGTAAAGCATAAGTTCTACCAGCTATAACCGAAATGATTACAGTTAGAACGAGAAATATTTTATTACTAAAGTTCAATGCACAAAAGTTTTCAACTTGCAAAATTACTCAATATTCTTGGTTTTACAAAGTCATAAATTGTAAAAAAGGAATATTTAAATGTATTTAAATAATAATTTAAAAAAATTCAGAATTATTATTGAAAAAATGTAAAATTACAATAAAATCAAATTCACTATTAAATTCACTATTTTAAACACAAATTATTCAAGTCGTTATAATTGCCATTGAAAATATCAAGATCAACAAATCCATCAATTCCATCAACATGACCAGCGTCAGTATGTTGCCAGAAGGTCCATCTTCCGTCATAAGTCAAAGAATCCACGTAATAATGAGCAATCCAGTAAGGATATTGATTGAAAATAGAATCATTCAGATAGATATTCCTAAAATTGTATGAAGCATATATAATAGGTTTTACCCTAAAATAATTTTCTGTATAAAAAAGCCAATTTAAAATTTCTTGTTTTATATGTGAAATATTATTAAAAGTCATAAACTCTTTATCGATTTCAATATCTAACACAGGCGGTAAATCACCTTTTTTCAAATTAACAGTTTTACAAAAATGACGAGCTTGATTCAAGCCGGAAAGCTGTCTGACAAAAAAATGATACGCACCTCTTTTAAATTTCTGGTTTTCTGCTTGTTGAAAATTTTTATTAAAGCATGAATCCACATCGCTTTCTCCTTCAGTAGCTTTTACAAAAACAAAAGATATATTCCTATTCTTATAATACCATTTTCTAACCTTATCCCATTGTATGGTTTTCTGATAATGAGAAATGTCCATTCCAGTTACCTCAGCTTCCGGATAGTCGGTTTCTCCATACAAAGCCCTCCATCTAAAAGAATAAGGTTTTACAAAATTTGCATAAAACAGATAGCAGTAAATTGCAACAACCCCTAAAAGCACACACCAAATAAACCATTTTGGCATTTTACAGACAAAGCGCCAAAATCGAGTAATCAGGACAAATTTATGCTGTTTCTTTTCAGTTGCCACAATAAAACCTTAAAAGCGTATAGTAAATTAATAATTAGAATTTACTATACGCCTTATTAAACATTTAGATTACAAATTATTTATGCTCAAGTTTAAGAGTAATTGTAGGCTGGTCGCAAACCTCAGTAGGTCCAAAATACTGTATTGGTCCAGGATAAACGTAATCCGTTTTACGTGCCCACTCTTCACGATGTTCACAGAAATACTTGAATGGAGCTCCATCGAGTTCAACCAATGCCTTACGGATAACCGGTTTCATTTCCGCATTTCTCTTTTCCATGTTCATCATCATAGTAATAGGCACACCGCCTGCAATCCATTCAGAAGCCGGTTCTGTAGTATTCTTAATAATTGACATATATCCAGTTGTGCCGTTAGAAATGAGTCGAGACGCATTAAAGCCAAGAGAATAACAATAATCCGCATCATAATTTGATGGTGCAGCACATCGTCCTTCATAGCCAAAGAAATGATGTTGAGTAGCAAATTTACCATGATATTTACCTTCCTTGGTCCATTGTACCAATTTAGAAGCAACCATTCTAGATAGGAGTTTTTCGGTCTCAATCAAAGAAACTTGCACATTACCGTGTGGGTCTCTATCCAAAGCGAGTTGTGAAGCCACATCGGTAGGCAAAGAATTAAACACCTCAAGATTATCCTTTGACAAATGGGTTTTCACAAAGTCAATTTGCCTATCCCTGCTAATAGTCTTAGCCTCCTCTTTAGCAAGAATGTCATTCAGCTCAGCAATCAATTTCTTTATAGCCGGCACAAATTCAATCAGTCCTTCAGGAATTAGCACTGTACCGAAATCATTTCCATCTTCAGACCTATTTACAACTGCTTGAGCAATATATTCAACGACATCGTCAAGTGACATTTTCTTAGCTTCAACCTCTTCACTAACTAAACATATATTTGGTTGGCATTGCAAAGCACATTCAAGAGCAATATGACTGGCAGAACGTCCCATGAGCTTAATGAAATGCCAGTATTTTCTTGCCGAATTACAATCTCGCTGAATGTTTCCGATCAATTCAGAGTAAGTTTTACATGCAGTATCAAATCCGAAAGATGTTTCTATTTGTTCATTTTTCAAGTCTCCATCAATTGTCTTTGGGCATCCAATAACTTGAACTCCGTAGTTTTTAGCTGCATAATACTCAGCCAAAACGCAAGCATTTGTATTTGAATCATCTCCACCAATAATAACCAATGCTTTAATATTCAATTCTCTTAGAATCTCAAGTCCCTTTTCAAATTGTTCTACATGTTCAAGTTTAGTTCTACCAGAACCAATAATATCAAATCCGCCAGTATTTCTATATTCATCAATGATGTCATCGGTCAATTCCATATATTTATGGTCAACGAATCCACCAGGTCCCAAGATAAATCCAAACAATCTAGATTCCGGATTAATAGATTTGATACCATCAAACAATCCTGAAATCACATTATGTCCGCCAGGCGCTTGACCTCCAGACAATATGACTCCAACATTAAATGGTTTGTGATCAACATGTTCTCCTGGAACGAATTCAATCACAGGCATTCCATAAGTATTGGGGAACATTGCCTTAATTTCATCCTGATTACCGACTGATTGCGTTGGTTTACCTTCTTTTACCTTTACCGGCCCCATTAAAGCCTTGGGCAACTTAGGCTGATAAGCTGCACGTGCTATTTGTAAATTACTCTTCATATTAATTAAATATTAAAATATAATGCAAATTTAAGCTATTTTTCGGGATATCACAAATTAATCTTCAAAATGTTAAGAAAATCCGTACAAAAACAGTCGAAAACAAAAGACTGGCAGTTAATACACATCAAACACATCAATAAATTCATCTTCTTCCTCTTTTCGCTGAACAGGATTTTCATTGTCATCATTATTTTTTGTTTCCTTCAACAATTCATCAATCGTAATCCCATAAGTAGTACGCAAAACCCTAAACTCAGTTCTTCTATTAAGAGCGTTACAGGTGTCTTGCAATTCTTCAGGCAGCTTTGTGATATAATCCTCTGTCAAAGTATCACCTTCACTAAGGAAATCCAATTTTTCATGGATTTTCTTAGTTACAATCTTAGGGCTATTCTCACCATATCCCACTGCAGTAAGCCTATCCTCAGCAATACCATGCTCAATAAGATAATTGACAACAGATTCAGCTCTTCTTTGTGATAATCTTTCATTATAATCGTCGTTGCCCCTATAATCACAATGTGATGAAAGTTCAATCGTTATATTAGGATTTTCGTTCATCAGAAGCACCAACTTATCTAAAGCAGCCGTAGATTCGGGTGTAAGTGTGGCTTTATTAAATTCATAAAAAATATTATCAATTAAGACAGGAATTGTCATCGGCGGTAATGGAAATTGAAGAGCAAACTCCCTGCTTTCATTAGAAGAATCTACTTTAATATGATTTCTCACATTCAAGTGTCCCTTACATATAGCCAAAAACACATAATCAACTCCGGGTTGAATTTCCTTAGTAAAAGATCCATCGCCTTTAACACTTAGTTTTTCATTTGTACCGTCATTTCCGACCATATATACAACAGCATCTGGCAATTCATATCCATCTTTTTCATACACCCATCCTATTACAGTTTGAGTAATCTCAGGTTTTTCAAAACTATATATATGCTCCCATCCCCTACCATCATTTCTACTTGAAGCAAAGAACCCCCTGTTATGAGTACCTTCAAAAGTCATGCCAAAATCATCAGCAGAAGAATTAACAGGATATTTTAAATTTTCCACTGACCATTTATTTGTGGTTGTATCAACAACAGCACAAAAAATATCCAGTCCGCCCATCCCCGGGTGTCCGTCAGAAGAAAAATACAGTTCTCCATTGTATCTAAACGTCGGAAACATTTCATCGCCCTCAGTATTAATAGGGGTTCCCAAATTCTCAACGCCCCCAAATTTGGAATCTATAATTCGGACTCTCCATATATCATATCCTCCGAATCCTCCAGGCATATCACTTACAAAATACATCCATTCCCCATCAGGCGATATTGCAGGATGAGCAAAAGACGATAAGGTATCTTTAGAAATTTCACATTTAGAGGGCTTTGCCCAATTTGCGTCGGATCTGGCAGATTGCCATATTTCAGCATTTCTAGGATAATCGGGATCTGAAGAGCATCTTGTGAAATATAGAGTCTTTCCGTCGGGTGAAACACAACATACACCATCATCGTATTCGGTATTCACCTCAGATTCTACCGTTTGGGGTTGTAGCCAGTTACCATTTTCATCTTTTTTTGCCAAGAAAAGATCAGAGTAATAACTTCCAGTAATGCCATTTTCCTCATCGCCTTTTACTTCATTTCTAGTGGAAGTAATAATTAAATTGTCACTGTCATCTCCAACAAGAACCGGTGAAAAGTCACTTCTCCTAGAATTAAATACATTTATTTTTTTTACATTATACTCATTGAAAGCATTTTTCCATTCTGGCGCCAAGTCACAAGACTTCAAGCCAGCAAGAGCCAACTTACTATCAGGGCACAATTGCAAGTATTGACTGAAAGCCTCTTTAGCAGATTTATAATTAGCCATTTTCAGATACTGCTGTCCAAGATAGAGCCAAGCCGTACTATCAGAAATTCCATATCTTATAGCATTTTGATAAGCCGATGCAGCCCTTTGTGGCATATTAATGCGTCTAAAGCACTCACCCATTTTAAAAGCTCTTACAGCTCTTTTATCTTTATCTTTTTTCGGAGAGCATCTAATATATGATTGTTTATATAGTTTTGCTGCGTAATAATATTCTCCAATAGCCAAACTTTGTTCTGCTTTTTTAAATGCAATACCTTCATTTGCACAGGAACAAATCAACAAAAGCCCAATTATGTAAAGTAAGAATAAAGTTCTTTTCATTAGCAAGTTTTTTATTAATAAACGTAAGAAAAGAAGTTAAATTGTATAGAGGAGGCAGCCAATTCAAAAAACATCACATTGATTCAATAATCTCAAGCTCCCGACCTTTATTAAGTTTCAAATAAATTTCAAGCAGTCCTTCCTTCCAGAGTTCGGGTTGTGAGGGTTTAAGCAGCATGGCAATTTCGAAATATTTTTGCGCAGAAGTATAAAGGTCGACTAAAACATTCCGATTTCTTCTATAATCAGGCGACTCCAAATTAAGATCAGAAGAATCGAAGAAATCATGTGCTTCTTTTAAAAACAAATTCCCCAGCACAGAAGCCGTTTCATATTCATATGAATTTAAATCCATGATGTGCAGATAGACTTTTTTTGCATTTTCCAATTGTCCCATTGCTAGCAGTTCATTACCTTTCAATTTCCAATATTTAGTATTTAAGCTGTCCAAATCAATACATTTGTCTATAGCACTTAATGCCTTATCAGACTCACCTCTGGCATGATAAAATTGGATGATATTTGCTTTAAAAAAATCATTGTTAGGATAATTATCGAACCCCTCACGCAAAACAAATTCAAGATTAGCAGAATCTCTAATTTGCATGGCGGCCTTTGCGCCCATTTCCAAGATCAGTTCCTTTCTAACAGAATCCTTTACAGCTAATGGCAAATACCTAATTACATCGTCATAACGATGGGAGCCATAAGCAGCATGCACAGCCAATTTTGATATGCTAACACTATCATTCATATCAGCATACAAAGTATTTTCAGAACTTAAAACAAAGAATTTTGGCATAGTGGACAAATACATATCAAGATATTTAAAGGCCTCATTATATTTTTTTTTCTTCAAAAGATATTTACCACCACTTAAAAGATTGTCCCTTAATACTAATAATTTATCAGAAACATCTGATTGGATTTTTCTCTTTTGGCGTTCACTTAAATCTACACGAGATTTAGACACCAGGCTATCAAGTTTAAGCCCATACTCATAAACATCATAAATATGTCCGAAAAATTTGGTTGTATCGGCATTATTGTTTAAAAAAAGCTTTTTGTTTTCATCCAAATAAAGCTGATATTTGGAGTCCATTGCCATTAATATCAAATCACAATCGTTTGCAGCCTGATCATACTTTGTAATAGAATTATAGACAATTTCGAATGCTTTGGAATAGTTAGCAGCCTTATAAAAGTTTTTATATTCTTTAACAACATTCTTTTTCTTGAATTGATTAACATTATTATCATTCTGTGTGAATGCACAGGACGAATAAAAAGCAAAAAACAGAAAGATGATTATATGCCTCATGTCAGATAGATATAATAGTTATGCAAAATTACTTAAAAAATCAACAAAAAATAGTCTGTTACGTATTATAATTATCTATATTTTATATAAATTTGCATTATTTTAAAGAATTTAGAATTTATTAATTCCAAAACATACACTATGAACAAGAACAAATTAATCTATCACTTAACCACATTAGTAGTATCATTTTTTATTGTGTCAAACCAAAGTCTTTATTCCTCCATACCACATACGCTAAATCATCCAGATTCAGTATATGCTTTTACATACCATCATGGAGATCCTCACAGTGGTATACGAATAGCCTATTCAGTAGACAGATTCTATTGGTTACCCATAGGCAATGATTATTCATACGTTAAGAGTGACTTTGGAGCTTGGGGAGCAAATAAAAAGATGTTCTCTCCATCTGTTATATTTGACAACGGGACGTGGTATGCAGTATGGTCAGTAAATGACACTGCAAGCCAATTTGCCACGACAAAATCTTCAGATTTCTGGGTTTGGAAGCCACAAGACTATCCATATTTACAAAATAAGGACAAATGTTTTGATCCTATTCTAATAAAATCCGCTGGCGTTTTCGAAGTTATATACCGGAATCAGGAAGGGAATTATTACAAAGTACAAAGTAATGATTTTATCAAATGGTCAACGCCAATTCAATCTGTTAAGGATGAATATATTCGACTATCACCCCAAACAGAAATAACAATAGGAGGCATTAAATATAAAGGTAACATACACAAAGTTCCTTATAAGATAATTGAGAATCTCTTATTGAGGACCCAAGATTCCGAGAATAGGAACGAATTATATAACGAAAATTGCAGAGAAGACAACACCCGTTTCAACAATATTGATTCTATATCAGCAGTATTAAACATAAGCGAAATATCCAAGCCAATTTCAACCAATTTGATTGGTATATTTTTTGAAGACATCAATTATTCTGCAGACGGTGGATTATATGCAGAATTAATTCAAAATAGAGATTTTGAATACAACCATACAGATAGAGGTGATTGGAATGCCAAAAGTTTTTGGGAACTTAAGGGAAACGCAAGCTTTAACATATCTGAAGAAGATCCCATACACATTAACAACAAGCACTACGCAGTAATAAACTGCAACGGCGAGGAGTCAATTCTTTCAAATAATGGTTTTGACGGAATAGTATTAAATAAAGGTGAAAAATATGAATTCAGCTTTTGGGGCAAATCCCTATCTAGAGGCAGCTATTCCGTAGTTGTAAGGCTCTCAGAGGGCGACAAAGTTTTAGCCGAGCACCGATTCAAAATAAGCAGCCCAAATTGGAAACAACAGAAATGTGTGTTAACTAGTCTATCCGACAGCCATAATGCGACTTTATCTTTAGTAATAAAAGGTAAAGGCGAATTAGGTTTAGATTTTATAAGTCTGTTCCCACAGAACACCTTCAAGTCTCGTCCAAATGGGCTTCGACAAGATTTAGCCCAGATTTTAGCTGATCTTCATCCCAAATTCATCAGGTTTCCAGGCGGTTGTGTAACCCATGGTAATGGCCTAAACAACATGTATCGATGGAAAGAGACAATCGGTCCGTTATGGGAACGAAAAAGCCAATTCAACATATGGGGTTATCACCAAACAAAAGGCTTAGGTTTTTATGAATATTTTCAATTTTGTGAAGATATAGGTGCCGAACCACTTCCTGTTCTTCCAGCCGGTGTATGCTGCCAGAACTCTTCAATTGGAGGTGATGGTCAGCAAGGAGGTCTACCGATGGAGGAGATGGAAGCATATACTCAGGAATTACTTGATTTAATTGAATGGGCTAATGGTGATGCTGCCACATCAAAATGGGCGCAAAAGCGTGCAGCAGCAGGCCACCCCGCGCCTTTCAATCTAAAAATGATAGGAATTGGTAACGAAGATTTAATAAGCGATATTTTTAAGGAGCGATTCAACTATATCAATCGTGCAATAAAGCAAAAATATCCTGACATACAAGTAGTAGGAACAGTAGGTCCTTTTTATGAGGGCTCAGACTATGAATACGGTTGGCAATTAGCCAAGGATGAGAAAATAGATATAGTTGATGAGCATTATTATGTAAGTCCAGGTTGGTACATTCACAACAGCAACTACTATGATAAGTACGACCGTAATGGCACCAAGGTATATTTAGGCGAATGGGCCTCTCGAGCCAATCATCTGGAAAATGCTCTTGCAGAGGCATTACACATAACAAATTTAGAAAGAAATGGTGATGTTGTAGTCATGTCGAGCTATGCTCCACTTCTAGCGAAGCATGGGCACACCCAATGGAATCCAGATTTAATATATTTCAACAACACAGATGTTTTCCCAACAGTGAATTATTATGTTCAAAAAATGAGTGGAAACAACAATGGAAACAAATATATTTACTCAACATTGAATCTCCGAGCAACATCCAACGGCCATTTAATAAACAACGACGATCTTAAAAAAAGGATTAGCCAATCGGTAGTTATAGATGAATCAACAGGTGATTTAATAATAAAACTAGTAAACATGACTCCATTTGCATCTCCAATAAACATAATTTTGGGCAATTATGACAATTACGAAAATGCATCAGTTACAGTGTTATCAGGCCAACCATATGATAAGGATATAAAGCCAGAAGAATACAGGATTAATAAATCAGACTTATCTACATTGAAATTAAAAGCTTATTCGTTCACAGTGTTAAGGCTAAGCAAATAATGATATTGCAATATGCTTATTTACAGTTATCAATACTCAAAACATAAAAAAGGAACAAATAAAATTACCTATATCAGAGTATTGCATTAACGGCATAAAGAGTTTAACTTTGCAAAGTGAAAATACTCTATGCGAGAAATCAAGTACTGTCGTGATGACAAGCACAAGTTTTAGAATTACGTAACCATATTGTTGTATTCTGGAATTATTATTCCAAACAACAAAAAGCCATTTATCAAGTTGTATAAACAACAGATAAATGGCTTTTTAAAATAATGAATGATGTATGATGAAGTATATTAGAGTAAAATATAAATTTTAATCAAAATTGTTTTGAAAATGTCAAAAATAGAACTATCTTTGTTAATGAAATAACAATAAAAACTTTATACAGATGAAAAAGATAGAAATAGGCTTAGCAAGCGATCATGCAGCATTCCAACTAAAACAATTTGTAAAACAATATTTAGAATCTCATAATCTCTCTTATAAGGATTATGGTACTTATACAGAAGAATCATGCAATTATGCCGATTATGGGCATGCCCTAGCTAAAGGGATTGAAGATGGCGAAGTAGAAAAGGGCATTGCCATGTGTGGTTCAGGAGAAGGTATCTCAATGACCTTAAACAAACATCAAAGTATAAGGGCTGGTTTGTGTTGGATACCAGAAATAGCACATTTAATTCGGCAACACAATAACGCCAATGTATTAGTAATGCCAGGTCGTTTTATTGATAATGACATGGCCTCAAAAATCATGGATGAATTTCTTCAAACAGAATTTGAAGGTGGTCGCCACCAAGATAGAATCAACTCTATACCATTAAAATAGAAAATATCATTATGAAAACAATCAGAAAAACGATTTTGCTTATATGCTTATTATTTTCTGCAATAAGTTATGGTCAGAACACTTTTGAAGCCGGAGATGGTTCATTCATGCTTAATGGCAAACCTTTTGTAATTAAAGCAGCAGAGATACACTATCCTCGAATTCCCCGCCCCTATTGGGAGAACCGCATTCAGCTATGTAAATCCCTGGGTATGAACACAATATGTATTTATATATTTTGGAATATCCATGAACAGTCAGAAGGTGAATTTAACTTTGAGGACAATAATGACGTTGCAGAATTCTGTCGCCTGGCACAGAAAAACGGTATGTATGTCATAGTACGCCCTGGTCCCTATGTTTGTGCAGAATGGGAAATGGGCGGTCTTCCTTGGTGGCTTCTAAAAAAGAAAGATATTAGACTTAGAGAAGAAGATCCTTATTTTATGGAAAGAGTTAAGATCTTCGAAGAAAAGGTCGGTGAAATATTATCACCATTAACCATTCAAAATGGAGGTCCAATTATCATGGTTCAAGTTGAGAATGAATACGGCTCCTATGGAGAAAACAAGTCATATGTATCTAAAATTAGGGATATCGTCAAATCATCCGGTTTCAACGACGTCGCCCTTTTTCAATGTGATTGGAGCTCGAATTTTGAGAAGAACGGTTTAGACGATATGATATGGACAATGAATTTCGGCACCGGAGCAAACATAGAAGATCAGTTCAGAAGATTGAAACAACTTCGTCCAAACTCTCCATTAATGTGTTCAGAGTTTTGGTCAGGATGGTTTGACAAATGGGGAGGCAATCATGAAACACGTCCATCAACAGATATGGTCAACGGTATAAAGGAAATGCTAGACAGAAATATTTCCTTCTCACTTTACATGACACATGGTGGTACATCCTTTGGACATTGGGCTGGTGCAAATTCACCGGGTTTCTCGCCAGACGTAACCAGCTATGACTATGACGCCCCAATTAATGAATATGGTCACCCTACAGAAAAATATTATGAACTACGTAATTTGCTTCAGTGTTATACCGACGGTAAATTGCCCAAAGTACCAGCCACCTACCCTATCATTACAGTTCCAGAATTCAAATTTACAGAATTTGCCCCACTATTTGACAATTTGCCAGAATGTATAGCAACGGAAAAGATTCAAACCATGGAAGAATTTGATCAAGGTTGGGGCTCTATAATATATAGTAAAACACTACCTGCTTTAAAAGTTGAAAGTAAATTAACAATAAAGGAGGGACATGACTATGTACAAGTCTTTCTTGGCAACAAATACATAGGTTCGCTAGACCGCAGAATGGGCGATAAAGAGATTGTTCTTCCTCCATGTTCCAAAGGTACAAAATTGGTTCTTTTTGTTGAAGCAATGGGTCGTATAAATTTTGGCAGAGCGATAAAGGATTTTAAAGGAATTGTTGGAGATGTCACCCTTTCCATGAACTTGGACGGCAATGACTTCTCATGTAACTTGCTCAATTGGGAAACCTATTTAATTCCTGACACATACGAGAACTATATAAACAAAAATTATCAACCTCTGAACGAATCAGCAATAAGAGATTCCCAAGGTCAGCGTATACCGGGTTTTTATAAAGGAAGTTTTGAATTAAAAAAGGTTGGCGACACTTTTTTGAATTTTGAACATTTTGGAAAAGGATTAGTTTATGTAAACGGCAAAGGTATAGGTAGGATATGGGAAATCGGCCCTCAGCAAACACTATACGTTCCCGGTTGCTGGTTGAAAAAAGGTGAAAATGAGGTAATTGTATTCGATGTAATAGGTCCTAAAGAGGCTATAACAGAAGGTTTGTCAAGTCCTATTATTGACAAGCTTCTAAAATCAGATCCTCCAATTCATCGTAAGGAAGGCGAAAATTTAGACTTAAATGGAGAAACAGCAGTGTGTGAAGGCCAATTTGCCCCTGGCAATGGATGGCAAACCATAAACTTTCCATCTATCCATCGAGGAAGATATGTATGTATTGAGGCATTGAACTCCCATGACGGTAGTGAATATGCATGTATATCTGAATTGTATCTATTAGACGAGAATGGCGAACGCTTATCTAGAGAGCCATGGCGAGTTATTTACGCAGACTCAGAGGACATAACAACAGGTAACAAATCAGGTGATAAAGTGTTTGATTTGCAAGAATCCACATATTGGAGTACTGTAAAAGGGGTTCAATATCCACATTCAATTATAATTGACTTAGGCAAAGTTCAATCCATTACAACCCTTCAGTATTTGCCTCGTATGGAATCAAATGTTCCAGGAGGAATTAAGAATTATCGAGTATATATAAAAGAAGATTTATTTAAATACTAAAGAATATTTACAGGACAATTCGTTTGTAATTCATGATTAGATATTTTAAATAAACGTGAGTTCGGTTTAAGAATTATGCAATAAGTCTGCTCTTGTCAATGATTTCA